>Ga0164313_10004080_pt1 | contig 13043 bp, 4 predicted proteins | sample GuaBasSedimGuay4_FD_113735 | JGI IMG/M metagenome (GOLD analysis project Ga0164313, IMG submission 113735) | Subseafloor sediment microbial communities from Guaymas Basin, Gulf of California, Mexico - Guay4, Core 4569-4, 0-3 cm | ecosystem: Environmental > Aquatic > Marine > Hydrothermal vents >... | reverse complement strand
TTTGAATACCTTATAACAGGGGCATAATAGAATTGAGGGCTTGTAGAGGCCGTATTACCCCAAAAGATTGAGTTATATATTTGGGGAAGTTTTTCAGCATCTACTCCACAATATCCTCCACCCATAACTGCTTCATTATTCACAACAGTATTATTTATGAATAATAATTCAGTGGATCCCGGGAAGTCATCAAACTCTAATCCACCACCATAAAATGCTTTATTATTTTTGATGAGATTATTTTTCAATAATACTTTAGAACTCTTTAATAATATTCCACCTCCACCACCTGTAGGACTGCCGTCTGTTCTTGACACTATATTATTTGCTATAACATTATTTGCAATTGTTGCACTATTATTACTGCTATAAATAAAAATCCCTCCTCCGCCTTCTCCATTGGATACGGAAGTTAATACTTCATTGTTAGTTATGTAGTTGTCTAATATTAAAACATCATTAGAATTTGCATTAATTATAATTCCACCCCCTTCTGCACTGGCATTATGGGTAACTACGTTACCGGTGATTTTATTATACTGAATTTTAGCTCCAGAAGAGTTAATTGCAATTCCTCCAGCGCCTCTTGTACCATATCCATAAGGATCCAGTTGTCCCGTTCCGCCGGTAATTGTAAAACCATAAAGCACAGAGGTGGTGTCTTCTCCAGAGTTGAATTCTACAACTACACCGCTATGGGGATGTGTAGGTTGACTACCGTTAATAATTGTGCTGTCAATATGTGTTTCATCCCCATCAATGAGAAACCAGCTTGCAACAGTAATTGCCTTTCCTCTATAATTAATGTTTTCGTAATAGAGCCCATCAGCAACTAAAACGGTATCTCCATCAACTGAAGCATTTATTGCTTCTTGAATGGTTGGTTGATCAGCTGGGACGTTAATAACTTCTCCCTGAGCAAAAAGATTTGTACTTAAAAAAAGCACTGCAAAAAAATGAATTAAATTCTTCATTTAATACCTCCAAAATATTATTAAAAAAATGTTGTGAGATAGAACTTAGGTTCTCACTCTCATTGTAAGATTTATTGGGCTTCGCTTCTACCAATATTGTTGCGGATTCTTTTCATTTTGTTGCAAATGGTTAAAACGGGTGATTATGTTGATTTATTATGGAATGATTTGAGAAAGTTAAGATTGGTATCTGTCATTGCGAACGAAGTGAAGCAATCTTTTCAAATAGTTCAAATCGATAGATTGCTTCCGCGAAAAACGCCTCGCAATGACGAACTTAATTTGTTTTACTATTTTGATATTCGGAGGGAGAAACACCAAATTGTTTTGTGAAACTGCGTGTAAAATTAGCGGGATTGTTATATCCTACCTCCAGTGCAATTTCAGAGATATTTCCAAATTTTTGTTCAATTAACTTGGTTGCGGTAGTCATTCTAATTCTACGGATAAGATCTCCGGGTGATTCATCAATTACAGCTATTAACTTTCTGTGTAGTTGAGAACGGCTCATTGCTATTTTTTCAGCAAATACCTCTACACTAAAGGAATCGTCGGATAAATTTGAGTTTATTATTTTAACAGCATTTTTAAGAAATTGTTTATCTAATGAGGTTATTTTTTCATCTCTTATTTCGAAAATTCCTTCTTTTTTGAAATGCTCTCGAAGTCTTTTCCGTTGTTCACACAAGTTTCTTATTCTTACCTGCAATTCTTCGGCATCGAAAGGTTTCATCATATAATCATCGGCACCAATTTGTAACCCTTCAATTTTATCTTGATCCGAAGCTTTAGCCGTCAAAAGAACAACAGGGATATGACTCGTTTTTTCATCAGTCTTCAGTTTTTCTAATAGTTCAAATCCATCCATTTTCGGCATCATTACATCACTTATTATAATATCGGGAATATAGTGAAGCGATTTTTCTAATCCTTCTCTTCCATCAGCTGATTCAATTAATGTATAGTCTATTTCAAAATATCCCTTAATGTAATTCCTCACATCTGTATTGTCTTCAACAATATGCAGAATTGGTTTATCTGAGACCATCATGAGATCAACTTCAACTTTATCATTGTTCAAATCACTATTTGTCTCCGGTTCGTTTACTTCAAGTTTAGAAAAACGCTCTGGCTCAACATCATATTTTTCAACTATTTCATGAGCTTTTAAATGATCCTTACCTAATGGTAAGGTTACTATAAAAGTTGTTCCTCCTGCTTTGCCTGCCTCGTCAGCAGACAGGTCGGCAGACAGGCTTCCTTCTTCACTTTCTACAATTATTTCACCTTTATGTAACTCAACAAGTTCTTTAGTGAGTGAAAGCCCAATACCGGTTCCCTCAAATTCTCTGGTCTGGTTGTCGTCAACCTGGTAAAAGCGGTCGAAGATTTTATCCAATCGTTCTTGGCTAATACCCACACCCGTATCGGATATTTTAATTTCTACAGAATTTCCTTTCTTATTTATATCCACTTCAACTTTGCCGCCCTTATTAGTAAACTTGATTGCATTTGAGAGGAGATTATTTATTATTTTTCCTAATTTATCAACATCTACAAATAGATGGAGTGTTTTAACAAAAGAATTAAAATGTAATTCCAACTTTTTAGTTTCTGCTAAAGAAACAAAAGATAAAACTAATCCTTTTAGGAGTGGTATAATATCCACATGTTTGGTTTTCAATTCCATTTTTCCCGCTTCAAGTTTTGAAATATCGAGTAGCTGATTTACTAATTCATAAAGTCTGTTAGCATTTCGCTGTACCACATTTAGTTCTTTTTTTGTGTCAACTTCTCTCGTCTGCTCCACTACCTTTTTAATTGGTCCGAGAATTAAAGTTAAAGGTGTTCTGAACTCATGAGAAATATTAGCGAAGAAACGGGATTTTAGCTGATCCATTTCCTGTAATTTTTCCGTCTGGAGATGATCCAATTCTGCTTGATGTTTTAGTTTCAGCCGACTTGTTTGAAAACGCCATGTAGCATAGATCAGAGAAATAATCAACAAAGAATATAAAACATAAGCCCAATTTGTTCTCCACCATGGTGGAAGGATTATTATACTGATCGAAGTGCCTGCTTCATTCCAGAAACCATCGTTATTCGAACCTTTAACTTTAAATATATATTCGCCCGGATCCAATTTTGTATAAGTAGCAAATCGCCTGCTCGCATCTGTTGAAACCCAAGCTGGATCTACTCCTTCCATTATGTAGGCATATCTGTTTTTTTCTGGATTTGTATATTCTAGTCCGGCAAATTCAAAAGTAAATACATCCTGATCATACTCTAATATAATCTCTTCACAGAATTCTATTGATTGTTCCAATGGAGATTCAGGCCCCGGATTTACATGTTTATTGAATATTTGAAATCCTGTTATTTTGATGTTTGGAATAATTTTTTGCTCTTTTATCTCCGTGGGATTAAACATATTAAACCCATTAGGTCCGCCAAAATATATCAACCCATCGCTATCTTTAAAACAACAACGATCATTAAAAACATTTGATTGAAGTCCGGAGCTTTTATCAAAATTTTTAAATGATTTTAATTCGGGATCAAAACGGGATAATCCTTTATTCGTACTGATCCAGATATTGCTAAAATCATCTTCAACTATACCGGCGATATCTTCGGATGGAAGACCACTTTTCAGACCATACCTAGTAAATGTTTCACTTTTTTTATTAAATTCATTTAAACCGGCATCGGTTCCAATCCATAAATTCCCTAGCTTATCCTCGCAGATAACATTTATTTTATCATTACTTAATGAATTACTGTTATTTAATTCATTTCGGTATTGATAAAAACTACCTTTTTTGTTCGGCAAGCCTACTTCACTATTATCGATTCGTTTTATTAATCCTTTTCCATTTGTACCAAACCAAAGAGTTCCCTCAGAATCTTCAAAGAGCATTTGGATTGAATTAGAAATATCTTCATCTGTTGATATATGATATGGTACGTATTCTACTTTGGCCTTATCATATTGATAAATAGTTCTGCCGGGTCCCTGCAGATTCCAAATGACTCCCCTGCTATCTACAAAACAAAAAAATATACCATTACTATAGTCTCTTGTTTCCTTTAAAGTGACACTTTCACTTTTAGAATATCTTTTTTCTCTTTGTGTTATGTTGATATTCTGGTTCTCTGATATCTTACATTTATTCGGACCAATTATAGCGCCATTAGCAAAATGACCGAATTCCGTCTCATTTATAATATCGAATGAAACTAAACATGCAATACAGGAATACCACAAGAGGCCTGATGGAGATAGTGATATATTAAATGAAACCGGACTTGTACCCACAATTAAAAACCTGCCGCTCTTCTTATTAAATTTATTAAGTCCGCCATATCTTACTCCAACCCAGATATCACCTGAATTATCTTCCATAAAAGAGGTTACACTGTTATTAGGTAAGCTATATTCGTCACCCGGAATATGTTCATAATGTTTGAATTTGGTGATATTAGGAATGCATTTATTAATACCATGGTTACTTAAGCCCATCCAAATTATTCCCGAGCTATCAACACATAAGGTTGATATTCTTTTCCCTATGGAGGAGTCTTCCACCAAATATTGCTTATACCTGATCAGAGTATCTCGCGAAGAATTGATTTTAAGAAGTGTTTCACATCCAATCCAGAGATTCCCATCCTTATCTTCATGAATCTCGAAGACTAAATGAGAATCCGCGTTTCCCTTCTTTAAATCTGGACGGATGAATTTTTCAGACTCTTTGTTAAATAAAAAAACGCCATTATATGTTCCAACCCATAAAAGCCCTTTTTTATCTTCCAAAACAGAGGTGATCATATTGCGATTTGTTTTATACGGATTATCAGTACTCAATGGGTAAATGGTATAATTTTTATCTTCTGAAGATTCGGAATCATATTTTATTAAACCAAGACTGGTTCCCAGCCAGAGAACTCCTAATTGGTCTTCGCAGATTGAATAGATATACAATTGTTCAATTTCTTTAAGATGATAAGAAAATGTTTCTGAGGTTCTATCAAATTTTGTAAAACTTTTTCCACCCAACCAGTAATATCCATTTCTATCTTTACAAATTGCTTCAATACTCTCATCTGTAACTGGGGATGAGTTTTTAGATGTTAAATTTGATTGAATAAATTTTCCTGAAAGCCGATCAAATTTTACCAGACCACTGCCTGTCCCAAGCCAAAGTACTGTTCCGTTGTCCGATGGATCTTCAAAAATTGTGAATACTAAATTATTACTTATACTATGTAGATCATCCGGATTATTTACATAATTGGTGATATTATATCCATCATACTTCATCAATCCGCCATCAGTGCCAAACCACATAAAGCCAAATCTATCTTGATGAATAGAATGAATATAATTGTTTGAGAGCTGCTCATTTAACGCTGGACGAACAATTCTGTAGTCGGATTGTGAAAGAAGAATAATAGGTGCAACTATTAAGAAAATAGCAACCAATAATATGATATTCCAACGATTACCAGTTATTTTTGAACTGATTAAAAAGCTATTCATTTCCATTACCTAACCTGGACAAGCCAGAAATTCCAAAATTTAACCCATAAATATCAAATAATTTTCAAACATCAAATTCAAAATAATTAAACATTTCCATCATATTTTTAAATTTGTTTTTGTGTTTAAGAGAAATATTAGTTCAAAGTTTTGGTGTTGTTATTTCATTTTTGTGATTTATTTGTTATTTATTCACTGTTATTTGAGATTTTCTGCCAAAAAAAAAACACTGCCTGTCCCGTGCTTTTTGCGGAAAATATTGCTAATAAGATACTAAACTATCTACTTTACTTTAACAACTCCCGGTCCTGCCATTGGTGGCTGCCAATACTGTAGCGCTGCGTTTGTAATAAAAATGCATAACTGGTTTTTCTCCCCTTTTCCAAAAGCTAAACTTGTAGGTGTATCGAATTTGGAGTTATCCTCCACCACAGATGATACCACTCCACTCTTCGTATTAAGTTTAACCAGAGGTGGTACCGGCGGCGCTCCGAGAGCGCCAAGCGTACTTGGTGGCAATACACCATAAAGATTCTCTTGTTCATCCACAACAATTCCATCTATGTTCATAAATAGAAAGTCTTGTTTAACCAACTCAATAGTAGGTTCATTTTCAAATTCTTCAATCGTGATAAGTAATACACTGTTCTGCCTAGTATTTGCAACATATAATTTGTTTGTCCTATTCAATGTTAGATTTTTTGTGTTGATATTCGGAAGGAGAAACACCAAATTGTTTTGTGAAACTACGTGTAAAATTAGCAGGGTTGTTGTATCCAACTTCCAGAGCAATTTCAGATATATTTCCAAATTTTTGTTCAATTAATTTAGCTGCGGTCGTCATTCTAATTCTGCGGATAAGATCTCCGGGTGATTCATCAATAACGGCTATTAATTTTCTATGTAGTTGGGACCGGCTCATAGCAATTTTTTCAGCAAACACTTCAACACTAAAAAAGTCCTCGGATAAATTTGTTTTTATTATTTCAGTAGCATTTTTAAGAAATTGTTTATCTATTGAGGTTATTTTTTCATCTCTTATTTCGAAAATTCCTTCTTTTTTGAAATGTTCTCGAAGTCTTTTCCGTTGTTCAATCAAGTTTTTTATTCTTACCTGCAGTTCTTCGGCATCAAAAGGTTTCATCATATAATCATCAGCGCCAATCTGCAACCCTTCGATTTTATCTTGATCTGTAGCTTTAGCTGTTAAAAGAACAACAGGGATGTGACTTGTTTTTTCATCTGTTTTCAGTTTTTCTAATAGTTCAAATCCATCCATTTTCGGCATCATTACATCACTTATTATAATATCGGGAATATACTGAAGTGATTTTTCTAACCCTTCTCTTCCATCAGCTGCTTCAACTAATGTATAGTCTGTTTTAAAATATCCTTTGATGTAATTTCTCACATCTGTATTATCTTCAACAATAAGTAGAATTGGTTTGTCTGTACTCATCAAAATATCAACATCTACTTTATCAACTTTTAACTCATTATTTATCTGCGGTTCGTTTACCGTAAGTTTAGTAAAATGTTCTTTCTCAATATTATTTTTTTCAACTTTTTCATTAGCTTTTAAATGATCCTTACCTAATGGTAAGGTTACTATAAAAATTGTTCCTCCTGCCTTGCCTGCAGGCAGGTTTTCTTCTTCACTTTCTACAATTATTTCACCTTTATGTAACTCAACAAGTTCTTTTGTGAGTGAAAGCCCAATACCGGTTCCCTCAAATTCTCTAGTTTGGTTATCATCGACCTGGTAAAAGCGGTCGAAGATTTTATTCAATCGTTCTTGACTAATACCCACGCCTGTATCGGATATTTTAATTTCTACAGAATTCCCTTTTTTACTTATATCTGCTTCAACTTTACCACCTTCATTAGTAAACTTGATTGCATTTGAGAGAAGGTTATTTATTATTTTTCCCAATTTATCAACATCCACAAACAGATGGAGAGTTTTAACAAATGAATTAAAATGTAATTCCAACTTTTTGGTTTCTGCTAAAGAAACAAAAGATAAAACTAATCCTTTTAGGAGTGGTATAATATCCTCATGTTTGGTTTTTAACTCCATTTTTCCAGCTTCCAGTTTTGAAATATCTAGAAGTTGATTTACTAATTGATGTAATCGGGAAGCATTACGGGAAATCAATTGGAGCTGACTGTTTGTATCATTGTCTTTAAACTTTTTAATAAGTTTATTGATTGGTCCTAATATCAAGGTTAATGGAGTACGAAACTCATGAGAAATATTAGCGAAGAAACGGGATTTAAGCTGATCCATTTCCTGTAATTTTTCGGCTTGCACGTGGTCCAATTCTGCTTGATGTTTGAGCTGTAGCCTACTTGTCTGAAAACGCCATACGGCATAGATCATGGAAATAAACAACAAAAGATATAAAGTATAAGCCCAATAAGTTTTCCACCATGGCGGGAGAATTATTATACTGATTGATGTTCCGGCTTCATTCCAGAAACCATCGTTGTTTGATCCTTTGACTCTAAATGTATATTCACCCGGATCGAGTTTTGTATAAGTAGCAAACCGTCTATTCGCATCTGTGGAAACCCAGTCAGGATCAACTCCTTCCATTATATAGGCATATTGGTTTTTTTCTGGATTTGTATATTCTAGTCCGGCAAACTCAAATGTGAAAACATCTTGATCATAGTCTAGAATGATTTCGTCACAGAATTCTACAGATTGTTCTAATGGAGAACTTGAGCCTGGTTTGATGAATTTGTTAAATAATTGAAATCCGGTTATTTCGATTTTTGGAATGATCTTTTGATCTTTTATTTCTGCAGGATCAAACATATTAAATCCACCTGGTCCACCAAAATAGAGCATCCCCTCACTATCCTTAAAACAACTTCGATTACTAAAAACATTTGATTGAAGTCCGGAACTTTTATCAAAATTTTTAAAAGAATTTAATTCAGGATCAAACCGTGACAATCCTTTATTTGTGCTGATCCAGATCTTGCCATAATCATCTTCCACTATACCGGCAATATCCTCAGAAGGAAGTCCATTTTTTACTCCGTACCTGGTAAATGTTTCATTATTTATATTAAATTTATTTAATCCGGCCTCCGTACCTATCCACAAATTTCCGTAGGTATCTTCACAGATGACATTTATTTTATCATTACTTAATGAATTACTGTTATTTAATTCGTTCCGGTATTGATAAAAGCTATCTTGTTCATGAAGTAGGCTATTATTAATCCGTTTTATTAATCCTTTTCCATCTGTTCCAAACCAAAGTGTTCCTTTGGAATCTTCAAATAGCATTTGAACTGAATTAGAAATGTTTTCACCAACAAATATTTCATACGGATGGTGTATTACGAATTCTGGATCGTATTGATAAATAGTTCTTCCAGGACCCTGCAGATTCCAAATAATTCCCTTGCTATCGACAAAACAATAAAATATTCCATTACTGTAGTCTCTTGCCATAATTAAATGTTTATCTGTAGCATTAAAATTTCTTTCTCTTTGTGCTCTGTTTATATTTTGGTCTTCTGATGTCTTAAAATTTAATGACTCCATTTTTGCGCCATTTGCAAAATGGCCAGTTGAATTCTCAGTTTTAATGTCAAATGAAACTAAAACACCAATAGCGGAAGACCACAATACATCTGTTGGTGATAGCGATAAATTGATTACAAGTGGAACTGGTCCAGCCATCAAAAACTTGCCGCTCTTTTTATCAAATTTATTAAGTCCGCCATATCTTAGTCCAACCCAGATGTTACCTAAATTATCTTCTGCAAAAGAGGTTACACTATTATTACGTAAACTATAATCGTCACTTGGAATGTGTTTATAATGATTAAATTTTGTGAAATTCGGGATCAATTTGTTAACTCCTAAGTTGCTTAATCCCATCCAAATAATTCCTGAATTGTCTATACACAAGGCTGATATTCTAGTCGCTAAGGAGGAGTCATCCAAAACTGAAAATTGTTCATACCAGATTAAAGTATCTCTTGAAGAATTGATTTTAGAAAGTGCTCTGCTTCCACTCCAGATATTTCCATATTTATCTTCACGAATCTCTTGAATCAAATTGGAAGCAACGGGCCCCAATACGACTGAATAAGCTGACGCATCTCCTTCAATAAATTGAGGTAGTATAAATCTTTCGGATTTACTATTAAATTTTAAAAGACCTTCATATGTACCAACCCATAACACATTTTTATTATCAACTAAAACAGAGGAGATCATATTTCGATTTGATTTATACGGATTATCTGTACTTAATGGGTAAATAGTATAGTTTTTATCTTCAGAAGCTTGAGAATCATACTTTACCAAACCAAGACTGGTACCCAACCAGAGAACTCCTAATTGGTCTTCGCAGATTGAGTATATAAACAGTTGGTCAATTTCTTTGAGATGAAAAGAGAATGTTTCTGATGTTCTATCAAATTTTGTAAATCTTTTACCACCTAACCAGTAATAACCATTTCTATCTTTATAAATAGATTGGATACTCTCATCCATAACAAGTGATGATTGTTCTCTTGTTTCAGAAAATTGAAAAAACTTTCCAGTCAGGCGATCAAATTTTTCTAAACCACCACTTGTTCCAAGCCAAAGAACAGTTCCACTGTCTAAAGGGTCTTCATAAATTGTGAATATTAAATTATTGCTTAAACTATTTGGATCATCAGGATCATTTACATACTCAGTAATATTATATCCATCATACTTCATTAATCCACCATCAGTGCCAAACCACATAAATCCTAATTTATCTTGATGAATACAATGAATGTAATTGTTTGAAAGTTGTTCATTTAATGATGGACGGACAATTCTGTAATCGGATTGTGAAAGAAGAATAGTAGGTGCAACTATTAAGAAAATAGCAACCAGCAATCTGATCTTCCAACTATTACTAGTTATTTTTGAACTGATTAAAAAACAGCTATTCATTTCCATTACCTAACCTGGACAAGCCAGAAATTCCAAAATTTAAACCATAAATATCAAATAATTTTCAAACATCAAATTCAAAATAATTAAACATTTCCATCATATTTTTAAATTAGTTTTTGTGTTTAAGAGAAATATTAGTTCAAAGTTTTGGTGTTGTTATTTCATTTTTGTGATTTATTTGTTATTTATTCACTGTTATTTGAGATTTTCTGCCAAAAAAAAACACTGCCTGTCCCGTGCTTTTTACGGAAAACATTGCTAATAAGATACTAAACTATCTACTTTCACTTTTACAACTCCAGGTCCTGCTGAAGGGGGTTGTCCATACTGCAGTGCCGCATTTGTTATGAAGAGATTTACTCCATTTACTGTTTTACGAAAAGCCAGACTTGTCGGCGTATCGAATTTGGAGTTATCCTCAATCACTGATGATACCACTCCGCTCTTTGTATCAAGTTTAACCAGCGGCGGTACAGGAGGAGCTCCAAGAGCACCAAGTGTACTTGGGGGCAATACACCATAAATATTCTCGTGTTTATCCACAACAATTCCATCTATATTCAAAAGGAGAGAATCTTTTTTAACCAGCTCTATCGTTGGCTCGTTTCCAAATTCTCCGATCGTAATTCGGATTATACTGCTCTGCTTTGTATTTGCCACATATAATTTGTTTGGTGGAAAGAATGCTATACCATTTGCACCCGGAAGAGGAAACGGAGGACCATTTGGAGGAACTCCGCCATCCAATAATGGGTGTTTTATTAAAAGTTTAAACCTCTTCTCATTTTTATTGTAACACCAAACCGCACCCTCGAAGTTTTCCCCTTTGTAACTATCTGTAGCATATAAGTTACCGAGGTCGTCAAAGGTAAGTGAATTTGGAAAACCCATTTGCTCAGATCCCGCTAGATGTATTGGGATACCATTGCGGTCTATCCGATAGACTCCATTTGTAATTGAATCTTCTGTTCCAAATGCAACATAAATAGAACCTCGTAGGTCAGTTACCAGTCCGAGTGCCCGTCCTTTGCCTGGTAATGTTGCAAAAACAGTGGAGGTTCCATTTGGTTCGACACGCAGAATTTCATTTATACTACGATTTTCACCTTTGGTATTACTAATAAAAATGTTGCCGCTATAGTCGATAGCAATTCCTTCGGGTGATTCACCTTGCGGAAGTGAGAGTATTGGGGTTATGGTTCTCACTGAATCCTCCTCTAAAAATGCTTCGTTTTGCAAGAGACTATCCGGTGGCAAAAGCTCCCTATTTTCTTGAAATTCAGAAATGATTTGGGTGGTATCTATTACTGTTTTTGATTGAGCGAAAAGAATATTGAGCGAAATTAAGATTACAAAGAGAATTTTGAAAGTTTCAAAAACTACTAATGATTTAATTTTTTGGTTTTTCACAATAAACTCCAGTGTATAATAAAAGTTTGTTACTAAAAATCAATTTCAAATCCCAGCCTTATTGTCATTGGTGATTGATATGCTATAGGCACTAAATAGTTAGGACTCTCAACACGGTTTCCCTCTCCATCATCATCGGAATATTTACGCTGGTCTAATAAGACAGCTTCCCGCTGGCTGAATAAATGGAATACGTCAACTAGAATTCTGAATCTATTAAACATTTTTGTCAAACTTCCCAAATCGTAACTTAGCCGAATATTCCAATCCCATATTGTAGGCGTTCTGCCGGCGCTCCCTCTTTCCGTATGAAAAATAATGTTTGATGGATCTCTCGGCGGCACTGGTCCATATTCGTTTATTGGAGTTCCGGATTGTAGAATGAATGAAGTTCCTGCTGTCAATCCAAAGTCAAAATTGTAAGATCCGAAAATCTTAAATACGTGGGTTCTATCATTGGGAAGCAACCCTGTGGCGTTGATAAGTTGAATAGGGAGGTCCAGGTTACCAAGGTTTGCTTCAGGGTAAATTATATCACTATCAAAGACTCCAGGGTAGTTCCCATAATTCTTCGATAAAATATATGAAGCTAAAAAATTAAATCTGCCTCTCGGTTTTTGAAAAGTTATTTCTAAAGCAGTATATTCTCTGGTAAATTTGGGTAAAAAATCAAGGTCACTTATCCCGGGATTTCCCATTATTTTACTACCATCGTCTTTTTCACCATCTTCAACAACTTCACCCAAAATTCTATAAACACCCTGAATTCCAATTTTATATTTATCGCCGATCCTTCTTTCGTAACCTAATATGAATTCATCAAAATATTGCCCTTTTAATCCGGATACTTCTGGTTGAATACCGGAAGAATTAGGTGCTACAAAAAAAGGATCATCCGGATTAATTCGAGGATCATGGGAGTAATATTTTTTTTGACTAATATCATCAGCAGCATATGTAGATATGAAGATAAGTGGAAGCTGTTCATAGAACCTACCGAATGAACCATAGATCTTTTGGCTTCCTAATTCTCCCGGTTGATAGATTAAACCAAGTCTTGGCTGCCATTGAGTAAGAATTTTTTGTGCAACCTTTCCATCTGATCCTACAAGAAACTGTCCGTCCCATCTGATGCCTGCATTAATACGTA
>Ga0164313_10004079_pt1 | contig 13045 bp, 10 predicted proteins | sample GuaBasSedimGuay4_FD_113735 | JGI IMG/M metagenome (GOLD analysis project Ga0164313, IMG submission 113735) | Subseafloor sediment microbial communities from Guaymas Basin, Gulf of California, Mexico - Guay4, Core 4569-4, 0-3 cm | ecosystem: Environmental > Aquatic > Marine > Hydrothermal vents... | reverse complement strand
CGTTCACTCATGTGTTCCTCACGGTGTTTTGCCGAGCGCGGTTACATACTCTCGGCTCAAGCGTTCGCAAAGGCTCAACGGCGTTTGTCCGCCGTCGAGGTCTCGTTCGGCGCGGGCTTTCAGTTGCGCCAGGCCACCTAGGGTCGAAACCCCGTGCTCGCCATGCTTGCGGCTGAAAAGGTCGAGGGTCCACTGGACCTCGCCTTGGCGACGGCGTCCCGCGAGCGTCGCCTCGAGGTGTTGCCGATGCTCATCGAGGGTGTCGATGAGCTCGTCAATTCCGGTGCCTTGGGTCGCGCTCGTCGCGAGGATCGGCGTCTCCCAATTCACGTCCTGCCCGCTGCCGGCCCCTACTGCGTGGGCGGTTTGAAGGGCACCGCGGAGGTCGGAGACGGCGCGCTGTGCCAGCTCGTCGTGATCGGCTTTGTTTACAACCAATATATCTGGGATTTCCATGATGCCGGCCTTCAGGAACTGAAGAACGTCGCCGCTTCCTGGCTGTATGACGAGCACGACGGTGTCCGCCACGTGGACGATGTCGATCTCCGACTGGCCGACTCCGGTCGTTTCGATGACGACCATGTCGTAGGCGGCGGCCAAGACGCGCACGGCCGAGTTGGCCGCGTAGGCAAGGCCTCCGACTACGCCGGCCGTTGCAAGTGAACGCACGAACAACCCCTCGTCCGAGGGATCGAAGCTCATACGAGCGCGGTCGCCCAGCAACGAGCCGCCCGACCGTATGCTGGAGGGATCGATAGCAACGACTCCGACGGTGCGACCACGCTGTCGAACCGAGCGCGCGAGCGCGGATGTCAGTGTGCTCTTTCCAACGCCGGGCGGTCCGGTGAGGCCGACGCGGTGACCACCGGCTGCCTTGGGTGCATCTTTGAGCTCAGCCAATAGCTTGGTCACGCCCGTTTGGGCTTCGGGGCGTCGATCCTCGACGAGGTTCAAGGCGCGGGAGACGGCCGCCTTGTTGGCAGCCATCACTTGTTGGGCGTCGTCGTGAGGGTCACTCGGCGGCATGCTGGCGGTCCACCAAGTCGATCAGGTCGCTCATGATGTTGTCGAGCTCGAAGTCCTTGGGTGTGTAGACTGCGGCGACCCCATCGCGACGAAGCCGTTCGGCATCCGCTTCTGGAATGATGCCACCGGCGACGACCGGCACGTCGCCAAGCCCGGCGTCTCGAAGCCGCCGCACGACTTCGGGTACGAGTGCGAGATGCGAGCCGCTCAGGATGCTCAGGCCGATCAGATGGACGCCTTCCTCTAGCGCGGACGCGACAATCTGTTCCGGCGAGACGCGAATCCCTTCGTAGACCACGTCAAAACCCACATCGCGCGCCTTGATGGCGATCTGCTCTGCGCCGTTGGAGTGGCCGTCGAGACCGGGCTTGCCCACGAGCAGCTTCGGCCGTCGTCCCATCCGCACCTCGAGCTCATCGAGCCGTTTACGCAGCCGCGCGATCGTCTCCGCCGCGGGGCCGGATCCGGAGGTCTTCACGGTCGCGCCGGCGACACCGGTGGGTGCGCGGTACTCACCCCAGACCTCGCGGAGCGTGTTGGCCCACTCGCCCGTCGTGACGCCTGCGTGAGCAGCGGCAATCGACGCCGTCATCATGTTCTCGTCGGTCTTCGCCACGCGCTGCAGCTCCGCCAGCGCCTGTTCGACGGCAGCGTTGTCGCGTTCTTCTTTCCAGCGAGCTAGCGCAGCGCGCTGACTGGCGTCGACCTCGGGGTCGACAGTGAGGATCGCCTCGTCGAGGTTCTCTGTGAGGGGGGAGGGCGCGCCTTCGACGTACTTGTTGACGCCAACGACCACCCGGTCGCCGTTCTCGATCGCGCGAAGCCGCGCTGCGTTTGACTCGACGAGCCTCTGTTTGATGTAGCCGCTCTCCACCGCTTCGACAGCGCCGCCGCGCTTCAACACCTCTTGGACCTCGGCCCATGCCGAGTCGACGAGACGCTGTGTCTGCGCCTCGACCACTTCACTGCCCTTGAACAGGTCGGCGTATTCGAGAAGGTCGCTCTCGTCGGCGAGGATCTGCTGAGCGCGCAGTGACCACTGCTGGTCCCACGGCCGCGGCAGACCAAGTGCCTCGTTCCAGGCGGGAAGCTGAATCGCGCGAGCGCGGGCATCCTTGCTGAGGGTCACTGCCAGCATTTCCAGAACGATTCGGATGACGTTGTTCTCGGGCTGCTGCTCCGTGAGCCCGAGGGAATTCACCTGCACGCCGTATCGGAACCGCCGCTGCTTCGGATCCGTGACGCCATAGCGTTCTCGGGTGACGCGGTCCCACAGCTCGACGAACGCTCGCATCTTGCACAGCTCTTCGACAAAACGAATGCCGGCGTTGACGAAGAAACTCATGCGTCCGACCACCTTGCCGAAGTCGCTCTCGGGCACGCGGCCGGTCGCCTTCACTGCGTCGAGCACGCCGATCGCGGTGACCAGCGCGTAGGCGAGTTCCTGCGTCGGTGTCGCACCAGCTTCTTGCAAGTGGTAGCTGCAAATGTTGATGGGGTTCCATTTCGGAACCTCACTGACCGTGTACGTGATCAAGTCGGTGGTGAGTCGCATCGACGCAGCGGGCGGGAAGATATGGGTGCCGCGCGACAGATACTCTTTGATGATGTCGTTCTGTGTCGTGCCGCGAAGGACGCTTGGGTCGACGCCCTGGTCCTGGGCGGCTGCAACGTAGAGAGACAGCAGCCACACGGCGGTGGCGTTGATCGTCATCGAGGTGTTCATTTGGTCGAGTGGCAGCCCGTCGAAGAGCGCGCGCATGTCGCCGATGTGCGAAACCGGAACGCCGACCTTGCCGACCTCGCCACGAGCGAGCGGATCGTCCGCGTCGTACCCGGTCTGCGTGGGCAAATCGAACGCGACGCTGAGGCCGGTCTGACCCTTGGCCAGGTTCGTTCGATACAGCTCGTTCGATGCCGCCGCCGTGCTGTGGCCCGAGTAGGTCCGCATGATCCACGGTCTGTCGCGCTCCCGCTTGCCGTACTCCGCCATCCGCCGGTCCTTTCCTTCGCGATCTGCCCGAGGGGGCAGAAGCCTACATCGTTTCTCGCGTTGCTTGCGTGCTCGGCCCTGATGACCGTTGCGGTGCTCTTTACAGCTTCACACGGTCGAGCCGGGTCTCTGTTGGATTATCATACGGCCAGTGGCGGTCAAGTGGCCGGGAAACGGTACTTTCCGTGCGTTCTCGGCGCTGGTGGATCTTGTAAATTTACGGTAAACGGCTCGGATGGCGGAGACCAACGCGGCGATGGGGCAGCGATTGCGCGAGCTTCGGCTGCGGCGGGGCTTGCAGCAGAGCGAAGTCGCGCGCCGTCTCAAGATCTCGCCCGCCTACTTGAGCCTCATCGAGAAGGGCAAGCGCGTCGTTCAGCTACCCTTGCTGTTTCAGGCGATCGAACTGTACGGCGTCGCCATCGAAGACTTCATGGGCAGCCTCGGCGAACGCCGGGTCGACGACGGCCTTGCGCGGCTCCTCGACGAGCCCTTGTTGCGCTCGCTCAACCTCAGCGAGGACGATCTGGCGAGCATCAGCGCCGAGCCGCGAATGGTGGCCACGATCACGGCCCTCTTCAATCTCTACAAGAATACGCGCAGTCAGCTCGACCACGTCATGGCAAGCATCGCGCAACGGGAGCGGCAGGCGGACGACGACTCCCTTCGCTTCGACTACAGCCCGTACGACGAGGTGACGGACTTTCTCGAGCAGCACGCCAACTGGTTCGAGTCGCTGGAGGAGCGTGCGCAGCAGTTTCGGCGGGACTGTGCGCTTGGACGCCGTGTGACGAGCGACGACCTCGAACGCGGACTGCTGGCGCAGGTAGGCGTGCGCGTGCACCGAATTCCGGAGCGCACCGGCAGCTCCGTGATCCGCACGTGGAATGCCGACGAGCGCATCCTGACCATCTCGGAGGGGTTGTTCGAACAGCGACTGAAGTTCCAGCTAGCGCATACGATTGCGCTCGGGCTCTTTGACGAGGAAAAGCTACACAGGCCGATCCTCGAAGGCTACAGCGGCCAACACACCGAGACTCGGAAACTGATCAAGATTCACCTCGCCAACTATTTCGCCGGGGCGCTCCTGCTTCCGTATCCGGAGTTCTACCGGGAGGTGACGAGCACCCGGTACGACGTCGAGCTCCTCGCCCAGATCTTCGAGTCGTCGTACGAGACGGTTGCGCATCGGATGTGCAATCTGTCGGACCCGCGGCGCCGCGGCGTTCCGATGCACTTTCTGAGGGTTGACGTTGCCGGGAACATCTCCAAGCGCTACTCGGGTGACGGAATTCGGTTCCCCCACCAAGACGGCTCTTGCCCCAAGATGGCCGTCCATCTGGCGTTCCTGACGCCGAGCGTGATCACCAAGCAGTACTCGGCGTTTCCCGACGGCTCGACATATTTCTGCTTTGCCAAGGTCGTCAGCGAGCCGCAACAGGGTTCGCTCGTAAAGGGCACGACCTACAGCATCGGCCTCGGCACCCATGCGGAGGACGCCAAGCATTTTGCATACGCCGACGACCTGCCATTTGCCGATCCGAAGAAGATGGCGGTGCCCGTCGGGACGACCTGCCGGTTCTGCGAGCGCACTGACTGCAACATGCGGTCGGCGCCCAGCTACAAGTTTGCATTCCGCGTCGACGAGTATACCAAGAAGGACAATTTCTTTTCGCCGCTAGTGAGCGGGGACTCTAGCGTGGATGTGCAGAAGCCGGCTCGCCGCAAGCCAACGGCGTGATATGGTCGCGCCCCGGAGGTCAACATGCCGTCGTTCGATGTCGTTTCCAAACTCGACCAGCACGAAGTCGACAATGCACGCAATCAAGCGAGCAAAGAGCTTGCCCAGCGATACGATTTCAAGGGTACCGAGAGCACGATCGAGCAGACCGATGAAGGGATCGTGATTCGGTCGAACAGCGAAGGCCGACTCGACGCTGCGCGCGACGTGCTCGAAAGCAAGATGGTCCGCCGGCAAGTGTCCTTGAAGTCCCTCGACCCACAGCAAGCACAACAAGCAGGTGGCCAAATGTGGCGGCAGCTCATCAAGCTCAAAGAGGGAGTGTCCAAAGAGAAGGCCAAGGAAATCGTCAAGGCGATCAAAGACAGCAAACTGAAGGTTCAGGCATCGATTCAGGGCGACACGGTGCGGGTTTCCGGAAAGAAGCGTGACGATTTGCAGGAGACCATCGCGTTCCTCAAAGAGAAGGACTTCGATCTGCCGCTCCAATACGTGAATTTTCGAGACTGAGGCCGTTTACTTTGACCCAGACGAAACAAGAGTTGGTGGTCGGCTACCAGGGCGCCGAGGGCGCGTACAGCCAACTCGCTGCGATGCATCACTTCGCGAGCGCCCAGTCACCAATTCGTTGCGTGGGCTACCACAGCTTTCGCGAAATGCTCGACGCGGTGAAGGCGGGACAAGCCGACTATGCGGTGCTTCCCATCGAGAACTCGATCGCCGGGTCGATCAATGACAGCTACGACCTCCTCGCTAAGACGGGGCTCTTCCTCGTGGGAGAAGAGTTCCAGCCAATCGCGCATTGCCTGATCGGAGCGTCGGATGTGGCCGTGACAGACATTCGCCGCATTTACTCCCACCCGGTGGCGTTGGCGCAGTGTGGCGAGTTCCTCGAGACCCTCGAAGACTGCCACGTCGAAGCGTTTGTCGACACCGCGATGGCCGTCGAGAAGGTCAAGCACGACGCGGACCCGACTCAGGCGGCCATCGCGAGCGAAGAAGCGGCAGTGCTGCACGGCCTCCCAATCCTGCGCCGGGACATCGCGGACCACCCGGAGAACTACACGCGGATGGTCATCGTTGCGCGGGAGCTGGCCCATCACGAGCAAGGGGTGCCGTGCAAGACCTCGTTGATCTTTTCGACGATCCACGAGCAGGGCGCCTTGGCGCGGTGTATCGCCATTTTCGCCGAGCAAGGTCTGAACCTCACGAAAATCGAGTCACGACCCAAGCCGCACACGCCATTCGAATACGTTTTTTACGTCGACTTCGAGGGCAACGTCGATCGTGAGGCGACGCAGGCCGCACTTCGCGACCTCGAAGCGGTCACTACCTTTCTCAAGGTGCTCGGTTCGTATCCAATCGGCCGCGCCGGCGTCAGCTAGCGACCGCTTCGGCGACGTGCGCGAGCCGGTTGGCGTCGCTCGCGAGGCCGGCGGCCAGACACGTCGCCGACACCATCTTGAGGGCGGCGGCTTCTCCCGGGCCGTCTTGTTGAGCGCGCGCGCCGGCAAGCGCCTCGAGTGCATCGATCATCGCGTCGCGTGCGCACCCGCGGGCCAGTTGTACGCAGGATGACGCGATTGCAATCCGGATGGCGGCTCCGGGAGACTGATTGGGGCTCTTCTTGGCGGCATTTAGGGCTTGTTTGGCCCGACGAACGTCGTCACGACTCACGTACGAGACGACGCGTAGGCAATGGGCGCCGGTGAGGTCGCCGCCTGCAGCAATGGAGGATTCGATCAAGGTGTCGAACTTGTCGTGGTCCTTTTCCTTGAGCGTTCGCACGATCTCTTCGGCCGGGTCGCCTGGCTTCGCGGTGGGAACCGGGATCGTCGGCCTCTCCTCTTCTTCGTCCAGCGGTGGTCCCGATGGAAGCCGAACCGCTCGGCTGATTTCCGACGCGGCATCGCGGGTCTCCGCGTCGGGTTGATACTGAACTGCGGCGGCAGCCAGTCGCACCGCCGCAGTGGTGTACCCGTTGTCGGCGGCAAGGGAGCCCGCCTCGAGAATCGCGAGGGCGCCGCGCGCGAGGTCGCCTCCCTCGCACAGGTACGCCCCCACCGTGGCCGCCATCGACGGCCCGACCAGTGGCTCAGCCGTGTGAAGCGCGTGCGCGACGAACCGGTAAACCTCCGTCCGGCGCGCGGGTGGCATGCGCTGAACCACTGCCCTCCGAAGGAGCTCGGAATCGGGCTTGCCCTGCGGCGTCAAGAGGCCATCGTTGATCAGGGCCTCGAGGGCTCTGCGCCGTGTGCTCTCTGGTATTCCGTCCAGCGCAACCGCCGCGTCGACAACCTGTGCAGACGATGCGGGGAGGGCCGAGCACGCGACCTCGAGGAAACGCATCGATGATGTATCGAGCGTCGCGAACCGTTCTTCGAGGAGAGCGCGCGGGCCAATGTGTTGGCGCCGTTCAGCCGTCTCGTCACGCCAGACGAACGTGCCGCCGTCGTATACGAGGTCTCCAGTGGCGACCATGGTTCGCGCAGCTTCGGTGATTCCGAGCACCGTCGTGCCGCCGGTGATTACGAGCTGTGTGGCGATCTCCGCGTTGGCGTGTGGCCCGAGGATACCAGTAGCCACCAGTAGCGCTTCGCTGGGATCGAGCGCAGGTACGTCGATCTTTGCCGCCCGCTGTAGGCCGCGAAGACCCGCCGGAACGCTCGACTCTGTCGTTCGGACGCACAGCAACGCGGCGACCGTGTCATCGGACAGGGCCGCACCAAGGACCTCGAGCGTTGCCGGATCGACCGCCGAGAGGCGATCGATGTAGATCCACGGAAGCCCGTGTTCCGTCCGCAGCGCGCGGCATGTCGCCTTGAGCGCATGGATCGTCGCCTCACGGGGCGGAGGAGTCGCGCAAGCGATGGCTTTGAGCGCGTCAGCCACTCCGGGTTCCGTCTTTTTCAAGGCTTTGCGCGTCGGCCCGAGCGTTCGCCAAGCTTTCAGGAGCGCAAGCCGAAGCCCCCCAAGCGGCTCCAGCCCGCCGGGAACCGCACCGATTTCCAAGAATACCGGGGGTCGGAGCTCGTCGCGTAGCGCAAACACTCCGGCGCGCGCCCCGACGCCCAGCGCCCCCTTCAAATAGAACGCGCAAGTCTGCGTCCCAGCGGCGGCCTTCTTCATCGGCTCGAGGGTATGACGCACGCTTGCCGGAATGGGGGCGGGCTGCAGCAGGCCCACCGACTGGCGGCACTTTTCGAGAAGTGGCCGGCTTCGGTCGATGGCCTCTCCGTGCAATGCAAAGGAGCTCGTGCTGACGGACCGCCCGAACAGATAGGTCCTCGAGGCGGCTTCACGGGACTCGACATCGAGCACGACTTCACCGGCGCGCGCCTGGTTGGCCAAGAGCTGCGCGCGGTCGATCGCGCTACCGCTATTCGTGAGATGTCCGGCGTCGTCTTCGGCCCGTCCAATGTCGCCGCTCGCGATGCCAAAAGCAATCGGAAGCCCTCCTGTTGGGACGGGCTGTGACTCGGCCTCGGCGAGCAAACGCAGGGCCAGGTTGATCGCGGTCTTGAGCTCGTGAAGCGCGAAGTTTGCGACCACCGTTCCTGCAAGGGACGACATCACCTCGCCGCCGCCACCTTGCACCTCGTTGGTGACGTACCGCGCCCACTGGCCGGCAGCGGCGGTCGTCTCCTCTTCTTCAAAGGCGGGAGGTAGGATCCTGTGCCAGAGGACGAATCGTTCCATCACGATGAACAGCTAAGCGGGTTCGCGCGCCAACGTCATGTCGGCCATCGCCTGAAAGATGCCCATACCCCCTCGTTGGGTCAAGATCCCACGCAGGAAGCCCCCTGTAAAGGGACTTGGCTTTCTCGACTTCCGAGTTCCGTATGTGCTAGCTGGGAATCATGTTGAAGGGGGCGCACATTCTGATCACCGGGGGCGCGGGGTTCATCGGGACCGCGTTGGCTGCTCGTTTGGCCGACGACAACCACATCCGGGTCCTTGATATCCTACGGCGAAACGCGCTTTCGAGCGCCGGCCTCGACAGGCATCCGAACATCGAGCTCGTCGTCGGCGACGTCCGGGACCTGACGGCGGTTCGCCGGGCGGTCACCGGTTGCGAGTACATCATCCACATGGCGTCGATTGCGGGCGTCGACACGGTCTTGAAGAACCCCGTCATGACGATGGAGGTCTCACTCGAAGGCACGATGAACGTCCTTCGCGCGGCCCACGACTGCACAGGCGTCAAGCGGGTGATCGATTTCTCCACAAGCGAGGTATTTGGTTCCTATGCGTTTCGCGTGCGGGAAGCGGACGTCACCAGCCTCGGCGCGGTCGGCGAAGCCCGCTGGACCTATGCGGTCAGCAAGCTCGCCACGGAGCACCTTGCTCACAATTACTGGAAGCAGTTCAACCTCCCAACGGTTGCGATTCGCCCGTTCAACATCTATGGGCCAGGGCAGGTTGGGGAAGGCGCGGTCCACGCGTTCGTCGTGCGGGCGCTCCAGGGCGAAACCCTTCGCATTCACAACGAAGGCGATCAGATTCGTTCGTGGTGTTACATCGACGACATCGTCGAGGCGATCCTCCTCGCCATGCAGCGCGAGGGCGCGGTTGGCGAGAGCTTCAACATCGGGAATCCGCGAAGCACCGTCACGATTTACCAGCTCGCCCAGCTGATCGTTCGCCTCACCGAGAGCAAGTCCGCGATCGAGTTCGTCGATTGGGACTTCCCGGACGTCGAGCTTCGCATTCCCGACGTAAAGAAGGCCGAGCAGATTCTCGGTTTCCGGGCGCATGTCGAGCTCGAAGAGGGGCTGCTCAACACGATCGAGTGGTACCGCCGCAAGCTCAGCGGCGAGGCGTAAAATGGCCGGCGGTTCTCCGCGGGCCTACGACCTGTCTGCCGCGCGTCCCGACGGTTGGTTCGAGCAGGTCCTCGAACAGTCCGAGGATTTCGAGAAGGCCGCGGAGCTCATCGGTCGCAGTACCCTCGGACTCGCCCTCATTGCCGGCGCGCGCATCGTCAGCCTGACCGCCAGTCCGCACTCGGAGAGCCCGACGACGGTCGAGTTTTCGATCGGTGAGGACCCCACGGTTCGGCAGGTTCCGCTTTCTGAATTCCGTGAGACGATTGGACAGTCACTGCTCACGCCGCTTCAGAGCTGGAGCCTTCCAGACGACGCCGATGCCGAGGCGCTGCAGGCGCACATCGGTGGGCGCTACATGCTCGAAGCCGCTTTGTTCCAGGTGGAGCCGCTCGAGCTTCGCGCTGACCTTGGCCTGTCCGAGATCACGCTCCAGTTCAACGAGGTTCGGCACGTCTTGGGGCTCGACGACTTCAGAGATGTCCTCGATGAACGCGTGCGCTCCGAGCTCGGGATCGGCCGGCAGAACGACAACGCGATCGACCTTGCGATCGTAGACCAGGCGGAAGACGCAAACGCTCACGGGAACTGGGGCGCCACGGTCGCGATGCTCAACCCCTGGTTGACTTCGATTTCCATGCTGCTGCGTACAGGGGAGGCGGAGGGTCTCAGCGAGGACGTCCACGGCAGGCTCTCAGTCAGCCTGGACCTGCTCGGCACCGCGTACGCAAACATGGGTGAGCTCGATGCCGCCAACGAAGTCTTGCGGCTGGGGATTCAATGGGCTGGCGAATCGGGAAAGGCCGGGGGCCTATTCCTGGCGCTGGGACGCGCGTCGGCGGCGAGCGAGAAACACGGCGAGGCGATCGGGCTGTTGAGACGGGCAATCCGGCTCGGTGCGGAGGAGCGCGACGCGTTGCCGCTTCTGGCGCAGTCGTTGGGCGCTCGCGATCAGGTCTTGGCGGCGATGGTCTGCAGCGAGCGGGCGCGAGAGCTCGGCGCGGATGTCGCGGAGTCGGAGGCGGTCGTGGCCGATCTCCAGGCGCGTCTTGGGGAGGCCTGGCCACGGTTTCAAGCCTGGATGAGCGCTCCAGAGTAGCCGCTTTACTTTGCACCCGAGGCTTCGTACCGTAGCCGTTCGGATGTCGGGCTTTCTTTTGTCGATCGATCAGGGAACCACAGGTTCCACCGCGCTGCTTTTGTCTCCTTCGGGGCAGATTCTCGCACGGGCAAATCACGAGTTTCCGCAGCATTTCCCGAAGCCAGGTTGGGTAGAGCACGACCTCGAAGAGATTTGGAAGAGCGTCCACGACGCCGTGGGCGAAGCCATCGAGCGGGCGGGGGTCGCGACGACCGATTGTTTGGGCATCGGTATCACCAATCAGCGGGAAACCACTGTCCTGTGGGACCGAAACACAGGCAAAGCGGTTCACAACGCCATCGTGTGGCAGGACCGCCGCACCGCCGACCGCTGCCAGGAGCTAAAAGACGCCGGCAAGGAAGAGATGTTCCGTCAGCGGACCGGCCTCGTGCTCGATCCCTACTTGGCAGGAACCAAGCTCGAATGGCTCCTCCGGCATGTCGATGGCGCGCAGGCGCGGGCCGAAAAGGGCGAGCTGGCTTTCGGTACAATCGATTCGTGGTTGGTGTACCGGCTGTCCGGCGGTCAGGCGCACGTGACCGACGCGAGCAATGCCTCGCGGACGCTGCTGTATGACATCGTGAAAGGACGCTGGGACGAGGAGCTCGCCGCCGAGCTGCACGTGCCGATGGCCTTGTTGCCGGAGGTTCGGACCTGCTCAGAAGTGTACTCGCACACCTCGGGCGTTCCGGGCCTACCCGATGGGATTCCCATTGCCGGGATGGCTGGTGACCAGCAGGCCGCTTTGTTTGGTCAGACTTGCTTCGAAGTCGGCGACGCCAAATGCACGTACGGTACGGGGGCGTTCCTGCTCATGAACACCGGAACCGAGCCCGTGCACTCCAACCACGGGCTGCTCACGACGATCGCGTGGCGCCTCGGCGACCAGACGGTGTACGCGCTCGAAGGAAGCTCGTTCATCGCCGGTGCTGCGGTTCAATGGCTGCGCGATGGGCTGGGGCTGATCAACTCCTCCGATGAAATCGAAGCCAAGGCCCGAGAGGTCGACGAAACAGGTGATGTCGTGTTCGTGCCCGCTTTGGCGGGGTTGGGGGCGCCCTATTGGGACCCGCACGCGCGTGGCCTCATCTACGGACTTACGAGGGACACGACTGCCGCGCACCTGGCGCGAGCAACCCTCGAGGCCATGGCCTTTCAGATCGTCGACCTGGTCGATGCGATGCAGGCAGACGCCGGTCGCCCAATCAAACGTTTACGGGTCGACGGTGGTGCGGCCCGCAATGACTTACTCATGCAATTTGAAGCCGACATGCTCGGGGTGACGATTGACCGTCCCGAGAATGTCGAAACGACTGCTTTAGGAGCTGCTTACTTAGCTGGCATGGCCGTTGGTGTATTCGAGGGTCTTAGATCTGTTGTGGATGCTTACCGTATCGAGCGTAGCTTTGAGCCCCAGGTCACCCAACCCGTACGAGACGGGCACTTGAGGCGATGGCGCGACGCAGTACGGCGGGCGCGAAGTGAGATAGGAATAACATGAATGAGAATGATGTCGGGCAAGACACAGAAGACAAAGAAGAACTAGATGTACCGGTAGCTTGGGAGGCACTCGAAGACGCTTTTGAAAACAACGCACCCGAAGTGCACAGCTACTTGCACTTCGATACTGGCGAGGTGATTCGCATCGTCGACGGGGTTGCAGACCCTTCGATGCATACACGCATCATTGGTGACAGCCGGTACCTGCGAATTGATCCGGTTTCGTCGCGCGAGCAGTATCGATGGATGGAGCGTTTCATCGCGACCGTCGAAGACGAAGAGCTGCGGCGAGCGCTCAACGTCGCCATAGACGGCAAGGGCGCGTTTCGGCGTTTCAAGGACGCCCTGGTGAGCCACGCGGTGGATCGGGAGCGCTGGTTTGCCTTTCGATCCGAGCGCTTGCGATCCTGTATGGAATCGTGGCTGACCGCGCACGGGATTCACTCCGTGGAGCGACCCACGTGGCACGTTCCGACGGCCGAACAGGTCCAGGAAGATGAGCCCCAAGCCGAGAAGCCGGCCCAGGCGACGGACCCGCGGGCCAGTGAGGTCGCGCCGAGCGACGGCAATCGCACGAGGCTCCACGAGCTCGTCGATGCTCTCTCGTCCCGAGACATGGAGATGGCAAGAACCTTCCTCGAATACCTTCGGGACCGGGTGCCCGCGTCGATGCGACGGGGCCAGGCCGGCTCCGAGCCTCCCGTCGCCGAGGCGCTCCAGGCAGCGAAGCCCGAGTAGGAACCCCTCACGCTGACTTGAAAGTAGGCAGGTGCAGATGACCCAACCACTACATATTGTGGGGGTCACGCACTGACCCT
>Ga0164313_10004078_pt1 | contig 13047 bp, 12 predicted proteins | sample GuaBasSedimGuay4_FD_113735 | JGI IMG/M metagenome (GOLD analysis project Ga0164313, IMG submission 113735) | Subseafloor sediment microbial communities from Guaymas Basin, Gulf of California, Mexico - Guay4, Core 4569-4, 0-3 cm | ecosystem: Environmental > Aquatic > Marine > Hydrothermal vents... | reverse complement strand
GGTATTCCTTCAGTCCATTCAAGACGCGCTTCTCGAGTCTCATGTAAGTCCCCACTCCTTGCGAAACCGGCGATAGAAATCAGTATCTTCCGAAACGGCCCCTCTCAAACCCACGACTTCACTCGCCAGATCCTGCGCCCTCGAAAGAGTCTCATCCATGGACCAGCGGCTCAGATAGCCCGCGATGAGGACCGCTGCAAAGGCGTCACCTGCCCCGACCGTATCCACGACGGAGATCTCGCTATCGGGAGGGGCGACGCTCGACGCACCCGTCGCCGCAAGGGCCATGGCGCCTGCCGCTCCTCGGGTTACGCAGAGCAGGTCCGGCCGATACCGCTCGAATAGTTCCTGGGCCCGAGCCTCCAGTGTCGGCTCGTGGGGCACCAGCGTATGCAGTTCTGTCTCGTTCATCTTGATCGTCCGTGCGTTCGTCAACGACGATAGCACCTGTTCTCTATCCCACCATGGCGGGCGGAGATTGACGTCGACAAGGATCGGAGCGTGCACGCGACGGAGCAGTTCCTCCAGAACATTCCGGGTCTCTCGCTCCCTCAGCGCCAGCGTTCCGTGGTACACAAGCCCGATCTCCCGAGGAACGGGCAAACGGTCCACGAGAAGCTTGTCCCACGCACAGTCGGCGACGATTTCGAAACTCGGCTCTCCACCCTCCAGCGACACGTTGACGGTTCCGGTTGCATGCGTCGCGCTGAGTTGCACTCCAGTGCGATCCATGCCCCATGACTCCATCGCGTCCAGCACTCTGCGTCCCAGTGGATCCTCGCCAACGGCGCTGATCAGCAACGGCTCGAAGCCGAGGCCCCGGAGGTTCCAGGCAACGTTGAACGGGGCGCCACCGAGGACTTCGCTTCCGTCGGGGAAGCGGTCGAAGAGAATCTCGCCAAAGATCAGCGGGTGCGTTTTCTTGCTCACCCTTGCATCCAGGGAATCGTCTCCGGGAAGAAGTGTGCGACACCCTCCAGGATGCCGGCGCAGTAGTTTCCGTTGGTGCCGAGAAACCCACCCTGCGCCAGGTAGAGTGCGTCAGCGTGCCCCCGTCGCGCCGCCATCGAAACGACGAGCGCACGCAGCTCTTCGTCGGCATTCGCGACCAGGACCGACGGCAGTCCGCTGGTAAGCACCTCGATGTCATTTCCACTGTCCCCGGCAAAAACAACTCGTTGACCGGCGTAGGGCCAATTGTCGATCAGGAACTCGAGCGCATGAAGCTTGCTGGCGGATGCCGGCAGAATATCCAGCAAACCGCGATGTTCGACCTCATCGGTACTCCAGACGAGGCGGTAGCGCAGATCCATCGGCCCCAGCCGCTCACGGATCGCGACCTCGAGCTGCGACCGATCGGCCTGCTCCGCAACGTAGAAGCTGATCTTCGCGGCTCCCTGCCTGGCGTTCTCCTGGAGCGTCAGACCTTCGATCGAACCCAGTTCCTCCCTCAGCCGCTCGGGACGCCGTCCACGCCAGTCCTCGAGAATCGTCTCTTGCCAGTGGATCGAGGCAGCCCAGCCCGATGGGGTCGATTCATGGAGGGAGGTTCCCACGTCGCCGATCACGAAGCGCGGTTCGGGAAGTCCGTAGGTTTCCATGGCACCGAGCACCAGCTGCAGATCCCGACCACTCACGTAGGCCAGGTCAACTTCCGCCCGCGAGACGAGGCGAGCAAAAACCTCTCGCACACCTGGCGATTCCGGTTGGCTGCCGTTGGGCAACAGCGTTCGGTCCAGATCCGAACAGATCAGCAGAGCCGGCTTCACTGTGGGCTCGGAATACGGCAACCGATAAAGAAATCGTAGTGGTCGATCGCCTCCACGATTCCCGCTGCATGGCCCTTCTTGGCGTAATAGATGCTATCGATATCGGCCAGGTCACTCAGCTCTTCCTCGTGCCGATTGGCCACGACAACGGCAAGCGTATTGCCGCGCATCATGTCCTCATCCGTGCCGGAACCACCGGCCGCAAGTATCTGTTCGAGCGGGATATCCCAGGCCTCGGCAAACCACCTCAGCGCAGCTCCCTTGGATGCGCGCACCGGAACGATATCCAGGTACTGGCCAAACGACAGGAAGGTATTCACGGTCTGATCATTCTGGCGCAGCAGGCTGGCGATCTCTTCATGATCCGGAGCCACTTCCGGATCGATGTAGTAGCTCAGCTTGAACCGGCTTATTTTGGAATCCTCCTGCAACTCGAGGCCTGGAACGTCACGCAGCGCGCGGCGAATCGCCGAGGGCGTCCAGAGATGATCGATGTGATTCCGCCAAGCGGTGTCCGGCTCCATCTCCGGTGAGTAGTGGATCGCGGTTCCAACCGATGTGATCAGCACATCCGGCTGCGGAATGCCGTGGCGTCGGATCACCTTCAGGGCCGATTGCAAATCCCGGCCGGTTGCGATGCCGAAGGTCGCACATTGGCGGTTTTCCTTCACGATTCGATTGAATTCCACCAGCGAGTCGAGATCTCCAAGGAGGTTCTGGTCGAGATCCGAGAAGATCGCCCGGTCGTGATAGAGCATGGGGCGGCGCTTGAACTTCGGCCTGGGCCGCGGGGCGACACACTCGAGCAGCGGCCGCAGCTGGGAGATGTACTTCTTTACATGGGCCTGCCACGAGTAATGCTCTCGGACACCCTGCAAACCGTTGCGCACCATCTGCTTGTACTTGGGCTTGTCGAGCAGCAGCGTGAGCAGAGCCGTGGTAATTGCCTTTGGATCCAGAGGATCGATCAAGATGCCATTCCGGCAGTTGCCCAGGATGTCCTGCGGCCCCCCGTCCTCTGTCGCGACGATCGGCAGGCCGCTGGCCGCCGCTTCCAGCAACGTCAGACCGAACGGCTCGGTCAAGGCCGGATTGACGAAGACACCGCCTCTTTCGGCAGCCAGTCGATAGAGTGTCGGGACGTCATCACTGGAATGATGCTTCGGATAGGCTACGCTACCGTAGAGGTTCTGCCGGTCGATCTCCAGCAGCAGGTCGGTCAGCACGCGAGCGGCAGCCGAGTCCATTCGATCGATATCATCCCGGTTTCCGGCAACGACCACGAGATTGGCCACGGACTGAAGTTTCGTCGATCCTCCGTAGGCCTTCACGAGTGTGGAGATGTTCTTTCGCTCATCCGGGCGGGAGATCGCCAGAACGATCGGCTTCTCGGGCTCCCGGAGAAAACGGTCGACCTCGGAGGTGATCTTTTCCCGGCTGACCGATTTCTTCGGCGGATAGAACCGCCGCAGATCGGTGCCCGGGGGAACGACGCGCATGCTCTCCGGCTGGTAGAGATCGTATCGCTCGTATTGTTCCGTGATCTCGTTGGCCGTCGAAGCGATCACGAGATCGGCGGCCGCCAGCGTCTCTTCCTCTGCTTCGATGCGGCGAACCATGTTGTAGCGCTTCTCGATCTCCTCCGTCTTGGAGCCGGAGGCGAGCAGTCGTCGGCGCTTGATCCGCCCGAGAGAGTGGCCCGTGAAGACCAGAGGCAGTCCCAGCTGGCGGGCGACCCGCACGCCGACATAACCGGCATCGGCATAGTGGGCATGCAGGACGTCGGGATTCAGACTGTTCTCCTGGAGGTAGCTCACCATGTTGTCGGCAAAAATATCCAGGTAATCCCAGAGTTGTTCTTTGCGCGTGTACCGTTCCAGTCCGAGATCGAGGCGGATGATTCGCACGTGATCCGAGAGAATCTCCTCGCGGCGCGCATAGTCAGGGCTCAACGCGGGATCCTCAACCCGCTGAGTGAAAAGATCTACACGTTGGACGTCCGTGCATTCTCCGAGCGCACGGGCCAGTTCGACGACATAGAGGGTTTGCCCACCCGTGTCGGGATCCCTGCCCAGCTCGGGCTCCTTCCCACGAATCAACCCGTGGACGCTGATCAGAGCCACGCGCAGAGCCTGTCGAGCCTCGCCTTTCTCCTTCATTTATTCCTTGCTACTTGAAGTTGAATCGCGCGAAAACGGTCGCCATCTGGCTTTGGTCGATCTGCGTATCCACGGCCGACCAGGAGAGGCCGACCGCCACGCGCCAGATGTGAATCATGGCGCGGAGCTTGTACCCGAGATTCCGATCTCCGAGATCCTGGTAGAACAGCTGCCCCTCGGCCTCGAATAACTTGATCGGACGCCAGCGGGCGCCGACACGGACCAGGCCGCCGGTCTCGGAATTGCTGGGGAATCCATGGATCTTGCTCTCTTGCCGCTGATAGGCCAGGTCGGCGTAGAGATCCGCTCGATCACCGAGCAGGCCATGCCAACCCACCCCGAGGTCCCATCGTCTGTCTTCAAATTGGTCACCGTCGGTATTGTCCCACTGGCCGATGATGTGGATCATCTTGAAGCCAAACGAACCACCAAGGAAGTACCCGTCGGACTCGAGATCTCCGACGACACCCTGCCCCGCATCGAGATCCATGTAGCCGGCCTCGACGTAGGTCCACTTGACCAACGAGTCGTCCTGAGCCTGGGTCATCGCGGGGACCAGCAGAACCAGTGACAACAGTCCAATCTTCCACAGCGACTTCATTCGCTTTCCTCCTCTCCCTCGGACAGAGCCAGTTCTCCGGCATCCGCCAGGGCCAGTAGTTCCTTCGCCTTCTCGACCATCTCGGGCGGAACGACCACCTGCACCACACCCAATCCGTCCAGCGTCAGCGCATGCGTCACACGCAACGCTTCACCGCGAAACTCGCAGGGAATGTCATGCGCCGCCAGCAAGGCCTTGATCTGCTGAGCCTCGGGTTCACCGTTGGTCTTGTACACGCAGTTCGGGTCTTCTTTCATCACGATCCTCCCGGTTTATCGTCGCCGGCGCCGATGCCTTCGATCTCCATCACCGTTCGCACCTGGAAGAACTCGTAGTTGGTGTACTTCTGGCGCACCAGATAGTTTAACTGACCTCGGGTCGCGTTCCCGGGAACCTCGTAATTGCGCCGTTCGATGCGGGACTCGCTGGGAAATCGCATGCCGTTGCGCACCACCTCGAATTCGGTGTTAAACACTTCGACGGAGTGAAACGAAGCCCTCGCGCTCTCGTCGCGCGTGCGTGCCTTGTGAGCCTGCCGGGCCCGATCCAGGACTCGCTGCTTGGAGTATTCTTCCGGCCGGTAGGCCTGCACTCGAAGCAACTGGGCGGATTCGGCATCGACCCACGCGGTCCCGATCCACTCGTTGATCGCGGCAACATACGGCGGAATCGCCTCGAAACGGATCAGGATCGCGGGTCGATCGAACACCTCCGCCTCACCGGCCAGTTCGTACCGATAGACCTGCGCCTTGGACGCCTCGAAGATAAAGATCCAGGAGTAGGCTCGAGTGAGATAGGCCGGCAAATCGTAGTCGGCCAGATCAATGACATCCTTGGCCTTGAATCCCTTCTTGGGGTTGAAGCGGTAGCGCACGCGGAAGTCGGACAGCCCCTCGTCTTCGTTGTGGCGATAGACGTAGAACGATCGCAGATCCTTGCGTCCATAAAATGTGTGGTTGAAGAGCTTCTCTTCGCAGCTGAAACTGAGCGCGTTATCGCGGTAGAGCCGGCTTACCCGGCTCAGACTACTCAGGTAGCGCTCGAGGGTCTCGTCGTCGGAGTCCGACACCGGCGCTTCCGCGATCACGGGAGCGAGGCCGCAGAGCAGCACCAAAGCTGCAATCAGCATCTGTCCCCTTTCGCCTACAGCGAGGAGGCCAAGTTGGTAAGAATGTCCAGCAAGGCGCCGGGGGCCAGACCGAGGTAGAGGATGCCGATGATCGAGACCACCATGACGACCGCGCTGGCCGCGGTAACGGGCATGGGGAACTCGTCGGTCTCGGGCTCGGTCATGTACATTCTCACGATCACACGCAGGTAGTAGTAGATCGCCACCGTCGCGTTGAGCATGCCGATGATGGCGAGCATGTAATGCCCGCTCTCGATCGCCGACTGGAAGATCACGAACTTGCCGAAGAACCCACCCGTGGGCGGCATCCCGGCCAGCGAGAACAGGAAGAAGGCCATCGCCGCACCGAGCATCGGCCGTTCCCAGCCCAGACCGGACCAGTCGGAAAGCTGGTAGCCCCGCTCGTGCTCGGCATCGCCACGGCCCACGGAGGCCAGCACGGCGAACGCACCCACGGTGATGATCGCGTAACCGGTCAGGTAGAACATGACCGCCCGCACACCTGATCCAGGCAGCGAGACAACACCGATCAACAGGTAGCCGGCGTGAGCGATCGACGAGTAAGCCAGCATCCGCTTCAGGTTGGTCTGCGCCAGAGCGCACAGGTTGCCCACGGTCATGGTCAGGATGGCCAGCCAGGTGACCATCGGGACCCAGATCTCGCTTTGCGCACTGAAAGCGCCGACCAGGAAGCGCAGCAGCACCGCGATCGCCACGGTCTTCGTCGCCGCGGCCATGAAGCCGGTGACGTTGGTCGGGGCGCCGGTGTAGACGTCGGGCACCCACTGGTGGAACGGCACCACCGCGACCTTGAAGAACAGGCCGATCAGCAACAGTCCGGTTCCGATCCAGAGCATCTTGCTCGGGTTCGTGCTCGCGACCTCGCCGATACGGGCCATGTCCAGCGAACCGGTGGAGCCGTAGAGCAGCGCCATTCCGTAGACCATGAACCCCGACGAGAATGCGCCAAGCAGGAAGTACTTCAGCGCCGCCTCGACCGAATAGAGCCGCATCCGCGTCAGACCGGTCAGAACGTAGAGCGAGAGCGAGAAGATCTCCAGACCGATCAGGACCATCATCAGATGGTTGGTCTGCAGCATCATGATCATGCCCGCGAGGCAGAACAGCACCAGCGGGTAGAACTCGCCGTGGTCGGCGGACTCCCTTTCGAGGAAGGCCATCGAATAGAGCACGGTGAGGATGCCGACGAGCAGCACGATGAACGCGAAGAACAGGCCGAACCCATCCACGCGAACCATGCCGTAGGCTGTCTCCTGAACGCCGAACAGGCGCCAGTTGAGCCACTGATCCACGAGAAAGACGCCGGCCATGCCCATGCCGATCAGGCTGACCGCGCCCAACCAGCGGCTGGACGCTCGCAGCAACGGCACCAGCAGCATCGCCAGCACCCCGTAGGCGGCGAGACTGATCACCGGTAGAACCAGATTGATCTCGAAGTCACCCATCGATCGCCAGCTCCCCGGTCTAAATCGTGATCAGGTAGTAAAGGACGGCCACCACACCCAGCAGGAAAACCAGAGCGTAATTGCGCACCAAACCGGTCTGGAACAGCTTGACGATCTGCCCCGTCAACTCGGCGGTCACACCCACCGCGTTGACCACGCCGTCCACGACCCACTTGTCGAACGCCGTGAACACCCGGCACAACGCATAGAACGGACGCAGCAACAGCGCATCGTAAAGCTCATCCACCCAGTACAGGTTGCGCAGTGTGGTGTAGATCGGCTTGAAGCGCGTGGCCATCCTTTCGGCCGTGCCCTCGCGCTTGTAGACCCGCAAGGCAAGCCAGAAAGCAAACAGGGCGATGGCCAGCGCCGCGGTCATCAGTGCCCACTCGGCACCGAGGCTGTGCGCGGCTTCGGCCCCGTGGCCCCCGCCACCGTGGCCTCCGCCCGCCGGCGTGATCGCCGGGGCCAGCCAGTGGTGGAACAGGTTCGCGTCGCCCAGACCGATCACGCTGAACGCCGCCGGAATCCCGACGAGCCCCCCGACCGCCGAGAGCACTGCGAGAATCATCAACGGCACGGTCATCAAATTCGGCGACTCGTGCACGTGGCTGAACTTCTCGTCACCCCCGCGGAACTTGCCGAAGAAAACGAGGTAGGTCAGCCGCATCATGTAGAACGCGGTAAAGAATGCAGCGACGGCCAGCACGGCCCAGATCGCCTTGTTACCGCTGGACCAGGCGCCCCACAGGATCTCATCCTTGGAGAAGAACCCGGCGAAGGGCACGATGCCCGAGATGGCCAGCGTGGCAATGATGAAGGTCGTCGCGGTGCGCGGCATCTTGGCCCGCAGCCCACCCATCTGCCGGATGTCCTGCACGTGATGCAAAGCCGTGATCACGCTGCCCGCCCCGAGGAACAGCAGGGCTTTGAAGAAGGCGTGGGTCATCAGGTGGAACATCGCCGCGGTGTAGGCCCCGACACCGGCCGCCGCGAACATGAAGCCCAGCTGACTGACGGTGGAATAGGCCAGCACTTTCTTGATGTCGGTCGCCGTGATTCCCATGGTCGCGGCAAACAGCGCGGTCGCCGCCCCCACCATGCCCACCACCGCCAGCGCGTCGGGCGCGTGAGCGTAAAGCGGTGACATGCGACAGACCATGTAGACGCCCGCGGTGACCATGGTCGCGGCGTGGATCAGGGCCGAGACCGGCGTCGGGCCGGCCATGGCGTCGGGCAACCAGACGAACAGTGGAATCTGGGCCGACTTACCGCAGGCCCCGATGAACAGCAGGATGCCCACCGCGCTCATCATCCAGCCGATTCCGTGGGCCTGCTCGAAGGCCGCGGACAGCTTGAGGTAGTTCAACGTTCCGAACTCGGTGATCAGGTAGAGCATCCCGATCAGGAACGCGAAGTCGCCGATGCGGTTGACGATGAACGCCTTGCGGCCGGCGTCGGCGCAACTCAGCCCGGTCCGCTCGTCGAACGGCCTGTCATAGAAGAAACCGATCAGCAGATAGGAGCAGAGACCTACCCCTTCCCAGCCGACGAACATCACCAGCAGGTTATCGCCCAGCACCAGCGTGCACATCATCGCCATGAACAGGTTCATGTAGACGAAGAACCGCGATAGGTCCTCCTCGTGGGCCATGTAGCCGGTCGCATAGATGTGGATCAGGAGACCCACGCCGGTGACCACCAGCAACAGCACCGCCGAAAGAGGATCGAGGGCGAAGCCCCAGGAGATTTCGACATTGCTGAGCGCCTGGTTATCCGTGGCACCTTCGAGATCGCCCAGCGGCATCCAGCTGGCCACTTCTACTGCATGGTGCCGTGCATCCTCGGGAAGCTGCGCCAGTTGCCAGACCGCGCCCGCGGAGATCAAGAACGAGCAGAGAACCACCAGACAGGCCAACCACCCCACCGTGGTGCGGGACATACGACGCCCGAAGAGGCCGTTGATCACGACCCCGACGAGGGGCAGAAGCGGGATGAGCCAGATCAGCTGGAGCATGGTCGTCCTACCACTTGAGCAAGTTCAGCTCGTCGACGTCACTGGAGTCTCGGAGCCGGAAGAATGCGATCACGATGGCCAGGCCGACCGCGGCCTCCGCAGCGGCGAGCGTGATGATGAAGAAGACGTAAACCTGCCCCTCGGCCTGGTCGAACTGTCGCGCAAAGGTGATGAAGGCCAGGTTGCCCGCGTTGAGCATCAGCTCGATGCTCATCAGCAGACGAATCGCACCTCGGCGCCACAGAACACCCGCCACGCCGAGTGTAAACAGCACCGCGGAGAGAATCAGGAAATGTTGTGGTCCCACCGTCACGCTTGCACCTACAGTCGCTTCTTGGCCAGCAGCACCGCGCCGACCATGGCGACCAGCAGCAGCACTGAGATCGCCTCGAAGGGATAGAAAAACTTGGTGAACAGTTCGGTCCCCAGGGCCGCCACCGTACCGAACTCCGAGGAACGGTCCGGGAAGCTGGCGACTTCCGGGTTACGCAGCGCGGCGAACAGCAGCACCATGAGACCGGCGGTGACCAGGAAACCCAGATAGCGCTGGAAGAAGCGCGGCATGCGCGCCTTCTCTTCATCCTGGATGTTGAACAGCATCAACACGAACAGGATCAAGACCATGATCCCGCCGGCGTAGACCATGACCTGAACGAAGGCCATGAAACGCGCGTTGAGCAAGAGGAAGAAGCCCGCGACGGTGACCAGGTTGAAGGCCAGCGCCAGGCCGCAGACCACGGCATTCCGGCCCAGCACGACCACCACGGCGGAGCCGATGCAAAGTGTCGCCAGGATCCAGAACGCTACGGTGTATGCCATTCAACTATCTCTTGATCACGTCGAAGGCCAGCAACAAGGCGATGGCCATCACATTCGCCAGCGCCAGCGGGAACAGACGCTTCCAGCCCAGATTCATCAGTTGGTCGTAACGGAAGCGCGGCAACGTCCAGCGGACCCAGACGAAGAGGAACAGGAAGAAACCGACCTTGATCACGAAGGCCAGGATCTGCAGGATCCACAACGCCCAGCCCGCCTCCGGCAGCATGCTGGCCGGCAGTCCGACCTGATAGCCGCCGAGGAACAGCGTCACCACCAGCGCCGCGGAAGTGATCATGTTCACGTATTCGGCCATGAAGAACAGCGAGAACTTCATCGACGAGTACTCGGTGTGGTATCCACCGACCAGTTCGCTCTCGGCCTCGGGCATGTCGAAGGGCAGCCGGTTGGTCTCGGCATAGCTCGCGATCAGGAAGATCACGAAGCCGAGAAGCTGCCAGCCACCGAAGATATTCCAGTTGGTGAACCAGCCGGCCTGCTGCTGGACGATCTCGACCGGTCGCAGCGTGCCGCTGACGAGGATCACGCCGATCAGCGCCAAGACCAGAGCCAGTTCGTAGGAGATCATCTGCGCCGCAGCGCGCAGCCCGCCCATCAGCGAGTACTTGTTGCGCGAGGCCCAGCCGGCGCAAACGATTCCGTAGACACCCAGCGAGGCCGCGGCCAGCGCCAGCAGCACGCCCGCGTCGATGTTCACGAGCACCAGCGGGATCGTTCGCCCGAACAGTTCGATCTCGGGACCGAAGGGAATCACGGAGAAGGCCACCAGCGCGGGGATCATCGCCAGCGCCGGCGCCAGCGAGTGAATCGGCCCGTGCGCGTCACGAGGAGTGACGTCCTCCTTCCAGATGAACTTGATCCCGTCGGCAATCGGCTGAAACAGGCCCATCGGCCCCACGCGGTTGGGCCCCAGACGGTACTGGATCATGGCCGAAAGCCGACGCTCGATCCAGGTCATGATCGCCACACCGCCCATCAGGGCGCTGACTACGACCACGAGCAAGATCGCCGTGGAAAGTAAATTGATCAGCAGATCCGTCACGTCTACCTCAGACCGCAGCGCCGGCGTTGCCGGGGACGCCGAGCAGACCGAGTTTACTCTCGCTCATGCCGGAGAACGGTTCGACTTCTTGAGCCATCGTTTCCAGGACATCGGCAGCCGAAGTCCATTCGGGGATCGCGATACCGACGGCCTGGGCCAGATCGGCGACGATGCGCCAACCGGGACGACCTTCACCACGCGGCACGTGGGCCCGCCGCGACCACTGCGCGCGGCCCTCGAAATTGACCAGACTGCCGTCTTCCTCGGCCCAACCTGCGCCCGGAAGAAGCATGGAAGCCTGGCTCGCAGCGGCATCGAGGAACGGTCCCACGTAAATCAGATGTTGCAACTTCGAACGGGTGGAATCTTCGATGACGGCGGAGTCCTCGGGGTCCAGGGGATCGCCGAAGACCACCAGCGCATCCAGAGCACCACCGGCTGCGGCGTCGAGAACCCTTTGCTCCGAGGCGCCCTTGCCGAGAACCCACTCGGCGCCCAGGGAGTTGGCTCCCTTGTCGGCCCGGATCAAGAGGCTGTCATCCTCACCCCGCTTCAAGCTGCGCACGCCGATCTGGAACAGACCCAGCGCCGAGAACAGCTTGTTCCAGGCGAAGATCGACTCGGAGACCATCCTGGGAGAGAAGATCGCGCCGGCGCGACTGGCCTCGCCGGCCTCCTTCAGTGCAACGGCCGTCTTGCGCACCGCTTCATCCCAGTCCAGTTCGGTCCCCAGCGGGGCCTGCGCCGTCATCAGCCGCGGGGCCGCATCCTGACGTTGGTAGGAGATCCGCCCCTCGTCGCAGATCCAGTAGGTGTTGACCTGCTCGTTGGTGCGGGGCGTGACTCGCTTGATCCGATCGTCGAACTGACCGCGCACGGTCATCATTTCCTGCTGCTTACCCACGGCGACATCGACATTGCAGCCACGTGAACAGCCGGCGCAGATCGACGGGGTTTCGTGCAGGAACCAGACGCGGGTCTGGAAGCGGAACTCCTTCAGTGTCAACGCACCCACAGGGCAAAGATCGACGACGTTGCCGGAGTAGGCGTTGTCCAGCGGCGCGCCGGTCTGCACGCCGATGACGTTCTTGTTGCCGCGATTGAAGAAGGAGAGTTCGCTGGTTCCGGTTACCTCGCGGCAGAACCGCGTGCAGCGACTGCAGTGGATGCAGCGCTCTTGATCCAGCATCACGTGCGGGCCGATGTCCACCGCCTTGTTCTGCAGGACCTTGGGATCCTCCAGGCGGCTGACGCCCTTGCCGTATTCCTTCGAGTATTCCTGCAAGCGGCACTCGCCCGCCTGATCGCAAATCGTGCAATCCAGCGGGTGGTTCAGCAGCAAGAACTCCATCACCGCTTTCTGCGCCGTCTTGACCTTCTCGTTCGCCGTGTGCACGACCATGCCGTCGGCCACGGGCGTCGCGCAGGAGATCAAGAGCTTCGGGGCCTTCTCCACCTCGACCAGGCACATGCGGCAGTTGCCCGCAATGGAGAGGCCCGGGTGGTAGCAGTAATGCGGGATGTGGATGCCGTGCTCGAGAGCCGCGTCGAGGACCGACTTTCCGGCCTCGACTTCGATCTCCCGTCCGTCGATGGTCAGCTTGGGCATCGTGCCTTGACTCCCTCGCGGGCCTTGGCCTCGAACTCGTGGCGGAATTTCTTCAGGAACGACTGCACCGGCCACGCCGCGGCGTCGCCCAGGGCACAGATCGTGTTGCCTTCGATGTTGTTGGCCACGTCCAGCAGCAGATCGATATCCTTCGATTCGGCGCGGCCCGCGTTGATACGAATAAGCAGTTTTTCCATCCAGCCGCAGCCCTGGCGGCAGGGTGTGCACTGGCCACAGGACTCGTGGGCGAAGAAGTGCGCGGTGCGCTCCAGCGCCTGGACCATGCAGGTCGAACTGTCCATGACCATGATTCCCGCCGAACCGATCGCGGAACCGATCTTGGACAGCGAGTCGAAATCAAGATCGACGTTGCACTCTTCGGCGGTCAGCACCGGCACGGAGATCCCACCGGGGATGC
>Ga0164313_10004077_pt1 | contig 13048 bp, 9 predicted proteins | sample GuaBasSedimGuay4_FD_113735 | JGI IMG/M metagenome (GOLD analysis project Ga0164313, IMG submission 113735) | Subseafloor sediment microbial communities from Guaymas Basin, Gulf of California, Mexico - Guay4, Core 4569-4, 0-3 cm | ecosystem: Environmental > Aquatic > Marine > Hydrothermal vents >... | reverse complement strand
TAGGCTCAGTTGAGACAAAAAGAAGCGGTGATTATTATATAATCACTGCTTTTTTTAGTCCTGTTTCTCTTCAGCATATCTTTTTTTGTATTCCTTCCATATATTTATCGATTGAGATCAATGTAAATATGTACTACATTTGTTCAAACCTAGAAGGAAATATTAAAAGAATATTCGCATTTCACCTATATCAACCAGGTGATGAAAAATATCATGAGAAAAATGAATAAAATCATAACAAAAACGATATGAGAAAAATGCGAAGAATAGACCGGGCCATCACCCAGGAAGAAACATGGGAATTGCTAAACAACGCTGAATACGGTGTACTTTCAACTGCCTCAGAAGATGGCTCCCCTTATGGTGTCCCAATGAGTTTCTGCGTAATTGACCAATGTATATATTTTCATTGTGCACTGGAAGGTCACAAAATTGACAATATCAATCAAAATAACTCAGTTTCGTTTTGCGTGGTTGGGAAGACTAAGGTCATACCGGATCAGTTCTCCACATTTTACCAAAGTGTAATAGTAGCGGGTAAGGCAGGTGAAGTGAATGATGACATTAAAAAAAAAGCTCTGAAAGCTCTGATAAAAAAATATTCCCCTGACTTTGTGACAGAGGGAGATGCATATATCGAAAAACTGTGGGACAAAACCAGGATAATGAGTATAACCATTGATCACATTTCTGGTAAATCAAAAAAAATCAAATAATAAATCAAAATAGATTGATAACACATAGGTTTAGGTATTGAATAAAATTCGTTTAGTGGTCACTGAGCTTATCACAATGTAAGTGCCAAAAGACAAATAGCAAATAATAAATAGCAATATGAGCTATACACTCATTGGTTTTTTGCTATACCTGGTATTGATACTTATAGTAGGGTTTGTCACATATAAGATCAACAAATCGCACAATGACTTTTTTATTGCCGGCAGGAAGCTCAACCCATGGGTAGTAGCTTTTTCCGAACGCGCTTCCGGTGAATCCGCCTGGTTACTGCTGGGTTTACCGGGTGCTGCATATGCCATCGGACTAATGAAAATCTGGGATGCACTAGGTTGCGTTATGGGCATCTTTTTCTATTGGATCGTAATCGCTGAAAAACTCCGCCGTGAATCAGAAAATGTAAATACTATTACACTTCCAGGTTTTTTTGCTGCAAAATTTAATACCCTTGGTAAAACCATCCGTATGACGGCTACAGTGATTATTATCTTTTTTTTCACTTTTTACCTTGCGGCACAGTTTAATGGTGCCGGTAAGGTTCTATTTGTCACATTTGGAATTCCCACAACATGGGGAGTCTTACTGGGCGCTACTGTAATCGTTTTTTACACCATGATGGGAGGTTTTTTTGCCGTTGCCTGGACTGACCTGATTCAGGGTGTCATCATGATCGGAACATTGGTTATTCTGCCAATAGTTGGCTTTATTGAAATCATGGAAAAGCACCAGGATCTGGGCAATGTCATTGCCAGCCAGGGCACCACGTTTAGTAGCCTGACCGGCGGAAAGTCCGGCTGGGCCGGAGCAGCAGTGGTGATAAGCGGACTGAGCTGGGGGCTCGGTTATATGGGGCAGCCACATTTGCTAACCCGTTTTATGGCCATCAATGATGCTGGAAATATCAAAATCAGCCGCCGGATTGCTTTTGTGTGGGTTGTGCCCGCATTTACAGGAGCCGTCCTAATAGGGTTAGTTGGCCTCTCCTACTACGGACAGGGCGCTTTTCAGGATGCAGAATTAATCATGCCCCGCCTGGCCAACGATCTGCTTCCCGCGTGGCTGGCCGGTATTTTCATTTCGGGTGCCATCGCTGCTATGATGAGCACAGCCGATTCCCAATTGCTGGTCATCACTTCATCTGTCATCGAAGACTTTTACCATAAAACCCTGGGGAAGAAAACCGTATCCGACAAACAACTGTTGTTATACAGCCGGTTTATCACCGTTGCCGTTGGTATTACCGGCCTGATCATCTCCTTTACCTCCACCGACCTGATCTTTGCCCTGGTTTCCTATGCCTGGGCAGGGCTCGGCGCATCATTCGGCCCCGCACTGCTTCTGTTGCTGTGGTGGAAAAAAACCAGTGCCAAAGGTGTGTTGGCAGGTATGGTCACGGGTACCATTGCCACAATTGTATGGTCCAATTTTGAACAGCTGGATTCAGTTTTATCCGTTCGGTTGGTATCCTGGATTTTCGCATTTGTCGTCGTTATTGTTGTATCACTTTCAGAAAGAAAACACAAAAACAATAAACCATTGTATATTGCCAGTTAATATCGATATAGTATAATATAATACAATTCATATAGCATGAAAAACACATTAATTCCACTATTATCATTAAGTATATTAATTGTTTCATTTGGATTTAATAGTCAGGCAGAAAACCTAAAATCTGAGCTATTAAAAGATTGTTCAGCAAAACTGGAGAACGATGTTTTAATTCTTGAGAATAATCTCATTTGCAGACGGTATCATTGGAATCAAGGCAACCTGATCAGTTTGAGTATAGAGGACAAGCAAAAACAATATACGTGGAAACTAGAAAATAAATTGCCGGATTTTTCCTTTCCACATATTGAGTTTGAAGCCATAAATGGACACTTTAATGTAACCGAATCTTTGGCTACTGCAATGACTCCTGCATATTTGGAAGCCAATGTTATATTTACGTTAGGTGAGTTGGAAATCAAACGAACATTTCGAATATATCCGGATTGTCCTGCTATTGCCTGCGATTATTATTTACGGGGAAAAATGCCCCCTCCCCCGGAAGAATCAATTTCTGATGAAAAACAATTCGCCGTAATCGAGCACGTTTGTTTACCTGGAAAACACTGGCGCTTAACCCCTGTTGAGTTTTTCGATCGGACTGACGTTACGAACACATTAGTCCAGACCTCACCTATTATAGCATATCGATCTGATAGGCGATTGACCGGGAATATTCTTTTTGTAGATGACATAACACAGGATAAAGGTATTTTTATATTAAAAGAAGCCCCTTGTAAATTTGCACATCTGACATATCCAGGTTATGATTTTATTGGTAGGATTGGAGATATCCGCACTGTTGGCATTGGCTTTAATCCGAAATATCTGGACAAAACAAATTGGGTACGATATTATGGTTTTGTAACAGGCGTGACCAGTGGTGGTGAATTGGGTAAAATCTCTGCTTTACGAACATATCAGGAAAAAATCCGAATTCGTAAACCAGGACGTGATGAACTGATTATGATGAATACATGGGGGGATAGAGGACAGGATGCAAAAGTAAGTGAAAAATTCGCATTGGATGAACTGGATGCTGGTGCCAAACTTGGTATTACTCACTTTTCCATCGATGATGGATGGCAAGTCGGACGGTCAGGAGCTTCCGTTTATGGTGGATCCCTGGATAAGATCTGGGACAACCCTGATTATTGGAAACCAAAACCAGATAAATTCCCCAATGGTTTCTTCCCGGTGTTAAAACGTGGAAAAGAATTAGGTATTGAAGTATGCTTGTGGTTTAATCCCAGTCGTGATGAAAGCTATGCCCATTGGGAAAACGATGCGGATATTATGATTGATTTTTATCGCAAATATGGAATTCGCACCTTCAAGATAGATGGGGTAGATTTACCGGATAAGCAAGCTGAGATTAATCTCCGGAAAATGTTCAAAAAAGTTATCGATGCAACAAATCAAAATGCCGTATTTCAACTAGATGTAACCGGTGTTTGGAAACGATTCGGTTACCATTATTTTAATGAGTATGGAAATATATTTTTAGAAAACCGCTATACTGATTTTGAAAATTATTATCCGCACTGGACACTTCGTAATCTATGGATGTTATCCAAATATATACCGCCACAAAACATACAAATCGAATTTTTAAATAAATGGCGGAATGAAGATAAATATCCAGTGGATGATTTATTTGCTCCTTATAAAATTCCATTCGATTATATTTTTGCCATTACAATGATGGCTCAGCCATTGGCCTGGTTTGAGGGCACTGGTCTTCCTGAAGAAGCTTTTAATATTGCTCCCCTGATCAATACATATAAGGAGCATTGGGGAGATATTCATTCAGGGCAAATTTTTCCTATTGGAAATGAACCATCAGGTACTGGATGGACAGGCTTCCAATCCATAAATGAAGATGAAGGGTATTTTCTAGTATTCCGTGAACATAACAATAAAACTCAAGCGACTTTATCTACCTGGATTCCAGCCGGGCAAAAAGTTAAGTGTCAGTCGATATTGGGTAAAGGCAAAGATTTTACAGCAACTACTGATGAAGAAGGGCATATAAAATTTACTCTCCCCAACAAAAACAGTTTTGCTTTATATAGATATACCTTGAAATTTTAGCTGGAATAATTCAAATAAATAAAACTTGAATATCTAACAGGATTCTCTTCCTTCGACTCGGCCAATAAAGTAAGCGAACCACTTTCAGGTAGAAAATGGGGACATCATCTCTATCGTTATCATTCTAAGATTCGGCTGGCCTCATGGGTCGCAATATTTGTAGTTGTAGCCCTGGCATCTTTTTCAGAAAAAAAACAAAGTTAAAATTGACAAATACTATCATTTCCCATCAACACGTTCAAATACCGGCAGTTCATCCAGACCGACCGGAACCTCAATGGTTTTGGGGCCTTTAAATTTATTTCCGTTCAGGCCTTGCCATTTTCCTTTTGGAATAAACACTGTACGCGAGGTCTTTCCTTTCTCCGTCATCGGAGCCACCAGGATATCGTCGCCGAGCATAAACTGATCATTTACCTTTTCATACCCCTGATGCGGAAACACATATTCCATCAATCGTACTATGGGCTCGCCATCTATGGCTGAAGCTTTTGTAAGCTCCATGATTAGAGGTGTGTATTTCTCTCTTAGCGCAACTGCTTTTTTTACAGCAGCAAGGTGGTCGTAATCGAGAATTCTCCAGGGAGCAACCGAAAATTGCATCATTGGCATCAGGGCGTGACATTGTGTGGAACGTACGATCAGATCCTGATCGATTACTGAACCTGGTAAAAAAGAAGTGAATTCACCCCCACCCACAAGATCCGGACATGTAAAATTGTAACCCATGATGCCCTGTAACATGATTCCGGGAACCAGTTTATTAAGGTCCTCCCAATTATGAGCTTTATCCCTCAATCTGTTTACTATAGGTTGTCCCGCCATTTTCCACATCGCACGATACTCATTGAGCGGATAGTCGAGCCCGATGCGGGCATACCACTTACACTGCTGCTGTGGGGTCGCTCCTGTGGGTGATACACACTGATTGTAATGTGGAAAATCTCCGGCATCAAATTTAAACCCGTCAACCTGATAGGTGTTTTGGAGTACATCCAACTGTTCGGTAAACCACTCCCGTGCCAAAGGCAGGGAAAGATCTAATAATCCACTGGCTCCATTCCACCAACGTACGATAGCAGTCTTCCCGGAAGCATCCTTGAGCAACAAATCCCGGTCCCTTAACGAACGGTAAACATCACAATCGGGACTTACAAAAGGGCACATCCATACCATCACTTTAAAACCCATCTGGTGCAACGAGTCCATCATAGCTTTTGGATTGGGAAACCTACCGGGATGAAAATTCCATTTGCCATAATCTTCCTGCCAGTTGTCATCGATCATCAGCACTCCCGGTGGAAATCCGTTAATTATAATCTGGCGTGCATAATCCAATATATCTTTCTGATTTTGATCATACATCAGTTCGATCCATGTATTATACTGTGGTGCAGTAAATAACAGTTCATCGGGCAACTCACCGGTGGGCGGGAAAAAATGTTGTGAAGCATAAAGGTAAGCCTCCTTAAGAGATTTTCCTGCTTTAATGTGCAACAAGGAAGCAGTAGAACTGATCACCTTTAGTGTGTCATTTTTCAATGCAACCTTAAAAGGCAATTCCGACCATATCAATTCACCTCCTGAAGAAATCAGTAAGGGCTGTACTTGATTACCGTAATTGCTTATGGTGATATCCGCAAAATAACCTTCGCGCAATGGCATCATTTGCGAATGATTGATCACACCGCTCCACCATGCCGTTTGAGTAGCACCAAGTATTTCAACTTCTTTTACGGCCTTCTGCTGACCAAAACCCTGCTGAATTGAAAAAACAATAACAGCTGATAATAAAAGAACCTTCAGATCAATTTTTTTTATGCTCATAGCAACTTTTATTTAAAAAAATAGTGTCTAAATACTTGGATAACCAATTTAGTTAATATGATGAAGACATTTTGCCTTTTATTAGCAATAATTACATTTCTACCAGATAATTGCTAAATTTAGACTTGACATCAAAAAATTAATACTATGACCAACCAAAGAGCATCTTATTTTTTAACCGGACTATTTGGCCTTACTCTACTTTTTTCCAGTTATAACCTCCGGGCCCAGGAATATGATTCTTTGAATTTCAAGCCGCTTTTCAACGGCAAAGACCTGACCGGATGGGTTGATGTAAACACAAGCGGGGACACATGGAAAGTGGAAGATGGCGTGCTGATCTGCTCTGGAAAGCCGATCGGAGTCATGCGTTCAGACCGGCAATATGAGAATTTTATCATGGAAATCGAGTGGATGCACATGGAACCGGGAGGCAATTCAGGAGTATTTATATGGAGTGAGGGAACCCCCTTTAAAGATAGCCGACTCGCAAAAGGTATGGAGGTTCAAATGCTAGAACTGGAATGGGCTACACAACACGATCGAACAGATGCCTATGTACATGGAGAGTTGTTTCCGACCATGGACATGACAGCTGTACCCGAAAATCCCAGAGGTAATCGGAGTAAATCGATTGAAAAACGATGTAAGGGGAAGGGACAATGGAATAAGTACCTGATCATAGCTGTTGATGGAAATGTAAAACTTGCTATCAACGGTAAATTTGTCAACGGCATACGTGACTCAAGCAGGAAAAAAGGGTATCTCTGCCTCGAATCGGAAGGTTCAGAAATTCATTTTCGCAACATTCGGATCATGGAACTCCCGGATGGTGTGATCAATCCCGAAGAAATAGCTCCCTTAGTGGATTGATCTAACTTTTGAACCCTAAACCAACATTACACTCTCTTCACCGAAGCGCGTATCTCTAGTTCAGTTTTCAGATGAATGACGCGGATAGCATTATCCTTATCATTATTCATAATATTCAATAACAGGGTTGCCCCTTCACGGCTCATTTCCTCGATCGGACGTCGCACGGTGGTAATAGCCGGAGTTAAATATGCAGAGATGCCGTTATCATCAAAACCAATCAGAGACACATCATCCGGTACCTTTAATCCTTTATCACTGATAGCCTTCATAGCACCGATGGCCATATCGTCGTTTGAGCAAAAAACAGCAGAGGGTCTTGCCTTTAGCTGTAGCAGTCTTTGCATGGCCTCATAGCCACTTTCAAGGTCGTAATTACCCCGTTCTATAAATCCTCCAGGTACATTAACTCCCATTTTATTCATTACCTGTTCGAATCCTTCTTTTCTTAAAACTGTTGACTTAAAACCAGCTTTTCCTTCAATGAAGGCAATTTTTCGATGTCCCATATCCAACAAATATTCTGTTGTCTCCTGAGCTCCCTGACGATCGTCAGTGAGAACTGTATTCACTATTAGCTTTTCCACTTCCCTGTTGAGTACCACAATCGGTATTTTATTATCGATCACATGACTAATAAAACGGTCATCTTGTGGATCCTGGCTTACAAGTATGATGCCATCAAAATTCTTCTTTTTCACATATTGAAGTTCTTTTAATTCATCAACTGCCTCAACTACCAATTTATATGGTTCATTTACTATTTTAGTGACACCACGAACAGAGCAAAGAAAGAAACTGGCAGTCGTACCCTCTTTTAAGGTGGAAAAAAATAGCCCGATATTATGGGATTTAGACAGAACAAGGCTCTTGGCATTTACATTGGGTGTGTAATTATGCTTCCGTGCAATTTCCAGTACACGGGCTTTAGTTTCTTTACTGATCAAAGGACTGTCATTGAGTGATCGCGACACAGTAGTATGCGAAACATTCAACATGCGGGCGATATCTTTAATGGTCACGCTCAACTCCTCTGTTTTTAATAAATATAAAATCTAAAAAAACAGGTGGATGCCAGCTAAGACATCCACCATGATATTTGAATTAAACACTATATGTGCTGGATGCTGTATCACCCCCACGACCTGTCCAGTTGGTATGAAAAAACTCACCTCTTTCCCTATCAACTCTTTCATATGTATGAGCACCAAAATAATCCCGCTGTGCCTGCAACAAATTTGCCGGCAACCTCTCTGTTCTATATCCATCAAAATAATTAAGCGCAGTTGTCAATGCTGGTACCGGAATTCCATTAGTGATTGCAGTCGCACAAACCTTTCTCCAGCTATTTTGAGCCTTCATTATGATGTCCTTAAAATAAGGATCCAATAATAGGTTACTCAATTCAGGATTTTTGTCAAAAGCTTCTTTTATTTTACCAAGAAACACCGACCGGATAATACACCCGCCTCTCCACATAAGAGCAATAGGGCCATAGTTTAAATCCCATCCGTATTCTTTAGCAGCTTCCCTTAGAAGAACATATCCCTGAGCATAAGAAATTATCTTTGATGATAAAAGTGCTTGTCTAAGGTCTTCGATAAACTCCTTCTTATTTCCAACAAATTCCGCTTTGGGACCTGAAAGTACTTTTGAAGCGATCACGCGTTCATCTTTTTGTGCAGATAAACACCTGGAAAATACTGATTCACCTATTAAAGTTAATGGTATTCCAAGATCGAGGGCAGCAATACCTGTCCATTTTCCTGTTCCCTTTTGTCCGGCGGTATCCAGAATTTTTTCAACCAATGGTTCGCCATCTTCATCTTTATATGCCAGTATATCTCTGGTAATTTCGATCAGGTAACTATCAAGTTCTCCTTCATTCCATTTCTTAAATACTTCATGCATTTCATCATGAGAGAGATTCAGAAGATCTTTCATTATCTGATAGGCCTCTGTGATCAGTTGCATATCTCCATACTCAATACCATTGTGAACCATTTTAACAAAATGTCCGGCCCCATTTTCGCCTACCCATTCGCAGCATGGTGAACCATCTTCAACTTTAGCACTGATGCTTTGGAAAATATCCTTAACCAAAGGCCATGCATCTTTCGAACCTCCAGGCATTATAGAAGGTCCTAGCAATGCTCCCTCTTCTCCACCTGAAACTCCTGTGCCAATATAAAGTAGTCCTTTACTCTCTACATATTTAGTCCGGCGAATAGTATCAGGAAAATGCGAGTTGCCACCATCTATGATAATATCTCCTTCTTCAAGGAGTGGGATAACCTGCTCAATAAAAGCATCAACCGGTTTCCCGGCTTTTACAAGAAGCATAACTTTTCGGGGTCGCTCAAGCGAATCTACAAAGTCTTCCATGGTTTTTGATCCGATGAAATTCTTATCCTTTCCCCGTCCATTAATAAATTTGTCTACCTTTTCTGTTGTCCGGTTGTATACGGCAACAGTAAATCCTTTACTTTCCATATTTAAAACAAGATTCTCACCCATTACGGCAAGTCCTATCAATCCAATATCAGCTTTGGTCTTCATTTTTTATATTTTTAAATATTAATTAATCAGTAAATCTCTTTTTATAAGCCCATAAACCCAATGCGGGGTTGGAAATATAAAATATTTCTTCACCATCGGGCATGGTGTTATATCCGTCTTCAAGTTTTTCAGGATCATAGCGTTTCAACATCTCATTCAAACCAGCATATTCAAATCCCACATCTTCAATCTCCTCCCGTTTAAGTTGCCCCGGACAGTAGGTTATTTTAAACCTTTGTTCGGAGGAACCATGGATCAAATGTGCGGCCGCACTCAGATTGTTTTGTAAATCGACATTGTTTTTCACAAAATCCAATATCTCCGGTGTTGTGCGATACCCGTACTTACGGATCAACCTGTCTATTTCTTTATCTTCTCCAAACTCCTTTAATCCGGGAGCCAATACTATCAATTCTCCTCCATCGGCAAGAGCCATTCGTGTACGGTACACACTTTTATTGCCCAGCCAGGTACTTTTAAACTCTGAGGGGTCAAGATAGACCACTACTTTAGTCAATTCCCGGTCGAGCATTTCAAAGTTCACCTTCAGGGAAAGTTCAGAGGCAAGCTCAAAACACTCCCAGTCATCGCCAATAAACAGTCCCCTTACGCATAATTCGCCCTTATCATCTTTCCCTACTACAGTTTGTACGTATACAATGGGAAGATCGGAAGCGAAATGCTTATCGGCATAGTTCAATACCTGGCGTACGGGATTCATTGCCCTTCCCATGATGCGCTCCATGCCATAAGTAGCGCCCAAAAAATGGCTTTTATTAATACCCTCTGACCCACCGGTTCCAACAAAAATATTTTTATTGAAATTAGCCATACCAATTACCTCATGCGGCACAACCTGGCCAATTGAAATGATGAGATCGTGACCTCCGTTCACCAGCAATTTATTGACCTGGGCAGGCCATGCATAATCTACCTTTCCAGCGGCAACCTCACTCACATAAGAAGCCGGTACTTCACCAAGTGTGACTACATCGTGGCGCCAGTCATGATCCCGAAACAAATCCCTTGGAACTCCTGTAAACATATCAGCTATTTGTTCATCTGTCATTGGAGTGTGTGTGCCAAGAGCAGGCAATACATCGGTGAGGCTATCTCTAAAATAATCGTAGATATACGTCGTTAAAGGCCCTGCATGAGAATGGAATCTAGTAAAATCAGGCGGTATGGCAAGAACCTTCCTGCGCTGACCTAACTTATCCATGGCCTCAAACAAACCGGCCTTTAGAGCTGTCTCATCCAATATATCATTTTCAGAACCTCTCGAAAAATATAACATGGCTTAATAATTTATCTTACTATTTATTCACTCTTTAAACCAGTATTCAGTCTTCAGTACTCAGCCCTCAGTCTCCAGTCGATGTTTCAGGCTGCCTTCTGCTTACTAAAAAGCTCCCCCGCAAGCTGGCCCCTCGCTAAATTGCTTCGCTGAAGCAATTTTACACGCTCGGTCCTCTACTGCTTACTGCTTACTTCGTAGGCCGAAGCTTGAGCGTAGGCCTACTATTTCCAGGGTGGTAACTCTGGAAGATAACTTTCAAACTCCTTTATCAGTTCAGCCTGGTACTCACCTGCAAAAGTTCCGTTGAAGAACCTATCGAGGCCTTCTTTACTTAATCTTTCCCAGGAGACTTCCTCACTACCAGGATTTATGGGATAGAAAAGCACACCATTTGATTCGGCTGCTTTTCTGTCGCCAGGAGCATCACCGATCATCAATATCTTTTCAGCCGGATACTTGCCAGCGGCAGCCAATGCCAGATGCTCTGTCTTTGTGCCAAACTCCTGTCCGGCAATCACCCGCACAAAGCCATCCATTTCATTCTCTTTCCACTCTCTTTCCAGTGCTTCTACCGGTGTCTGTGAGACGACAATAGAATCAGCTTTTCCGTCAATTTTATCCAATACATCTCTTACATATGGAAATGGAGAAATGCCATAGACCATATCACCTACAGTCTTGTTTACAGCCAATGACCATTCCAAAGTACGATCGATCATTTCATTCTGAACTTTGGCAGCATACTCTGTCAAAACGGGATTACCCAATTTTGTTTCATTTTTTGTCCATTCGATTACCGGTGTGAGATCCGGCATTACAGCACCACGACGCTGTACATCTGCCCTTTCGTTCAGCAACCGTATAGACTCAATCAGTGTAATAAACCTATTGGCGCCACGGGTTTTTGAATACAGATTTACAAATTCCCAGGCTTCCCTGGCATATTTTGAAACAGACTGTAAACCAAAATACTTGATATAATTGGGACAAAAACACTCTTTATGTTTGATCTCCATGGTGTCGAATACGCATCCATCCGAGTCAAAGCCAACAAAAAATTCATTTGTTGGTTGAAGATCCTTTAATATCTGTTGGGGATTGTTACTCATTTATATTTGTTTTAATAATGTATAATTTATTGTTCACTGGTTAAATAGTCACTGGTTCAATAGTTCATTGGTTCTAATGTTCTATTATTCTAATGTTCTATTGGTTCACTGCAGCAAGCATCTTTCACTTCGAATAGGCTTGCGGCTCATAGCTATTCAACTTTTTATCTGCAAATATCGGTTTGAGCCTGGCATAGCGTTGACGCCCGTCAATCATAGGCACAGAAACCCAGTCTTCACCGATCAGCGGACGTAGATAGTCAAGAAATTCATCTGTGACATCATACCTGTTTTCCGCAATCCATTTTTCGGGGAAAGAACGTTCTGACAATGCTACTTTCTCGAGTGGAACTTTATCATATTTCACATTGTAGATCATGCCCGGTTCGCGCAGGATAGTGGCCATCCAGCCATTACCCTCATTCATAGCGATATCAACAGCCTTCTGACCTACTTTATAGGCTTCATCCAAATCTATAGTAGAAGCATAGATCATAGTATCGCGTTGATCGGTCCCCATCACTTGTCCCCTGGCCTTACCTGCCACATTAAAACCTCTTTCATTAAGGTAATTAACAACAGTCTGATACACGGAAATCTGACTGGAACCAAATGAAGTATGACCAAATGAATCTTTTACCTCACCAATACTGCCCACATCAAAACCTTCGCTAATTACCAGCATACAGCGCCCATCGCGGCTTAACTGATCATTAACATTGTCTGCCAGTTTTTCCATAGTAACGCCCGATTCACTCATATAAATCTGTAAGGGCATCTCCCGTTTCGGATCTGCAAGCCGGGCTGCGGCAGGTATATAACCAATCTTACGGCCCATAGCCTGGATCACAAGTACCGGATCAGCAGGCGAAGAACCCATATTTTCTTCATTGGCGTTTTGAATAAGGTGCGACCAATATCTGGCCACACTACCATAGCCGGGTGTATGGTCAATGAGCTTAAATTCGTTATCTCCAACATCATTGTCGATAGTTTTCGG
>Ga0164313_10004076_pt1 | contig 13048 bp, 5 predicted proteins | sample GuaBasSedimGuay4_FD_113735 | JGI IMG/M metagenome (GOLD analysis project Ga0164313, IMG submission 113735) | Subseafloor sediment microbial communities from Guaymas Basin, Gulf of California, Mexico - Guay4, Core 4569-4, 0-3 cm | ecosystem: Environmental > Aquatic > Marine > Hydrothermal vents >... | reverse complement strand
CAGTCAGGGACCTCCAGTGCGTAGCTCACGTAGAGGATCGAACCGAGCACATTCTCGATTCGAACCCACGCGTCGTACCGGGGCATGCCATCTGCGAAGGTCTGGGGGAGGGCCTGGAGTCCGTCGACGAAGTTGTTTGGCTCGGCGCTGACGGTGATCATCGCCGGGTGGCTGGCATCTACATCCACACGGACAGGAGCCACACGGTACTCCGTGTCCGTTGGTCCCGTCGCTATGAGTTCATAGCCCCGGCTATCGGGCGGAATGAGCTCGAGTTCTCCCTGGGGAGGGAAGGTGCCGACTCCGATGATCTCGACCTCAGGGACTTCGGCAACATCCCATCGGAGAGTGGTTGGCTCGCCGAGCACGACCTGGTCCGGATCGGCAAAGAACTCGTTCACCTCGACGTACGGAGCCAGCATTCTCACGCCTGCGGCCGCGCCACCGGAACTACTGTAGGCGCGGATGACCCAATAAGCGTAGAGCGGCTCCGGGAAGAAGAGGCTGTCTTCCGCGGCAACTTCGAATGCATCCCCGAGCGAGTTCTCGATGCGGATCAGGTCCGCCCCCCGGACTTTCCAGCGCAGGATTACCGACTCATCCGGCCGCACGAACTCACTCGAGAATTCAAATTGGTCAATGACGGGTCGACTCACATGAACGCCACGCTCGATGACTTCACGTTCGCCGTCGTACCAGGCACTGAGGATATAGTCGGTGTTCTCGACGATGGGCACGGTGATCTCCCCACCGCCGGTATCGACGTCGCCGATGCCGGGGCTGATCGAAGCGCGGCTCGCACCCGGGGTATTCCAGGTGAGCGTGATGTCTTCTCCGGTGAGCACCGTGAGGCGCACCTCGTCCGGGGAGACCTGGGGACCATCCACCTCGAACGACCCGATCGGATCGATGGTGACCCATGCGGTGTCCGTCTCCGTCACCGAGAGGTAGGTCGCTGTAAGGACTCTGGAGTGGGTGCCGGGGGGAAGGGTCTCGTGGCGGGTCCCGTTCCATGGGACCGGAACACCTTCGTACTCGTAACCCGCCCAGCCGACTCCGCTCCAGTGGAAATAGGTCTCACCGTCAGTGTCGATTTGCACATTCCACTCATGGAAGAAGTCGATGAACTTGTCGGACTCCCGAACGTCCAGTCGATTGGAGAGCCATTTCCGGCTGGCACCACTCGAGTTGGAAGCGACCAGAACGGGTCGACCCTCATAGGGTTCATCGAAGATGTGCGTGACCCGGCCGGAGTTGGGATCCTCTGATCCGGGAATCATCAGGCCCGGGACACCCTCGATCGCAATCTCGGTGGCACCGCCCCAGGTCCGCCAGATGAAGTCGAATGCCTGCCCGACCACGCCGGGGTTCGGCTCAACCTCAAAGCTGATAATGCCCGGCCTTCCGGGGCTCAGCGTGCGCCACGCCATCGTAGTTCCGACAGCGTTGGTCGCGACCCAACCCCAGGTCTGCACGCCTTCCGGATAAACCGTGAGCTCACCCGAACTGTTCGGCTCGAGCGGAATTGAGCCGGGCATCAGCGTGAGGGTCTCGGTGCGCCACGTGTACCACGTGAACCGGACGGGAAGGCCCAGCGTATATTGGGTCGCGTAGGTCAGCTGGATTTTTGGGGGCAACGAAGTCACGACGACATCGCGGGTCGACCGTCCCGCCGCGTTCTCCGCGACGAGCGTGTATGTGGTCGGCTCGATGGGTGCAATGATCGGGATGTCGCCCGAGCTTTCCACGAGAACCAGATCAGGCTCCATCCAGATCGAGTCAGCCCCGACGACCGCGTAGCGCAGCTCAATGTCCTCTCCCGGCCCGAATTCTTCCGGCCAGACCCAGAACGCCTGAATGTCGGGCGTCGGTGCGTCGAGCACGACCTGGGCCGTGACGAACCCGAGGCTGTTGGACGCGGTCAGCGTGTAGGTCGCCGCCTCGGTGGGGAAGAGGACGACGTATTCGCCGTCCAGCGGAACGCGGCCGGGTGCCGGGTCGATGCGTACCTCGGTGGCTCCTTCGACCCGGTAGCTCAGAGCGATCTGCTCGCCGTAGAAGAACTCGGAAGGTTCAGCTGCGAACTCCAGAATCACCGGTGGGGCAGTGGGCACCACGAACTCGATGACCTCGAACGATGTGCCCCATTCATTGACCGCCGCGAGTTCAATCACGGGGAAGTCGACCGTATCCACGATCCTGGAACCCCGCCTGGCGACCTGTCCCATGCCCGTGATGTCGACCCGCGCGGCGCCCGCGACATCCCAGCTCACTCGGGAAGTGTTCGGGAGCTCGTCCGGAGTTGCGGCAAACGAGTTGATCTGTGGCTCCCGAATGACGTTGAGCTGGTGAATGACCGGGGATGCACCACCTGTGAGTGTGTGGGACGTGGATCCTCCCGCCGTGAACTGCAGCGCGCCTTCGGCGTCGACCGGAGAGCCGTCGACCGCCCAGGTTCCGCCCCCTGCGGTCGCCCATCCCAATTCGTAGTCCCGTCCTTCGACGACCGGCGTCGGTGATGAGGCGAAGCCCGCTACGGTCGGCGTCGCTGGATTTACGAGGACCCCACCGAAATCGATCACCGCAAACTGGCTCGTGCCTCCGCAGTGGACGGCGCGTGCAGGCTCACCACTTGAGTCCAGACCACGCAGCCGGATTCCCGCACCGGGCGCCGCGGATTCTGAGCGCAGGATGATGGCCGTCAGCGCCACGAATGGTTCAGCGCCGTACTGCTCGAAGCAGTCAGGGAACGCGAGCGCGTACTCGAGCGGTGCTGGTTCAATCATGAGGCCGGTGGTGGTCGCGCCGAGAAGACTCAGGCCTGGGTCGAGTTCGAGGCCGAACTGAAGAGCGGATATCGATCCCGTGCCGCTCGCCGGGTTCGTGTAGACGACGTGAACCTCGAACGGAGTTGCGTCGGCCTGAATCTCGCGGCTCAGAGTAACCGGATCGGCGACGACAGCGATCGCATCTGTCAACAAGACCTGCGCGGTGGCATGGGTTGGCAGGGTCGCGAGTATCCCGGTGACTAACAGGCGAGTCAGAGAACCATTCATCTTCATGCTCCCCACTGTGGAGAAACCAATTCGAGACCGAGTGTAGCGGGTTGACGGGCGGAAGGCGACGGCTTGTGTTGTGACCTGCCCTTACCGTCTATTCCATCCGGGGTTGGAATGCCCATTTGAGCATCCTCTGGCGGTGTCTTGGTCCAGCCAATTCACATGGCCGTTCCGTGCCCATAATCGACTGCAATCACACGTGTTATGATCTGCTCGACGTCAGTGATCACTGGGATTCAGAAGTGCGATTGGGCCTCCAGGCGAGGCTACCGAAGTTGCTGGAGCAACACATCGGCGCCATCTGAAACAGTGCAATTGTACTAGGTGGGCGTAGATGGGGTGCAAGAATGGCTCTTGGCCCGGGTGCATTGGTCCAGCGAATTCAGTTGGCCACTCCGTGCCCATGATCAACTGCAATCACACGTGTTGCGATCCACCCGTCGCGAGTGCTCACTAGAATTCAGGAGCGCAACGCGACGTCCGACCCATGCTGAATCTGATAGAGGAGAGTCACGTTTGGCGTACCAGACATCGGGGTCACCGAAAGGTGCCCCCTTTTGTTCTACAAGACGGCTGCCATCGGCGGTGGCGAGAGAATCCCGTAACTCGCATCAGGTCGGTGGCGTGCTGCTCCTCGGCCGGAGGCCTGGAATTCAGCGGCGCAAGAATGGGTTCTGCAGCCACGTCGCTGGGCCACAGTTTCGCGCTGGACGACTGGGGGCGGCGTCCGCCTGAATTGCACAGCACGAAGCAGGAGACTTCAGATCACGCGGTCCTGGTTCCTCAGCGTTGGGTGCTTCCGGCCACGGCTGAGAACCTGGAGGTGGTGGCTGATTGCGTTGTTCTCGAGGTCGAGTAATTGCCGGAGGCAAAAAGGGCCTCTGAGAATGAAATGGAGCACCCTATGTGGCTGACAACCCTGGAACTCTAAGTTCAGATCAAATTAGCGGATGCACCAAGTCGCAGGGACAACCATAGTAATCTGTGATCTCCGGGGATAATGCAGTTCACGTTGCCTTGCCACGCGTGTCGGTGAATTTATCTTCAGGTGAGACCTTTCTACTCACGAAAGAGAGTCGGCATGGCGGGTCCGGGCGCATTCAACGCTTATCACATGGCACAAGAGCAATTCGACCGGATCGCCGAGTCGATGGATCTGGATGCCGCCGGTCGGCAGCTCCTTCGCGTTCCCATGCGCGAGTCACATTTCAGCATTCCCGTCCGATTGGACGATGGCACTATCGAGGTTTTCCGAGGATTTCGCGTCCAGCACAATGACGCCAGGGGACCGTGCAAAGGTGGCATCCGCTTTCACCCACAGGAGACCATCGACACGGTGAGGGCGCTGTCCATGTGGATGACGTGGAAATGTGCCGTGGCCGATCTGCCGTTGGGTGGAGGCAAGGGGGGAGTCATCTGCGACCCCCACAACCTCAGTGATCGCGAGCAGGAGGCTATATGTAGAGGTTGGGTGCGCCAGCTCGCCAGAGAAGTTGGCCCCGTGCGTGACGTTCCCGCACCCGACGTCATGACCAACTCGCAACATATGTTGTGGATGCTGGATGAATACGAGACCATCCATGGGGGGCACTTTCCAGGCGTCATCACCGGCAAGCCGGTCGAAATGGGAGGGTCTCTCGGCCGGACTCAAGCGACCGGCTACGGTCTGGTCTACACGCTCCGCGAGGCCATGAAGGAATTGGATATTCGTCCCCGGGACACGATCGCGAGCGTCCAGGGATTCGGCAACGTGGCCCAGCACGCCATCGAACTCTACAACCAGATTGGTGGAACCGTGATGTGCGTTTCCTGCTGGGATCAGCAGGATCAACAGTCCTACAGCTTCGTCAAGAAGGACGGTGTGGATCTGGCCGAGTTGAAATCGATCACAGATCATTTTGGCGGGATCGACAAGGACAAGGCCCGGGATCTCGGGTACGAGTGCCTGGGTGGCGACGCCTGGATCGAGCAAGATGTCGATATTCTCATTCCGGCTGCTCTTGAGAACCAGATCACCGATGAAACGGTTCAGAAGATCAGTGGACGCCTGAAAATTATTGCAGAGGGAGCGAACGGTCCGACCCATCCTGCGGCTGATGCCGTCATTCGGGAGCGGGGCATCTTCATGATCCCGGACCTTTTGGCCAACGCAGGTGGCGTGACCTGCAGCTACTTCGAGCAAGTTCAGAGCAACATGAACTTCTATTGGGAGCTGGATGAAGTCCTGGGAAGGCTCGATCTGAAGATGACGTCTGCCTACCGTGCGATCAGTGGGTTGGCCACCAGACAAAGCCTATATATGAGGGACGCGGCCTACATGCTCGCGATTGAACGCGTGGCGTCGGCTTGCAGGGTCCGGGGTTGGTTGTAGAGAACATCAATCCGGGGCATCGCCTAGTGTCGGAACGGTTCGTATCCGCTTGAGGGAGAGGGTGGCGTGAGTCAACTCACACCTCAGACCATCCCCAGATTCGACCGGGTGTTTTCGCCCGGCGAGGGCAAGATCACGCGCATCGGTGATGGGGAGATTGGCGGCAAGGCCACGGGGTTGCTCAAGGTTCAGCAGGACGTCCTGAGCCGCCTTGATGAAAATAGCCACTCCGAGTTCTTCGTGTCCGTCCCATCGTTCGTCGTGCTGTGCACGGATATCTTCGACCAGTTCATAGAACATAACGATCTCTACACTGTGGCAGCAGATGAAGACAGAGACGACATCATTGCACATTCTTTCCAGGGGGCGTCCCTGCCAAGCATCCATTTGGGAGACCTCAGGGCTCTCGCAGGATCGATGAAGCTCCCCTTGGCCGTGAGATCGTCGAGTTTGCTCGAAGATGCGCTCGATCATCCCTTTGCTGGCGTCTACTCCACAAAAATGATTCCCAATAACAATCCCAGCGCCGACATCAGATTTCAGCGTTTAGTGGAGGCCATCAAGTTCGTTTATGCGTCCACGTTTTTCCGGCAGGCGAAGGGCTACTTCAGAAGCGTTGGAAGGACCTACCGCGACGAGAAAATGGCCATCATCATCCAGGAAGTCGTAGGTCAGCGGTTCGACGAGCGGTTCTACCCTGGACTCTCCGGAGTCGCGAGATCTTACAATTACTATCCGACGGGTAGCGCCGATCCGAAGGATGGGGTTGTCAATCTGGCCTTGGGGTTGGGGCGTCAGATCGTCGATGGTGGTTTGAGCTGGACCTATTGTCCCGCCTTTCCGAAGGCTCCGCCTCCGTTCAGCAGCGTTGGCGACGCGCTGAAGAACACGCAGGCCAAGTTCTGGGCCATCAACATGGGTCCGCCGCCGCCACCCGACCCAATCAACGAAACAGAGTATATGGTTCAGTTGGATCTGAAGGCCGGTGAATACGACGGTACTCTCGATTCGCTTGCTTCCACATACGATCCTGCCTCAGACCGATTGAGACCCGGTTGCGTCGGTGCCGGTCCCAAGGTTCTGAATTTCTCTCCCATCCTGGAATACGAAGTGATCAAGCTGAACCACTTGATCGAGGATCTCCTGCGACACTCACAAGACGTGAGCGGCGTGCCTGTCGAACTTGAGTTCGCCCTGACCACCGATCACTCCGCGGGCGAGCCTCGCGGTTTCGGATTCCTTCAGATGCGCCCGATGATGGTGAGCGATGATCACGTCGTCATCAATGAGTCCGATCTGGTGGGCGATGGACTGTTGCTCGCGTCGGAGAGTGTTCTCGGGAATGGGCAGCGTGACGACATCAGGGACATCGTCTACCTCAAGCCCGATGTCTTCGACTCCGCGCACACGCGAACGATGGCGTCTCAATTGGATCAGATCAACAAGGAGCTGCAGGACGAGGGCCTGCCTTATCTGCTGATTGGATTTGGTCGGTGGGGATCCTCTGACCCCTGGCTCGGAATCCCCGTGGAGTGGTCGCAAATAAGCGGTGCGCGTGTGATCGTGGAATCGAGCCTCCCTGACATGAACCCAGACCTCAGTCAGGGATCCCACTTCTTTCACAACATGATCAGCTTCAAGATACTGTACATTTCGATGAACTTGTCGGCTGAGCATCCGATCGACTGGAATTGGCTTGCGGGGCAGACCATGGTTTCGGAGACGGAGTTCGTTCGACACGTGAGGATAGGTACGCCGCTGCAGATCAAAGCTGACGGGCTTCACAACCGGGGGATGATCAGACATGACTGATGGCCACGAAGTGCATGATCATTTCCTTGTTGCGCTGAAGGAGCGAGCCAAGGAGCTGAACTGTATCTACGAAGTTGACACGCTGCTGAACCAGCCTGATGAGTCCACGGGAAGTGTGTACAAGGACGTCGTGAGGGTCATGGGTCGGGGTTGGCAGTATCCCGATATCTGTGAAGCCTGCATCGAAATCGAGGGCAAGTCATACAAGTCTCGGGATTTTAAAGAAACAGAATGGTGTCTAGGGTCAGACATTATGGTTCAGGGAGAAACGATCGGTCGGCTTACGGTCTACTATCTGGAGGACCGGCCGGACGTCGACGTCGGACCGTTTATCAAGGAAGAAGTACGACTGATCAAGACGCTCGCTGATCGGCTCGCTTATCACGTATTGCGTCAACGTCTGGAATCCATGCGGCAGAGTTGGAACGCCGCTCGAGAAGATGCCAAGTCTGCTGCACCGGAGTGGCGTGTTGCCCTCGACATGATCTTGCATTCTGACAAGACACTGTATCTTCGCGTGTCGCGAAAGATGCTCAATCATCTCTGCTCTCTCGGGATTCAGGAAGCTCAGGGCTTGCTGTCGACCGGCGATCCCGGCAGTATCAACCCCGACGATTTTGAATTTGGCGATTCCAACATTCCGGGGACGCGGCACGCGCTGGACGAATCAGTGCTCCTGGATGGCCAACCATTCGAGGTTGCTTCGGAGCACCTTGGCCCCGACGAGATCCTTCGTAAACTGCGGTGGTGGTTGCAGGAGGACAAGATCAGTTTCCTGATCAAAGTCCTCGGCAGCCCGCATTCGACGATGCAGGAGATCACCGATGCACTGAGACGGTACTATCACCTGATCAGTGACGAATTCGTTGCGCCAGAGTCCACGGTAATGAGCTTGCGCGTCTCTTTGGCTGAGAGATTTTTGTCGGATCAACTACACCTGACCAAGATCGCAAAGAAGTACTCGCGCATATCCACGTTTCGGGAGCTGGCGGATCGGTTCATCATGCCAGCCCGTAGCCACGGCAAGATTGGAGGCAAGGGTGCCGGCTTGCTGATGGCGAGCTGGATCTACGAGGATGCACGTACCACCGACCCCACGCTGACAAAAATCAAGACTCCAAAGACCTGGTTCGTCGCGAGTGATGCCATCATGAGCTTCATCGTGTTCAATGATCTGGAGGATGTCTTCGAACAGAAGTACAAGAGTATCGACACCGTCAGGAGAGAATACCCGAATCTGGTGCAGCTCTTCAAACACTCGCCTTTCCCGCAGGAGCTGATGAACGGTCTGGCCGCGGCCCTGGATGACTTCGGCGACAAGCCGCTCGTAGTCAGGAGTTCCAGTCTGCTTGAGGACAATCAGGGTTCCTCGTTCAGTGGCAAGTACAAGAGTTTGTTCCTGGCGAATCAAGGTTCAAAATCCGAGAGGCTTGACGCCCTGACGGACGCGATTGCGGAGATCTACGCATCGGGGTTTGCACCCGATCCCATCGAGTATCGGCGCGAGTTGGGCCTGCTTGAGTACCACGAGCAGATGGGCGTCCTCATTCAGGAGGTCGTTGGCACTCGCGTCGGTAAGTACTACTTGCCGGCCTTTGCTGGCGTGGCCCTCTCCCGAAACGAGTTTCGGTGGTCTCCCAGGATTGAACGGGAGGATGGTCTGATTCGGATTGTACCGGGGCTTGGTACGAGAGCTGTGGACCGGACGCGGGACGACTACCCGGTTCTGATCGTCCCCAAGAAACCGGACCTGCATGTGAATGTCGAGGTCGACGAAATTATTCGGTACGCGCCGAAGAAAGTGGATGTCATCAACTTGGCAGAGAATTCTCTGGAGACTATCAATGTCGATGCACTGATGCGGGAGTACGGTCAGGAATACCCGGCCCTGACAAAGGTATTCTCAGTCATCTCAGGTGACAGGCTCGAACAGCCTTCCCCCGTCTTTCTCGATCCGAACAATGACACCCTTGTACCGACGTTTCGGGGACTGAGAAAGGACCCGGTCTTCAACAAGATCATCGATGATCTTCTCTCTATCCTGGAGGAGAGTTTGCAGACTCCTGTGGACCTGGAGTTTGCACACGACGGGAGTGACTTTTACCTCCTGCAATGTCGACCGCAGAGTTCGTCTGACGAAGAGTCCCCCGTCGCCATCCCCAGGGACATTCCGTCGGAGGATATTCTATTCACAGCGAACAGATACGTTTCGAACGGTTGGGTACCCGACATCACGCATCTCGTATACGTCGACCCGGACGCCTACGCGGAGCTGAGTTCAAGGTCAGAGCTTCTGTCGGTGGGAACCACCATTGGCAAGCTCAATCAGACCCTGCCAAAAAAGCAGTTCATCTTGATGGGACCAGGACGTTGGGGGAGCCGGGGTGATGTCAAATTGGGCGTCAGCGTGACGTACGCGGACATCAACAACACGGCGATGCTCGTTGAGATTGCGCGGCAGAAGGGTGGATATCTTCCGGATCTCTCGTTCGGAACCCATTTCTTCCAGGATCTGGTTGAGGCGCGCATCCGATACCTTCCACTGTATCCCGATGAGCAGGGTGCTGTCTTCAACGAGCAGTTCCTGAACAGTTCCCCGAACCTGCTCCCCGATCTGGTACCTGATTGCGGGCCACTTAGCGAAACCATCAAGGTCATCGAGATTCCCGCCTCCGCGGGTGGCAGGGTTCTTCGAGTGCTGATGAACGCCGACCTTGAAGAGGCGGTCGCCGTGTTTGCCGATCCGGGAGAAAGTCTGGAACCACGGACTCAGAGTGAAACCAGGTCTGGCCGACAGGTGCCCCAATACTGGCGCTGGCGACTGGAAATGGCAGAGAAGATAGCCGCCGCGACCGATCCTGACTCTCAGGGCGTCGCCGCCATGTACATCTTTGGCAGCGTCAAGAATGGCACCGCCGGACCTGGCAGTGACATCGATCTGCTGGTTCATTTCCAGGGCAATGAGGAGCAGCTCTGTAATCTTAACAATTGGCTTGAGGGTTGGAGCCAGTGTCTGGCTGAGATGAACTACCTCAAGACGGGGTACGCAACTGAAGGCTTGCTCGACGTGCACATCGTTACGGACGAGGACATCGAGAACGGGAAGAGCTTCGCAACCAAGATTGGTGCTGTCACCGATGCGGCGCGACCTCTTGCGATGGGATAACCCTGGCTAGTCCAGGAGTTCTCGGGTTGAAGCCGTAGGGACCTCAGGATCGAATCGTACGAGCGCCAGCTCCGGCCCGTCATGTGCAGCCGAGAGAGAGACAGTGTTCGTCGATGTCTCTTGCCAGGATCCCGTCAGTCGCGCCGATTCGTGAACATGGCCGTGGAGTGTCAGTCTGGGTTGCCTGGCCGCGATGAAACGCTGTACGGCGATGCTGCCCACGTGGATATCCAAGGGCACACTATCGATGGTTTTGCCATCGAGGGCCGCACGGTCCAGCATGCCTCCGTAGGGCGGTCCATGAAAAAGCATAATAGCCCGATCCAGTGGAGCCTGACCCACGAGTTCCTCCAGGTCCGCGGCAATTGTGGCGTAGCGGATCACGTGAGTCTCGATCGCAAATGAGCGCTGGCCTTCCTCGGGCGAGATGCAGCCCGGATCGACGTAGCGCGAAACGTCGTAACGCTCCCAATCCTTGAGCTGGAATGGTGTAGGAGGCACATGACTGTAGCCGTAGACCGAGTAGTCCCCGAGTCGGGTCATGCGACCGTGGATGTATTCCCACAGACCGTCCCGTTCCCCTTCTTGAAACAGTTCCTCAAAGGCTTGGGGATCGTCATTGCCCAGGATCACGAAGATGCGCGGATAGTCGTCGCCCATCGCATGACGTAGACGCTCGAACCCCGGTCGGAACGCGGACGGGACGAAGTCGGACTGCTCCAGCCACATCGGCATCAAGTCACCGCCGAGAAAGACCGCATCTGGACGGTCGTCGGAGATGGCTTTCCAGAGAGCCTCGTAGCGATTGCTGCGACCGTGAAGATCCGAGACGAAGAAGCAGAGCATTGGTCCCTCCTGGTACGCATTCTAGGTGCCGGGATCATCTAAGGGAAGCAGTGTCGGTTGTTCCGTGTCGCTCCTGCCGCGTGTTGCATCCGGCGGTGAATTGCGCACCAGGGCTGCGTTCCGGGAGTAACGGCCGCGCAGTCAGGTGACCGACCCCGAGTTCGCACTGGCCCCCAACTGGGGACTCACAGAACTACTTGCGCCTTTCGCGCCCGATCTCGGGTACATGGGCGGGCTCAAGCATCTGAATCTGATGGAGGAGAGTCACGTTTGGCGTCCCAGACATCGGGGTCACCGAAAGGTGCCCCCTTTTGTTCTACAGGGCGTCTCTACAGATGTGGGCGAGAGTCCATCTGCGATCTATCGCGCAAACCGGAACATATTTCTATCCCCACTGCGGAGAACGAAGGACTAGGGTCTTCGAGCCTGGCGATGAGCGCTTCGGCGGGAAAGGTGCAGGAAATGGCAATACTCCTCGACGGGGGCATGGGCTACGAGCTGAAGCTCCGTGGCGTGAACATCCCCTCCCACCTCGACTCGATCTGGTCCGCCCAGGCACTGATCGACGACCCGGACGCAGTCGTGAGTGTGCACGCTGACTACATCGATGTGGGAGTCGACGTCCTGACGATCAACAACTATGCGGTGACTCCTCAACTCCTGGGACGTGTTGGCATGGCCGAGCGTGTGGAAGAGCTCACCCGTAAGGCGGTAGACCTCGCGGAAATGGCCTGCAAAAAGGCTGCGAGGCGACCGAAGCTCGCGGCGTCCTTCCCCCCGCTGGAAACGAGTTACCGGGCGGACCTCACCAAGGGTCGGGAAGAAACCTGCGAGGGTTACCGCCGCATCGCGGCTGCCCTGTCGGACCGCGTGGATCTGATTATCTGTGAAACGATGGCTAGCTCGCAGGAGGCCCTGTGGGCGGCTACGGTGGCATCCGAAAGTGGACTCGATTACTGGGTGAGCTGGACTCTCCAGGGTGACCGACCGAATACCCTGCCCAGTGGAGAGAGTCTCGAAGACGCTATTGGTGCTCTCGGTGATCTGCGCCCGTCTGCCTGTCTGGTCAACTGCTGCGGTGCCAACTTCATCACCGCGGCGATCCCTCAACTTGTGGAACTCACGGACTGCCCGATCGGCGGGTACGCCAACGCAGAGATGGTCACGCCCGGCAAGGACCACTCCGAGCCCGACCCGGAAGCCGAATCCAGACAGCACGCCTGTGCGTCAGCCCTGGATCCCACTGGTTATGCGGTGCAGGCCCGTCGTTGGCTCGACGCCGGAGCGAGCATTGTCGGCGGATGTTGCGGCACTCGACCTGAACACATCCGGCAACTCCGCACGTTACTGGGGTCATCTCGATCATGAGCCTGCATCAAACCCCGGCCTCCTCAGCTGAACGGCGAGGTCGAGCGTTCTCACCGTTCGGGCCGGGAGGAGTTCCACCAGCTGCTGACCTGCATCGATGATGTCGGTCTCACGAGCAAGCTGCTCCACCCAGAAAGTGTCTCAGTTGATTGACAATGCGACAGTAGTACTTCGAAATCGGTGCAGCAGATTTCGGAGAGCAGGTCAGCCAAACTCACGGACAGGTGAATGCTGAAAGGCGAACAAACATCGCTGGTAATGGACTAATCTGGAATTCTTGTGCAAAAGTTGATGATATGGCGTGAAAGCGCAAGCGCTCCAGGCGAGTGGAGCACATACTGTCCGATTGGGGGGGATTTCTCAAACTGATGCCCTCGTTGTTCTGCCCGATGCAGCGTCGCTGTCCACGAGCCCTTCCCCACCTTG
>Ga0164313_10004074_pt1 | contig 13053 bp, 14 predicted proteins | sample GuaBasSedimGuay4_FD_113735 | JGI IMG/M metagenome (GOLD analysis project Ga0164313, IMG submission 113735) | Subseafloor sediment microbial communities from Guaymas Basin, Gulf of California, Mexico - Guay4, Core 4569-4, 0-3 cm | ecosystem: Environmental > Aquatic > Marine > Hydrothermal vents... | reverse complement strand
TTGCAGTTTATAAAGTATCAATGCCACAAGAAAAGACATTTGTTGCAAGTACAAAATCAAAGCAGAAATTGCCTAATGATATTGTAATGAATGGTTTTGATGGTGCTGTTTTCGGTTACTAATAACTAAAAACAAAGTACACAAGCTGTAAAGATTAAAAAGCCCGTTAAGAAATTGACGGGCTTTTTTTCGTCTTATAAATACTATTATAATAATAATTTTTATAGGGTCGGTTTATGCCTCAAGTTGCATCAAGAAATGAATTAATTGAATACTGTTTACGAAAGTTAGGCTTTCCCGTGATCGAAATAAACGTGGACGATGATCAAGTTGAGGATCGTGTTGATGACGCTTTTCAAACTTACAGAGACTACCATTTTGACTCACAAGAAAGACAATATTTAAAACATACCATTACAGATGAAGATGTTGAAAATGGTTTCTTTCCAGTGCCTAATGCTTTTATGCACGTTCAAAGAGTTTTACCATTTGGTCGAACGGGAAATGGTATTTATCCTATGAACGATCCAAACCTTGTTTTTAAACAAATTCCCGGAGGTATGCAATATCGAGCAGGGGACTATTATTATAGTGCCACGTCTTCTAATAGTGATCATGCAGGAGCAGGGTCGGGTGGTTCGCCAATCGTAGACTATTTTATGGCAGGTATGGGTGCTCAGTTAATGGAGGATATGTTTGGAGGTGAAAAAACAATTCGTTTTTCACGCCACACTGACAGACTTTTTATTGACGATATGCCAGAGTCAGGATCAATTGTTGTAGTTGAGGGATGGGCAGTTTTAGATCCAGACGAATTTAACCAAGTCTATAATGACCGTTGGCTTAAACGTTATCTAACTGCTTTAATAAAACAGCAATGGGGTCAAAACTTGATAAAATACTCAGGAATAGATTTGCCCGGAGGTGTTACGTTTGATGGTGATAAAATTTATGATCAAGCAACAGAAGAAATTACACGTCTTGAAGAAGAAATGGAATTAACATATTCCGAGCCAGTAACGTTTTACATGGCATAAACCCTAAAAATTATAAATAATAATATAAAAATCAAAAACAAAGAGGGCATTTTTAAATGAATCCAAAAAGAAACCAATTAACGGGCGTGGCATTAGATGACTATTCTCTGTTCATTGATCAACGTATGAAATTTTTACATGAAAGTTCAGTAGCAGGCTTAATTGAATGGATGAAAGCAGTTGACGTGGGCTATCAATCAGCACGTTTAACTCAAGCGTTAGCGACTTATAATTTAGTCGGTAAAGCAGGCGTTCATAATGAAGGTAAAGTTGTAGCAGTTGTGATTCCTACGGCAACAGCAGGGACGGGTTATGTCACAGGTGATGAAGTAGTTATTACAGGTGATGGCACGGGTGCAATGGCTCAAGTTTTAGCTAGTGATGGCTCAGGTGAGTTAGGGACTATCATAGTTTCAGCAGGTGGTACTGGATATAAAGTCTGGGATCGTGTTGTAATTGCAGGTGATGGCTCAGGGGCAGTAGCTCAAATTACTAACGTGGATGCTGTCACAGGTGAAATCACTGGCATTACTATGGATGCTCATGGCTCAGGTTACACAACAGCAACGCCAACTATTGACACTCAGACTGGCTCAGGTGCTACATTTACAGTATTTTTGCCTACAGTTGGTCAATGTTATGATGCCAATATAGTTATGGGTGGTAAAGATTACACAACGGCAACGGTCGATTTAACGGGGTCAGGTGGTGGTGATGCAGTCGGAACGGCAACGATTGGATTTGGTTATCAAGATGTTCTCGATGCTATAAACGCATAAACAATAAATAATAATAATAAAAGGAAACAATTATGGCTCAAAATAATCAATTAGTTGCAGGTGGTATCACAGACTATGAAGCAACAATCTTATCAATTTTAGCAGGCGATCCAGCAGATGCGGCAACAGCGGTTGCAAGTCTTGACGCTTTTGATGACGATGCAGTAGGTGACACTGTTAAGAATAAACGCTTAATACAGGCACTAAAAGACACTGGTCAATCACGACATGAAACACTTTCGCCTACTACTGGCGTTAGCGTTCAAGACATGATTGACGTTATTGCCGCACGATAAACTTTTCATTCCCGACAAGGAATAAAGTTAGCCTCATTCCTTAACGGGAATGGGGTTTTTTTGTATGGTTAATTCGATATGCCCACATGATAAACAAGTTTTATTATAACCTAAAATATCTAAGACTTTTAAATGCTCAGACGGTTTCACATGATAGTCGGTGCTCCCACAAACTTTACACTGATCTTGCATAACGTGTCCTCTTATAAATATAAATATATATGCAACTATAACAAAGGGTACAATTTTGGCAACGAATTTTTATGTAGACCAATATCAAAATAGATCCGAACAGGACTTAATTGAAAGTCTAACCATTGAAGCTATAAAAATGTATGGCGTGGACGTGATCTATATGCCAAGAGAAACGTTACAGCGTGACAAAATTCTGGGCGAGGATATAAAAACACTGTTTGACGACAATTACATGATCGAAATGTACCTTGAAACCATTGACGGTTTTGAGGGAGACGGTGACATGTTAGAAAAGTTCGGCTTGCATATAAAAGACAAGGCTACTTTTGTCGTTAGTAAGAGTCGTTTTGAAGCGGTGGTTTATAATCAGATAAGACCGTTTGAAGGAGATTTACTTTTCTTTCCATTATCAAATCGTATTTTTGAAATCACATATGTTGAGCACGAAAATCCATTTTATCAGTTGGGTAAAAATTACACATACAAATTAACTGTGCAATTATTTGAATACTCATACGAAGACTTTGAAACAGACGTTCCTATTATTGATGATATGGTCACCGAGGAAGACGATGACTTATTAGTTGCTAAAGCAGATAACAACGAAATTACAGATGAGGGTCAGGAAGTGTTAGTTGATGAAACAACAAAAGACTTTTCAGATGCCTCACCTTTTGGGGATTATTAATGGGCAAGATACTAAGTAAACCATACTATCACAATTCACTACGCAAAATTATTATTGCGTTCGGAACTATTTTTGATAAGTTATCAATTGATAGAGCAGATGTTGACGGGAATTTTATTAAAAATATAAAAGTCCCACTTCAATACTTTCCTAAAGAAAAATTTGTTCAAAGAATTCAACACGATAAAAATTTAGATGATCGTGCCAAAGTCGATACACTGCCGTCTATGGGCTTTGAAATGACAGCCCTTACCTATGCCCCAGAACGTAAGACAAACACGCTTAGACGCTTACACACGAACTGGAATGACGCAAGAACCACTCAATCTATGTTTAATAGAGTGCCATATGACTTAGAATTTGCACTTTACATTGCAACTCGCAAATTAGATGATAGTTTTCGTATTGTCGAGCAAATTCTGCCATATTTTACGCCAGAATTCAATGTAAAAATTGAAGATATGGAAGCCTATGACATTGAAACTAACGTGCCATTTGTGTTGAACGATACGAGTTTTGATATTGAAGCAGATGGAAGTTTTGATGAGAGAAGAACTGTATTATGGACACTAATATTTTCAGCTAAAGCATATTTATATAGTGACTCAAACGAAATTTCACTTATTAATAAAACTATTATTGATATTAATGAAATTGACACCCATGACTTTTTTGAAGGGTATCGTGCAAGAATTGACCCTCCAGATGCAACTGTCAATGACGACTATGAAATTATTGAGACGGTTGTAACACACGGTCAAAACACATATGACTTTACAATAGAAACAGGTTCTAATGTAATTGCAGATTTGGAGACAAATTAATGACAGATGAAACAATGAGTGGCTTTTTTGAAGTGGACGATGAAATGGAATTGCCTGCCGAAATTCCATTAACAGAAGTTAAACACTTTCCAGATGTTAGCACTAATGTCATTGATGACTATAGCACTGCTAGAACGTCTTTGAAACATTTAATTGAAAAAGGCGAACGTGCTTTAGACAATATGGTTAAAGTTGCGAACGAGTCAGAAAGTCCAAGAGCATTTGAAGTGTTAGGAAATTATTTAAAAACAATAACTGATATGAATAGATCATTAATGGAGCTTAACAAAGACGTTAAAGACATAACACAAGAAAAGTCCCCAGAAAATGTTCAAAATACTCAGAACAATTATATTTACTCTGGCAACACTGAGGACTTACAAGAGTTTTTAAAAGAGCAAGACAAAAACTTACCACCTATATTGAAACCTCAAAATGCCTAACATATTTTACAATGGCAACCCCAACATAAAAAAAGCAGGGGTTACTCAAAATTATACAACCGATGAAATGGCAGAGTATATCAAATGCTCTCAAGATCCTGTTTACTTTATTAAAAAGTATGTGAAAATTATCTCACTTGACGAGGGTCTGGTCTTGTTTGATATGTGGGAATTTCAGGAAAAAATGATCAACACGTTTCATACGGAACGTTTTTCAATTAACTTACTTCCAAGACAGATGGGTAAAACCATAACAGTTGCGGCTTTTCTCATGCACTATGCAGTTTTCAATCCAACAAAGTCCGTTGGAATTTTAGCAAACAAAGCGGCCACTGCTAGAGAAATTTTATCACGTATGAAAAGAATGTTGGAAAATTTACCTTTCTTTTTACAACCCGGAGTTGTTGAATATAATAAGGGAACGGTCGAATTTGGTAACGGCTCAATTGTGATGGCAGGTGCTACAAGCTCTGACTCTATTCGTGGATTTTCATTCAATGTAATTTACCTTGACGAGTTTGCATTTGTCGAGCAAGCCAATGACTTCTATACCTCAACATATCCCGTAATTTCTTCTGGACGTGAAACAAAAGTTATCATGACTTCTACCCCTAACGGTATGAATTTATTTTATAAAATTTGGACAGAGGCAAAACTTGAACGTAACCGTTTTATTCCTATTGAAGTTCACTGGTCAGAGCATCCAAGACGTGATGACGCATGGCGTGAAGAAACCATTGCCAACATTGGTAAAAAACAATTTATGCAAGAGTATGGTTGTCGTTTTCATGGATCATCAGATACGTTAATTGACGGTGACGTTTTAGTTCGTTTAACGTGGGAACCTCCAGAAGAAGAAACAGACCGTTTGTTGGTTTATGAAAGACCGCAAGAGGGTCATGTTTATGTAGCAACGGTTGACGTTAGTGAGGGGGCAGGTAGTGACTATTCAGTAATTATGATTAGTGACATAACAGAAAAGCCTTATAAACAAGTTGCAATTTATCGTTCAAACACAACTACGCCATTGGTCTTACCTGAAATTATTGAAGAGTTAGCAAACCAATATAACGGTGCGTATGTCCTTATCGAAACAAATTCGATTGGGGGTCAGGTTGCCAGTATTTTATATTATGAATATGAGTATGACAATATGATCTCGACCATTGTTAAAAATTCTGATAATCAAATTTCGTCAGGTTTTGCGGGTCGAGTTGAAATGGGCGTGAGAACAACAAAGAAGTCAAAACACGTTGGTTGCTCTAACATCAAAACACTTATTGAAAATGACATTTACACAATTAGAGACTATGAAACCCTCGAAGAGCTAAATACTTTTGCAAAGAAAGGCACATCATATGAAGCTGAGTCTGGCAAAAATGATGACTTAGTTATGACGTTAGTCATATTTGGTTGGTTGACAACACAAGACTATTTTAATGATCTTGCAGATATTAACTTAATGGAAGACGTTTTATCTCGACAACAAGAAATGATAGAGGAAGCCTTGACCCCTTTTGGCTATCATTCAGATATAGCAGAAATGTTAGAAGACTTTCAAAACGTTAATTATACACCTAATTATGGGTGGGATAATGAAGATAACCAAGGGTCAAATTTTGGTTTTTTATAAATAATAATATAAAAATAAAAAGTATTCAATTCAGAATAAGGAGATGAAATATGGGTTTTGCTCTAAGTCCGGGCGTTAATGTTTCCGAGATAGACTTAACAGGTTATATCCCTGCCGTTTCAACTACTGGTGGTGCTACCGTTGGTCAATTTGAATGGGGGCCAGTCGAACAGTTCACTACCATTGCAGATAAGAAAAAATTCGAGAAATGGTTTGGTAAACCTAGTGACACAAATTACAGAGATTGGTACACTGCAATCAACTTTTTAGGTTACTCAAATAACCTAAACACAATTCGTGTAGTTGAAGCAACCGCATTAAATGCGACAGCAGAAGGTAGTGGGATCTTAATTAAAAATAATGAACATTTTAGTTTAGTTGTTGGTACACCCGCAGGCGACACTGCTATGATAGCGTCACGCTATGCAGGTGTTAAAGGCGATTCAATTAAAATTTCAATGGCAGATGCAAGCACATTTGATACATGGGACACTAACTATTCAGGGTTATTTGATAGCCCACCAAAAACATCAAAATATGTTTCTGATTTAGGTGGATCTAACGATGAACTTCACATTGTCGTAATTGACGCAGGTGGTTTATTTACAGGAGTTCCGGGGGCAGTTCTTGAACGCTTCGCTTATGTCTCAAAGGCAAAAGATGGAAAAACAGCAGATAATGCACCCAACTTTTACGGTGACATCTTAAACAAACAGTCAGAATTTGTTTGGTGGCTAGAAGTACCAGAAAGTGCAGATTATGCCGTTGGCGGTGCTGTTACAGGTGTTCTAGTTAATGTTGCAGGTACAGGCTATACAGTCGCACCAACAGTAAACGTTACAGGTGACGGTAGTGGTGCTTCGGCAACCGCAGTTCTCGAATCAACAGGTGCAATTAAAGAAATTGCAGTTGACGTTGCAGGACAAGATTATACAACAGCACCTACAGTTGGAATTACAGGTGACGGTACAGGTGCATTAGCAAGCTCAACACTTGAAATGGCAGGATCGGTTAAATCGATTGCAGTTGACGTTGCAGGTACAGGCTATACAGTCGCACCAACAGTAAACGTTACAGGTGACGGTAGTGGTGCTTCGGCAACCGCAGTTTTAGATGCTACAGGTGGCGTGGTTAGTGTTACAGTCACAGACGGTGGTACTGGTTACACGGTAGGTGATGCAATTGTAATTAGTGGTGACGGTACAGGTGCAACAGCACAAGTTGACGGTGAAACAGCAGGCGTTATCGACACAATTAATGTCACAGCCGCAGGGTCAGGTTATACCTCAGCAACAGCAGACGCTACAGGCGTAGGTGGTGGTGATGCAACAGCAGACGCTACTATTGGTTATGGCGTTGCAAGTGTTACAGTTGATGTCGCAGGCTCAGGTTATACCTCAGCAACAGTTGATTTCACAGGTGATGGAAGTGGTGCGACCGCAACAGCTACGTTAGGTTTTGCCGTTGCTTCATACACAGTCGATTCGGCAGGTGAAGGATATAGCATTTCAAGCGTTACTGTCACAGGTGATGGTACAGGTGCAACAGCAACTTCTAGTATTGGTTATGGCGTTGCAAGTGTTACAGTTGATAATGCAGGTCAAGATTACACAATCGCACCTACAATTGATTTCACAGGTGACGGTACAGGTGCAACAGCAACTTCTAGTATTGTTGCAGGAGCAGACTGGGATGCAGAATGGAATACCAATGCGTTAAACAGCAAATATAAAGCGTTAGCCTCAGCATGGACAAAATTGATGGCAGGCGGTAATGACGGTGGTGCTATCACTTCTGATGAGCTTATCATTGGTTGGAAAATGTTTGAAAACGCTGAAACCGTTGACGTTAGTTTACTAATTTCTGGTGATGCAGGTGGTGACGCTTCTCACACAGCCGTTGTTAAATACATTGTTGATCAAGTAGCAGAAAGACGCAAAGATTGTGTAGCTTTCTTTAGCCCACTTCATGCAGATGTTGTCGGACAACCAGAAACGTTAGCAACTGCAAATGTTATTGCAACAAGAACAGCAGTTAACACGGTGTCAAGTTATGCAGTTATGGACTCAGGTTGGAAATACCAATACGATTATCACAATGATAAATTCCGTTGGATTCCATTAAACGCTGATATAGCAGGCTTATGTTCTCGCACTGATGATATAAATGACCCTTGGTACAGTCCTGCGGGATTCAATCGTGGTCAAATTAAAAACGTTATTCAGTTGGCATTAAATCCTTCTAAGACAAGTCGTGATGAATTGTATAAGAAAGGTGTTAACCCAGTCGTTAGTTTTGCAGGCGAAGGTGTTTTACTTTACGGTGACAGAACTCAGCAATCAAGACCAAGTGCTTTCCAGAAAATCAACATTAGACGTTTGTTTATTGTGTTGGAAAAAGCAATTGCGACTGCGGCAAAGTACCAATTATTTGAATTCAATGACTCTTTCACAAGAGCACAATTCGTAAATATGGTCGAACCTTTCTTACGTGAAGTTCGTGGTAGACGTGGTATTTATGACTTTGAAGTGGTTTGTGACGAAAGAAACAATACGCCAGAAGTTATTGATCGCTCAGAATTCGTTGCTGATATTTATATTAAGCCTACATATTCAATTAACTTTATTCAGTTAAACTTCATTGCCGTTAGAACAGGCGTAGAATTTGAAGAAGTCATTAATGGCACAACTGAACAAAATATTAACATATAATAGGAGTAATTAAAAATGGCGGCAGAATTAGGAATTAACGATTTCGTTGCACAATTTTCTGGAGGTGGGGCACGTCCCAACCTTTATAAAGTGACAACGAATATTCCGGGTGCTCCTGCACAAAAGTCTTCTTACTTATGTAAAGCGGCTACCTTACCTGAATCAAATATGGGTAAGGCAGAAGTTCCTTTCATGGGTAGAAAGATTTACGTTGCAGGTGATAAAGAATTTGCAGAGTGGACACTAACGTTCTTAACAGATACGGATATGGAGCCACGTAAGTCTCTTGAAATTTGGTTAAACGACATTAACTTACACGTTGCAAATACAGGTCTTTTAAACCCAAGAGATTATTACATTGATATGCTAGTTGAACAGCTAGATCGTCAAGGTAACACTCTCACAACTTATAAAATGTCAGGGTGTTTCCCGACTCAAATTGGTGAAATTACATTGGCATATGATGCTAACGATCAAGTAGCAGAATTTCCAGTGACATTTAGTATCAATTACTGGTCTAATGCTGAAACAACAGATCAATAATAATGTATAAATAAACAAAAGGGGGCACGTTTTGTCCCCTGCGTTTATTAGGTGAACAGATGGAATTATTCGGATATAAAATCGAAAAGAAGAGTGGCGACAAAAAACAAGGTGAAACTTTTGTAAGACCTACGTTTGATGACGGTGCTATTGAAGTTGATGCAAGCACTGACACGTCAGGATATGCGGCACAAGTTGGTTATTCTTTTGATTTAGATAGAGTTCCAGAAGATGAATATGAATTGCAATTTGCTTATAGAAATTTAGCATTGCAGTTAGAAGTTGACGAAGCCATTCAAGAAATCATTAATGAGGCAATTATAACGGATGATCTTAAACCAACCGTTAGTATTATACTCGATGATGTTGAAGAGCTTTCCGAAAGTATCAAAGATAAAATTCGTGACGAGTTTGAATATGTTTTAAAGTTGTTAAACTTTAAAAACGAGGGCTATGGTATTTTCAGAAAGTGGTATATTGATGGAAAATTATATTACCATAAAGTTTTAGATAAGTCTAAAATTCATTTAGGCGTGACTGAAATTATCCCCATAGATCCGCTCAATATTAAATTTGTTCGAGAATTTAAAAAGAAACGTGACGATCAAAACTTAATTGAAATTTATGACTTGAAGGACGTGAATGAATATTTTGTTTATTCAAAACAACCTTTAAGGTCTGACTCTACCAGAACAAGAACAACAGAAAGTGCTTATGCAAGCAGTGCTGTTAAAATTCCAAAGGACGCTATTTGTTACGTCCCAAGTGGATTGCGTTCAAGTGATGGAAAATTAGTTTTAAGCTATTTATATAAGTCTATAAAACCATTTAATAATTTGCGTTTAATGGAAGACTCCGTTGTTATCTATCGAGTAACAAGAGCACCTGAACGCAGAATCTTTTATGTTGACGTTGGTAATTTACCAAAAGGTAAAGCTGAACAATATTTAAAAGACGTTATGAATCGTTTCAAAAACAAAATTGTTTACGACTCTAACACAGGGGCAATTAACAACCGTAAAAAGTTTGCTTCTATGATAGAAGATTACTGGCTTCCAAGACGTGAGGGCGGTCGTGGTACAGAGGTTTCAACACTTCCGGGAGGTGATAACTTAGGGGAACTTGCTGATGTTGAATATTTTAAAAATAAACTTTACAAATCCTTAAATGTACCTTCAAGCCGTTTTTCCGAAGATCAAACAGCATTTAATATTGGTAGAACAACTGAAATTACAAGAGACGAAATTACATTTAGTAAATTTGTTTCACGTTTAAGAAAGTCATTTGCTATTTTATTTAATGACTTATTAAGAACTCAATGTACGTTAAAGAAAATTTTAACAGACGAAGAGTGGAATGAAATAGAAAACAACCTTTCATATTCATTCTTAGAAGATAATTATTTTCAAGAGTTAAAAGAAATTGAAGTATGGAATGATAGAATTAATTCTTTAATGAATATCCAACAAACGGGTATCATTGGTAAGTATATTAGTAATGATACCGTGCGTAAAGAAATTCTGAAACAATCAGAAAATGATATAAAAGACGAAGACAAATTAATTTTGGGAGAAGTTGAAAATACTCAATACAATCCCGAAGAACCAGAAGAAGAAATTGGAGGTGGTTTCTAATGCCAGAACAAGAAGACGATAATATTGAAATAGAAGAGGTATCATTAGCACAATTAGTGTTTGATGAAAAACCAAACGAATTTAAAAATGCCGTTGAAGATTATTTATACTCTTCAATTCAGGATAAGATAAACGATTTTATCCCAGACGTTGCTGACAACATGTTTAATGGTACAGCATACAATGAAGTCAGAACAAAAAAAACATGGAAAAATGTTGACGGTAAAGCGGTGAAAACTGCAAAAATTGTCGATGGTCATAAAGACAAAATTGGTCGCAAGGGCAGTAAAGAATCATTGAAGAAAAGTGGCATGAAGAAAACTAATGTCAAAGGTTCGATTAAAGCTAAAGCCACTGCAAGACGTAACCCCGGAGCTATTCGCAAACGTGAGCGTAGCAATAATAAAGCATCTGCAAAACGTATTGCCGCTAAGAACAAAAGAATGAGTAAATAAGGGGACAAGTCATGCAATTAATTACTGAAATTATTGATGGTTCCCAAGTTATCATTGTTGAGGGTAAGGATGGTGAGAAGGACATTTTCATTGAAGGTGTTTTTATGCAGTCTGACATTAAAAACCACAATGGTAGAATTTACCCTAAGAAGATCATGGAAGGTCAAATAACTGAGTACAATGCCTCATACATTGGCAAAAACCGTGCTATGGGCGAGCTAGGACACCCTCCAAGCCCTCAAATTAATTTAGACAGGGTTTCACATAACATTATCGAACTACGCTATAAAAGCTCCACAGACGTTTATGGTAAGGCTAAATTATTAGACACACCTTGCGGAAACATTGCAAAGAATTTAGTGTCTGAGGGAATCCAATTAGGCGTAAGCTCAAGAGGATTAGGCACTGTTAAAGAGTCTGGTGGTGTTAACGTTGTTCAAGATAATTTTAAATTAGCAACGATTGACATAGTTGCAGATCCCTCTGCTCCAAGTGCTTTTGTAAATGGCATTATGGAAAATAGAGAATGGATCTTTGAGAATGGAATTTTAATTGAAAAAGAAATTGAGCAATTACAAGATAATATTAACACACTTGCCAAGAAAGGCAAACTAAATGCTAACGCAATGAATGACATATTTCAAAAAGTCATTATGAGCGTTTAATTTTATAAATATTAACATAAAAAGAAAATAAACTTTTACAAGGGAGAAATTAAATGCCTGATGAAAATTTAGACTTAACTCAAGAAGTTGGCATTTTGTTTGAAGACATTGAAGTGGATCAAGCAGAAAAAGATAAGTTTGCCATTAAACTTGAAGCGGTCATAACTTCAAAGGTTGCTGAATTAAAAACTCAGTTACAAGAAGAGAATGAATCTGTTCTAGCTGATGCAGAAGCAGAATTAAGAAATGAACTTGACGAAGACATTAACAAATATCTTGACTACGTTGTTGAACAATGGATGGACGAAAACAAATTAATTGTTGAGTCTGGCATTAAGACTGACTTAGTTGAAAACTTTGTTGACGGCTTAAAAGACCTGATGGAAAACAATTACATTGATATTCCAGAAGACGTGCAAGACGTGGTTGCGGTTGCAGACGAAAAAATTGAAGCTCTTGAAGCTGACTTAGCAGAACAAATTGATAAGTCATACAAGCTAAACCAAGACCTTGATCGTTTGAATAAACAGCAAGTAGTTGAGCATGTAGCAAGCGATTTAACTGATACGCAAAAAGAAAAATTAAACACTTTAGTTGAAGATGTTGAATTTTCTGATGTTGACGCTTACTCAGAAAAAGTTAAAGTCATTAAAGAGTCTTTCTTCAAAGCTAACGCTGATGAAGGCGTTGACATCTCAGACGATAAAACGGATGACGATGAAAACGAAGAAGACAATAAAATGAACGCATACTTAAAAGCGTTATAAACCAATAAATTTATAAATAATAATATAAAAATAATAAAATAGTTTGGAAGGGAGAATTCAAAAATGCCTGAGACTTTAGACGTTCTATTAGAAAAATGGGACAAAGTTATCAACACAGATAAAGCTGACGAAATTACAGACAGCTATAAGCAGAAAGTAACTGCTCAATTGCTAGAAAACCAAGAAAAGTTTTTAGCCGAAGCAACGCCAACTAACGTTGCAGGACAGATGGACAATTACGATCCAATTTTAATTTCACTTGTAAGACGTATGGCTCCGAAATTAATTGCCTACGATATTGCAGGTGTACAACCAATGTCTGGCCCTACAGGGTTAATCTTTGCGTTACGTGCGAGATATAACAACGCTACAGGTGACGAAGC
>Ga0164313_10004073_pt1 | contig 13055 bp, 15 predicted proteins | sample GuaBasSedimGuay4_FD_113735 | JGI IMG/M metagenome (GOLD analysis project Ga0164313, IMG submission 113735) | Subseafloor sediment microbial communities from Guaymas Basin, Gulf of California, Mexico - Guay4, Core 4569-4, 0-3 cm | ecosystem: Environmental > Aquatic > Marine > Hydrothermal vents... | reverse complement strand
TATTCAAGACCCATGGCTTGCCTGACTTCAATTATGGTCTCTCTGGCAACTTCTCTTGCCGCCTCACAGCCGTCGCTAATAATACCACGTACCGTCTCGGTATCTTCCTGATATTCTTTGGCTCGTTCACGGATGGGGGACTGTTCTTTCAGGATAGAATCGATTAAAGGTCCCTTACAATCCAGACAGCCAATACCAGCAGTTCGGCATCCTGTCTGTACCCAGTCCTTTGTTTCATCATTGGAATAGACTTCATGCAGACTCCAGACAGGGCATTTATTTGGGTCTCCCGGATCATCACGACGCACACGATTAGTATCCGTCGGCATTTTTTTAATTTTTTCCTCCACGCTGGCAGGGTTTTCACGCAAGGAAATCGTGTTGCCATAGGATTTGGACATCTTTTGTCCATCCAGACCTAATAGTTTTGATGCTGGTGCTAACAGTGCCTGCGGCTCTGGCAAGATGACTTTGCCACCACCCTCCAGATAGCCAATTAAACGTTCCCTGTCACCAATACTGATGTTCTGTTGTCCCTCAATCAGTGCCCTGGCCTTTTCAAGAGCCTGAGCATCGCCCTGCTCCTGATAATTCTTGCGTAAATCCTGATACAGGCGGTTGTTCTTTTTACCCATCTTTTTGGCAGCGGCTTCTGCCTTTTCTTCAAATCCTGTTTCTCTGCCATAGAGAAAATTAAACCGTCGTGCAACTTCTCTCGAGAGTTCAACGTGTGCAACCTGATCTTCGCCGACCGGGACATTCCCCGCCTTGTAGATCAGGATATCCGCAGTCTGTAACAGGGGATAGCCCAGAAAACCATAGGTGGTCAGATCCTTATTATTGAGTTTTTCCTGCTGGTCTTTATAACTTGGCACCCGTTCAAGCCAGCTTAGTGGTGTGCACATTGAAAGCAGTAGATGTAATTCTGCATGTTCCGGTACGCGAGACTGAATAAAAATCTTGGCGGCACCCGGATCAACACCGACAGCCAACCAGTCAATGACCATATCCCAGACGCTTTCCGAGATAATATGTGGGTCTTCGTATTCAGTAGTTAATGCATGCCAATCTGCAACAAAGAAAAAGCATTCATATTCGTTTTGTAGGGTTAGCCAGTTTTTGAGTACACCGTGATAATGGCCAAGATGCAGTTGCCCTGTCGGCCTCATACCGGACAGAACTCTCTGATTTGCAGTACTGCTCAAGAAAAGATCCTCATGATTAAAATTCAGGCGCGTAGTATACCTACGTTTAATAAGCCAAACTACCTGGAAGTGCAGGCTTCAGAGTAGTTTGGCTTATAGACCTACAGCAGAAATATCCCCCATTCCTTCACGGACAAGCACGGCCTGGCCATCTGCCAGATCAACAACTGTCGTTGCGTCCATACCACAGGCGCCACCATCGATGACCAGATCAATCTGTCCGCATAATCTATCTGCGATTTCTTCTGGATCGGTCATTGGATCATTGTCTCCAGGCAATATCAAACTGGTACTGAGCATCGGCTCACCCAATTCCTCCAGCAAATCGAGAATAATCTGGTTATCCGGGACCCGAACCCCTATGGTTTTACGCTTCGGATGTTGTAAGCGCTTTGGTACATCTCGAGTTGCCACCAATAAAAAAGTATAGGGTCCCGGTGTTGCTGCCTTCATCAGGCGGAAAGACGAGTTATGCACCTTGGCATAAATGCCTATCTCAGAAAGGTCTCGGCACAATAAGGTTAAATTATGTTTCTTATCCAGGCTCCTGATCCTCTGAATTTTTTCCAGGGCCGTCTTATCGCCAATATGGCAGCCCAGGGCATAACAGGAATCAGTGGGATACACCACGACGCCGCCATCACGCACAATCGAAGCCGCAGACTGGATCAGGCGTTTTTGCGGATTTTCTGAATGAATTTCAAAAACCTGTGTCATAAATAATCCTGGCCGTAATAGTCTGGGCTATATTTTTTCGATATGATTGCAGCATTAATCTTACTAAAAGAGCGTATATTACCTTTATGAAATTTTTGTTCGACTTTTTTCCAATCCTGGCCTTCTTTATCGCCTTCAAAGTAACAGGCGACTCAGAGTCAGGGATATATACGGCCACGGCCGTCCTCATGGCTGCCAGTTTCATACAGATAACCGTTTACTGGTTGATGTACAGGCGCTTTGAAAACATGCATCTTATTACACTTGGGGTTGTATTGTTATTCGGTGGCGCGACTTTGCTGCTACATGACGAAAGGTTTATCCAATGGAAACCTACCGTCGTACTATGGATTTTTGCACTAGTGGCACTAGGTAGCCAATTCATCGGTCAAAAAAATGTATTTCAAAGAATGATTCATTATTCAGATGAAAGAATAACTGCACCTGAGTTTGTCTGGTTTAGATTAAACATTGGTCTGGTGGTTTTTTTCTTCCTTCTTGGAATCGCAAATATCTATGTTGCCTACAATTTTGACAGGGCAATCTGGGTAGACTTCAAGGTCTTCGGTATCACTATTTTAAATTTAATCTTCATGGGTGGTGCCATGTTTTATATGTTTCAGCATGCAGACATCCCGGAAGATATGTTACCGAAAGATCAAGACGCCAATACAGAGGAGTAGTTATAGATGTTTTACGCGGTTATAAGTCAAGATGTAGAAGACAGTCTGGAAAAAAGAATGGGTGTGCGTGCAGACCATATTGCGCGACTAAAGGCACTGCAGGATGAAGGGCGCATTCTTATTGCTGGGCCGCACCCCGCAATTGATAGTGAAGATCCTGGTCCAGCCGGCTTCACAGGAAGCTTGATCGTTGCTGAATTTAACTCTCTGGAAGATGCACAAACATGGGCTGATGCAGATCCTTATATCGCTGCTGGCGTTTATGAAAAAGTGATTGTGAAACCTTTTAAAAAGGTTTTTTAAATTTATATGGATCGTATTGCTGAAATCAAGGCACGACTTAAGCGTGAGTTATCTCCCAGCCATGTCAATATTATTGACGAGTCACATTTGCATGCCGGGCATGCAGGTGCAGCCAGTGGTGCGGGTCATTTCAATGTCACTGTTGTCTCGGAAATATTTGCAGGACAGTCACCTGTTCAACGTCACCGCATGGTCTACGCAGCCATTGGCGATTTGATGCAAACAGAAATTCATGCCTTGAGCATCAATGCCCAGATTCCAGACGACCAAGAAACAGATAACAGAGCTCCGGAAGAAACTTGATCAACCCACAAACGACTAAACCATTTCTTAAATGGCCAGGGGGTAAATATCGCCTGACGAATAGAATCAATAAAAAACTGGCTAAGGGAAAACGGCTGGTTGAGCCTTTTGTCGGTTCTGGTGCTGTGTTTCTGAACACGAATTATGATAAATACCTGCTGGCCGATACCAATCAAGACCTGATTAATCTCTACCAACATCTACAGTCTGAGGGAATAGATTTTATCGAATACTGCAAAACCTTCTTTGTGAAAAAAAATAACAATGAAGATCAGTATTATAAATTCAGAGAAGAATTTAACACCAGCAAAGATAGCCGATTGAAATCAGCCCTGTTTCTATATTTGAATCGACATGGTTATAACGGACTATGTCGTTATAACGCCAAAGGTGGATTTAACACACCATTTGGGCGATACCATCGACCCTATTTCCCCAAAGATGAGATGTTAAATTTTCACCAAAAATCTCAAGATGCCGAATTTATCTGTGCTGGTTTTTCGGAAACCATGCAACAAGTCGCAAAACATGATGTCGTTTATTGCGATCCACCTTACGTGCCATTGAGTAAAACAGCCAACTTTACTGCTTACGCGGCAGCTGGATTCAATTGGGAAGATCAAATTTCATTGGCTGACTGGGCAAGTAAACTGTCGGCAAAAGGAATTCAGGTAGTGATCTCAAACCACAACACCCCAACGGCCAGGGAACTCTATCTCGAGGCAGGCGCGAAAATGGAGAAATTCAAGGTCAGACGCACCATAAGCTGCAATCCAGGAGAAAGAAACCTGGTTGGAGAGTTACTCGCTGTCTTTGGGTAAACCCCAACAGTCAGAACAATCTCAAATATCTATTTATCACATCTAATTATCAGGCCGCTGCTGATGAATATTGTGTTGAGATCCTCATAACTTCAGGTTTAACCAGACGTGCAAAATCTACATAGGAGATTTCAATAAGCTCGTTATGCGAACATGCATTGAATGCAATCATCTCGTCATGGCTTAAGGCCTCTTCAACGTAGACATCCATATGATAAAGGTTGCCAAACGGTGGCATGGCACCAATTTCACATTCTGAAAACTGGGGCATAAATTCTGTTTCAGTCGCCAGACTGACACTTTCTGCCCCCAGGGCACCTTCCAGCAATTCAAGATCTATATGATCCGTAGCAGGTAATACGACCATAGCCTGTTTACCATCAATTTTTACAATAACCGTTTTTGCCATCTCATCACCGGAAATATGTGCCAGTTGCGCAATTTCCTGTGCTGTATAAGCCGTTGAATGATTAATGGTGGTATATTTAATATTCTCCTCATCCAGGTATTCTTTCAATTTGGTTGATAACATAATTACAGTCTCCCTTTTTTACAATTGAAACCAAAAAACCTAAGCTATATCTACAAGTATAGCTTCGAATATCCCTGTTTGAATGGTCTGAGCAATATATATATACATTGATTGGTGAATGCACCATTGCAGGATTTTGAATATCACTTAGAATATTCTCCTCGAGATTAATTCCACATCTGGACTGGACCTGTTTTCTGAAATTTATGGACGCAACCCTTGAACTTGCCAAAGACCTGATCAGTAGACGCTCAGTAACACCTGAGGACGATGGCTGTCAGGCTATGTTGGCCGAGAGACTGGAAGCCATAGGCTTCAGGTCAACACACTTACGCTATGAAGATGTCGACAATCTCTGGATCACCTGTGGTAGTGGCGATCCTGTCTTCGCCTTTGTCGGTCACACAGACGTGGTCCCTACGGGTCCCCTGGATCAATGGGATTCGGACCCTTTCACACCGGAAATAAGGGACGGCATGCTTTATGGGCGTGGCGCTGCCGATATGAAAAGTGGTATTGCTGCATTCGTCACCGCGGTCGAAAGATTCATCGCCAACAATCCGCAACATCAGGGAACCATTGCCCTGCTCATCACCAGTGATGAAGAAGGACCTTCTATCAATGGCACACGCATGGTTGTTGATTATCTCGAAAAAAATGATATCAAGATCAAATGGTGCCTGGTGGGCGAACCTTCCAGTGAAAAGAAAGTAGGTGATATGGTCAAGAATGGTCGTCGTGGTTCACTAGGAGGGAAATTGATCGTCCGTGGGATCCAAGGTCATGTTGCCTATCCTCACCTGGCAGAAAACCCGGTGCACAAATTAAATCCGGCCTTGAATGAACTATGTAGCAAGGTGTGGGATGAGGGTAATGAGTTTTATCCTCCGACTTCTTTTCAGGTATCAAATATTCATGCCGGAACTGGCGCAGACAATGTGATCCCGGGGGAAGTGGAAGTGGTGTTCAACTATCGCTTTTGTACAGAAATCACAGAACAAGAGTTAAGAGAACAGACCGAGGCAATCCTTGATAAACATGATCTTGATTATGAGTTAGTCTGGAAACTTTCTGGTTATCCATTCCTGACAGCGGAAGGCAGTCTGGTCGATGCCGTGAAACAAGCAGTTAGTGAAGTCGCTGGTTATGCAACTGAACTCTCCACTGGCGGTGGTACCTCGGATGGACGCTTCATCGCGCCAACAGGTGCTGAGGTCGTCGAACTTGGTCCAGTCAACGAAACCATACATAAATTAAATGAGTGCGTGAGTGTAGATGATCTGAATTTACTTTCAGAAATGTACGAAAACGTTCTCAACACTCTGCTCCGCTAACATTAATTTAAACTATAGTTAGAGAAATATGACCATCATTAAACAACAAGACCTTATCGATAGCGTTGCCGATGCATTGCAGTTTATATCTTTTTACCACCCGGTTGATTTTATCCAGGCAGTACACGAGGCCTACGAGAGGGAAGAATCAAAGGCCGCCAAAGATGCCATGGCGCAGATTTTAATCAATTCCCGCATGTGTGCAGAAGGTCATCGACCTATATGCCAGGACACAGGAATCGTCACCGTATTTATCAAGGTTGGTATGGACGTGCAATGGGATGCAGACATGAGTGTGGCAGATATGATCAATGAAGGTGTACGACGTGCCTACAATAATCCTGATAATGTTCTGCGTGCATCCATCCTCTCTGATCCGGCCGGTGCCAGGAAAAACACGGGTGATAATACGCCTGCCGTAATCCACATGGAAATTGTCGAAGGCGACACGGTGGATATACGGGTCGCAGCCAAAGGTGGTGGTTCCGAAGCGAAATCAAAGTTTGTCATGCTTAATCCATCAGACGATATTGTAGATTGGGTAGTCAAGACGGTACCGACCATGGGTGCTGGCTGGTGTCCCCCCGGCATGCTGGGCATTGGCATTGGTGGTACCGCTGAAAAAGCCATGTTGCTTGCCAAGGAATCGCTCATGGATCCGGTTGATATTCACGAACTCAGGGTACGTGGCCCAAAAAACCGTACTGAAGAATTACGTCTGGAAATATTTGATGCCGTGAATGATCTGGGCATAGGCGCCCAGGGTCTGGGCGGATTAACCACGGTACTAGATGTCAAGATCATGGATTATCCAACCCATGCTGCAAATAAACCAGTTGCCATGATCCCAAACTGTGCAGCGACCCGTCATACACATTTTATGCTGGATGGCTCAGGTCCCTCATTGCAAACACCACCAAGCCTGGACGACTGGCCAGATATTACCTGGGATGTAGGACCTTCTGCCAAACGAGTAAATCTTGATGATGTGACTCGTGATGAAATCAGCACCTGGCAACCAGGGGAAACCTTGTTGTTGTCTGGCAAAATGCTGACCGGAAGAGATGCTGCACATAAACGAATACAAACCTTGATTGAAAATGGTGAACCACTACCCGATGGTGTCGATTTCACAGATCGTTTTATATATTATGTCGGTCCAGTTGACCCCGTCCGCGAAGAGGTCGTTGGCCCTGCAGGACCAACCACTGCCACGCGCATGGATAAATTTACCGAGATGATGCTGGATAAAACCGGACTTATGGGCATGATAGGTAAGGCAGAACGAGGGTCTGTTGGAATCGAGGCCATAAAAAAACATAAAGCCGTTTATCTAATGGCCGTCGGTGGCGCTGCTTATCTTGTATCGAAAGCCATTATTAATGCAAAAGTCATTGCTTTCGAGGAGATGGGCATGGAAGCAATCCAGGAGTTTGAAGTAAAAGATATGCCTGTTACAGTTGCAGTTGATGTCAATGGCAATGCCGTGCATAAAACCGGTCCGCAGGAATGGCAAAAAATTATATTGCAAAGAAAATCAGCTTAGTGAACCATTGAACACACCATGAAATCGTACAAACAAATACAAAAGTTTTTGACTCTACTGTTCGGTATTTTACTAGTAGCAGCTTGCGATCAGGGCGAGCAGACATCAACAGTAACAGACACCCCAGCAACGACCGAAACTGAGACGGTGCTTGAGTTGACAGGCCCGGCCCCTACACTGCACGTGCAGTCGGATAGCCAATTTACAATAGGTAATAAACGCTACCTTTATGACATATCTGAACACTCCATAGAAGAATTACAATCATTACTTCAAAGGGCTGAGGAAATCACTCAAACAGGAACTGAGAACCTTGAAGACCTGGAGATTGTCATGATCTTGCACGGACCTGACATTGGTTGGTTCACACTGGACAGTTACGATGATAATAAAGAGCTGGTCGACCTGGCAAAACGACTGGATGCATTTGATATCATTGATTTGAAGGTTTGTGAAACCACGATGGAATATATGGAAATTGATAGAAATCAGTTACCGTCTTTTATAGAATCTGTTCCCTATGCCCCTGACGAATTAAATCGATTATCAGATGAAGGCTATACGCACTTATAAATATAATAATAAAAATGGAAAATAATCATGACCGTTGAAGAAGATGAAAAAACGCTGCATATGACTGTACTCATGACACCTGACATGGCTAACTTTTCTGGTAATGTACATGGGGGTTCAATTTTAAAAATGCTGGATCAGGTCGCCTATGCCTGTGCCGCAAGATATAGCAAAAGCTACGTGGTCACAGTTTCTCTGGATCAGGTCACCTTTAACCAGCCAATCAAGGTAGGTGAACTGGTTTCATTCCGTGCCAATGTAAATTATGTCGGAAGTTCCTCCATGGAAATTGGTGTTAAGGTGGTTTCTGAAAACCTGCAAACTAAAGTTAAGCGGCATACGAATTCCTGTTATTTCACCATGGTCGCAAGGGGTGAAGATGGGAAATCTGTCAAGGTTCCACCACTTGAACTGGAATCAGAGTTCGAGAAAAAATTATATGATGCTGCTGTCATGCGCAAAAATATGCGTAAGGAAATAACAGAAAGAAATAAAGAAATTACCGCAGAGATCCCGGACTACAATCCGGATATATCATAGCAGTAGATGCCCAAATTACCTGAAATGTAGCATCAAAAATGTTGGTAAGATTTCCCTGATGGTTCAAAACAAGTGCCCTCAGGTGTTTTCAACTGTAATCCAGCTTCCTGTTTAATCTTGCCAATACAACTCACCGGAATATTTATTTTCTTGAAGGTGCTGATAACCTGCTCATGTTGTTCTGCTGATGCTGTAAAACATAACTTATAATCATCGCCAGAAGTCAGCGCATAGTTCCAGGCAGTTGTTTCATCTACACATTGTTGCATTGCCTCTGATAGTGGGATTTTCCTAACTTCAATTTCAGCACCAACATGACTGGCATCCAGTATATGTCCCAGGTCAGCAATTAAACCATCTGATATATCAATTGTGCTGTTCGCTAAGCCCCTTAAGCGTAGTCCTGCCTCGACACTTACATCTGGTCTATTAAGACTTTTAAGAAAGAATTCTGCACATTCATTGCCAATCGATAATTTACCCTGAATGATATCCAGACCAGCACCAGCATCACCTAATGTCCCTGTGACATAGATCAAATCATCCTTCTGTGCACCGTCACGTTTAAGTGCTGAGTCAACTGAAACCAGTCCCTGTATATTGATTGTGATGGAAAGTGCGCCTCTGCTCATATCACCACCAATCAGACTAACTGAATGTTGTCTGGCAAGCTTGTGAAAACCAGATGCAAATTCTTTTAACCAGGCTTCATTGTTTTCAGGAAGGCTAATGGATAATAAAACCCATTTCGGTACCGCACCCATGGCCGCCATGTCACTAAGGTTAACGGCCAATGCTTTATAGCCAATATCAACAGGTCTTGTATCTACTGGAAAATGTGTGCCTCCCAGTAAGGTATCCATTGACAGCACGACTTCTTTATCCTGGGGGATTTGAATAATTGCAGCATCATCACCGATGCCACACTTAACAGATGGATCTTTATCCGTAAGATCCTGAAAATATTTATTGATTAATTCAAATTCTGACGCAGGCATTCATTCAATCCGTCAATTTGGCCATCAATTAAGGACATGTAGTAAATAGCTATGTATTAAGAAACATTCTTTATTTCTACAGCTCTGATTTTATGTGCAGCTTTATCAAGGACACCATTGATATATTTATGTGATTGTTCTGCACCAAACATTTTTGCCAGATTGACGGCTTCATTCAATACGACTCTATAAGGAAGTTCCGGATGGAATGTCAGTTCATAGATACCGATTTGTAATATTGCTTTCTCTACAGGATCCAGATCATCCAGCGCTCGATCCAGTAGTGGAATTAATTGTTCATCCAGATTATCACTTTCCTTTGCTGCTCCATATAATATTTCCTTAAAATAATCCGTGTCTGCTTTTTTCAATTCGGTGCGTTCATTGACAAATTCATTGATAACATCCTGAATAGGCACGGCTGACATTCCCCATTGATACAAGGCCTGCACTGCTGAACGTCGTGCACGTACACGTGCATGTTTGGAAAAAGATTTCCTTGTTGCTGTTACTTTTTCTTTTTCTGTAGCCACTAGCTTATCGCCCTGAAGACATTGATCATTTCAATAGCAGCCTGTGCAGCCTCTGCACCTTTATTACTTTCTTCATCACCAGCACGATCCATTGCCTGTTCGGTGTTATCGACAGTCAATACACCAAAGATCACAGGAATATCATTTGCTATTGAAATTTCCCCCAGACCACGGGCACATTCAGAACATATATAGTCAAAGTGTGGTGTTTCGCCTCGAATCACGGCGCCTAAAGTGATCACTGCATCACAGCTAGTATGTTTAATTACATGTTGGACTGTGGAAGGAATCTCAAAGGCACCAGGCACATGTACAACAGTGATATCCTGATCTTGCAAACCAGTTTTCTTCAAGGTATTGAGACAAGCTTCAAGCAAGCGCTCGACAACAAATTTATTATAGCGACTGGCAACAATAGTAATCTTTGCCTTGTCCAGTTCCTGCTTACCTTCAATTAAATTAAATTCAGCCATTTTTTAACAATCATCTACTCAGGCATTTACTCAGGTTACATATTCAACAACTTCAAGGCCATAACCTGAAATTGCATGAAATCGTTTTGGTGCACTCAATACCCGCATTTTTTGCACACCCAGATCGGATAATATCTGTGCGCCAAGACCTATCGTCCTTTGGTCTTTTGTATTTTGTTTATTCTGTTGCCCTGACTCCTGCGATGAACCCTGACAAAATAATTTCAATTGATCAGCCAATTCCTGTGAACCAAACTGGTTACATAAGATAACTGCGACCCCCTGTCCCTCTTCCTGTATCCGTTTCAAGACATCGCTGATTGGCCATGCAGTATTCTCTCTCAGGCTTCCTGTCAGGTCATGAATCGGGTTCTGCATATGCACACGTACCAATACAGGATCATCCGCTGATATCTCACCTTTGATCATCGCAAGGTGCAGATTATTATCGATACTATCTTCGTAGGCGACGATTCTGAAATTGCCATATTCTGTTGGCATATCATATTCAGCAATCCGCGAAATCGTTTTCTCATTTTCGATCCGATGCTGAATTAAATCTGCAATCGTACCTATTTTCAATCCATGTTCTTTGGCAAAGACTTCCAGATCCGGTCTTCTTGCCATCGATCCATCATCTTTCAGTATCTCTACAATCACAGCTGCCGGGACAAGGCCTGCTAACTTGGCCAGATCACATCCAGCTTCAGTATGACCAGCACGTAACAGGACACCGCCAGGATGCGCCATTAAAGGAAAAATATGCCCCGGTTGTACCAGATCAGAAGGCTGCGCATCTTTCGCCACCGCTTTTTGTATGGTGAGTGCCCTGTCAGCTGCGGAAATGCCGGTGGTGACACCTTCTGCCGCTTCAATGGATACGGTGAAATTCGTGCCATGGTTTGAATAACTATTTCCTGCCATCAATGGCAAGTTCAATGTTTTACAATGTTCACGCGTCAAAGTCAGGCATATCAGACCCCTGCCAAAACGTGCCATAAAATTGATATCGTCTGCTTGCACAGCAGATGCTGCAATAACAAGATCACCTTCATTTTCGCGATTCTCATCATCCATCAAGATAATGATCTTCCCATCACGAATGTCTTCAATCAGTTCTTTTGCCGTATTAAGCGCCATTAAAATCTATACCAGAATATGTATTGCTGAATTTTCTCATTATGACACAGTTTCACTGATAAGCTTTAGCAGCCTGGCTTTTCATCCGTCATCAGTGATTCCATATAACGAGCCACGATATCAACTTCAAGATTAACCTGCGTACCTTCACTATATTCAGAAAATATTGTTTCATCATTTGTATGCGGAATAATATTGACTGAAAAATATGATGGCTCTACTTCGTTAACTGTAAGGCTCACCCCGTCTATGCAGATAGATCCTTTTTTACAAATATACTTCCCAAGCTCAGCAGGGTAATTTATTTCAAAACGTTCCGATCTTGCATCTGCAAGCTTCTTCTTAATTGTTCCCTTGCCATCAACGTGACCACTGACCATATGTCCACTGAGTCGCGATGAAAGCTGCAATGCTTTTTCGAGATTAAGTTTATCACCTGCAACAAGCTCATTGAATGTTGTGCATGACAATGTTTCAACAGAGACATCAGTAGAAAAACCTTTCCCCTGTAAATCTACAACCGTCAAACAGACACCATTGACACTGATACTATCACCGGCTCGAACATCTGATAGATCCAGGGAGTCAGATGTGATGACGAATCTTTTGTCAGAACCGATGTCTTCAATCAATTCTATCTTACCAATGGCTTCTATAATTCCAGTGAACATAATATTATTATCTATTTACTGTTGCTTTGATCCTGATGTCTTTGCCAATAGACCTGACATCAGCAATATCCAGGGAAATACGATCTGACATATCTTCAATCATCGGCAACTGAAACAGGCTTTTTGCATCCTGCCCAAACAAGGCCGGTGCAATATAGATGATCAACTCGTCAATAAAACCCGCCTGTAACATTTCACCTGCCAAAGTTGAGCCGGTCTCCAGAAGAATCTCATTAATCTCTTTTTCTGTTGCCAGATAATTCAGTACCTGCTTTAAAAAAGCGCTACCTCTAGCTTCTTCTACAGTGACGAGTTCCGCCCCTATATTTTCAAGTTGTTCTTTTCTGTTTTTGTCATTCGACTGATGAAAGATAATCACATCACCCGAAACATTTAATATCTTTGCTTCCGGTGAAATCTCAAGTTCAGAGTCGAGTACCACCCTTAATGGTTGTCTTCCACATTTCGCCCACTCCGATGATTCAGATAATCGGACGTTCATTGATGGATCATCGGCGATTACAGTACCAATCCCTGTCATGATGGCGGAACTACGTGCACGTAGTTTCTGCACATCCATTCTCGATTCCGGGCTACTTATCCATTTACTTTCACCATTGTGCAGTGCTGTTTTACCATCCAGGCTCATCGCCAGTTTACATCGAACAAACGGACGTCCATGC
>Ga0164313_10004072_pt1 | contig 13056 bp, 11 predicted proteins | sample GuaBasSedimGuay4_FD_113735 | JGI IMG/M metagenome (GOLD analysis project Ga0164313, IMG submission 113735) | Subseafloor sediment microbial communities from Guaymas Basin, Gulf of California, Mexico - Guay4, Core 4569-4, 0-3 cm | ecosystem: Environmental > Aquatic > Marine > Hydrothermal vents... | reverse complement strand
TGGAGGGCAACAGACACCATGTGCAGGTGGCGGCGTCACAGAATTAGGAATTAGGAATTAGGAATTAGGAATGCCGCCCACCATCGCAAGATTTCGGATTTCGGATTTCGGATTTCGGATTTGCCACCCCCAAAAATGTATCCCCCACCGGAAGCCCACAGTCGGCGTGGTGCTATCGAGGAGGGCTTCGTCTCGCGGCAGCGCCTCCCCGGGGCACAAATACGGACGCGGGCACGGAAACGGGCAGAGCCGCGGTCGAAGACCGCGGACGGCGGGCGGGCAGGGAGCCGGGTACACTGTCCGGCATGAATGAAGAGAAACGGAAGACGCTCTATCTCATCGATGGACCCAACATGGCGTTCCGCGCGTTCTTCGCGATCGGCGGGATGTCGAACTCGCGGGGGCTGCCGACCAACGCGCTCTTCGGCTTCACCAACAGCCTTCTCAAACTGATCCGAGACGAGCGCCCGGACTACCTCGCCATCACATGGGACCCAAAAGGCGGCACCTTTCGCGACCGGGTCTATCCGGACTACAAGGGCACCCGCCCCGACATGCCCGAAGCCCTGCGCGCCCAGATGCCGCATTTCGCGCGGGTCGCCGACGCGTTCGCCGTCCCCTATCTGTGCCTCGACGACTACGAGGCGGACGATGTCATGGGCACCCTCGCCCACCGCTACGGGGACGACCTCGACGTGGTGTTGGTGTCCTCGGACAAGGATCTCATGCAGCTCGTCAACGACCACGTCACCCTCTACGATCCGATGAAGGACCGCCGCGTCTCCTACCCCGAGGTCGAGGAGAAATTCGGCTGCCCGCCCGAGCTGGTGCCCGACGCCCTCGCCATCTGGGGCGACTCGTCCGACAACATCCCCGGGGTCAAGGGCATCGGCGAGAAGGGCGTCAAGGCGTTGCTTGCGAAGTGGCGCGGGCTCGACGACATCTACGAGCACATCGACGAGGTCACGCCTCCCGGCGCCAGGGCGAAGCTCGAACGAGATCGCGACAACGCCTATCTCTCGAAGAATCTCGCGATCGTCCGCACCGACGTGCCGGTCGAGGTGGAGCTCGACGAGCTCGCCCTGCGCTGGCCGCCGCCCGAGGAGCGCGCCGAGAAGCTCTTCACCGAGCTCGAGTTCCGCGGCCTGCTGCGCGAGTTCGGGGGCGAGATGGAGGCGGTGGATCGCAGCGCCTACCGGCTGGCCACAACCGAGGCCGACCTCGAGGAACTGCGATCGTCTCTCGCCGATGCCGGCCGCTTCGCCCTCGACACTGAGACGACATCGCTCAATACCATGCGCGCCGATCTCGTCGGGCTGTCGTTTTGCTGTGACGACGCGGTCGCCTGGTACGTCCCGGTCGGCCATGCGACCGGCGAGGCTCAGCTCGATTGGGAACGGGTGCGCGAGGCCCTGGGGCCACTCATCGAAGACCCCGAGGTCGGCAAGACCGGTCAGCATCTCAAGTACGATTTCGAGGTCCTGGCCCGGCACGGGGTGGAGCTCGCGGGGATCGACGGCGACACCCTTCTTGCCGACTACCTGCTGAGCCCCGACCGGCGCTCGCACAAGCTCGACGACCTCGCCCTGATCCATCTCAACCACAGGATGATCTCCTTCACCGAGGCGGTGGGTGGTCAGACGAGCTTCGCCGAGGTCCTCGCGGCGCCCGCGCGCGACTACGCCGCCGAGGATGCGCACGTGACGTGGCTGCTCGACCACAAGCTGACGCCGTTGCTCGAGGCCGAGGGGCTCGACGAGCTCTACCGCAGGCTCGAGCTGCCCTTGATCCCGGTGCTCGCCCGCATGGAGCTCAACGGCATCGCGGTCGACTGCAGTATTCTTGCGGAGCTCTCCATCGAGCTCGAAGCCGGCATCGCGGCGGCCGAGGCGCGCTGCTACGAGGCCGCAGGCCAAGAGTTCAACATCGCCTCGGTCAAGCAGCTGCGCGAGATCCTCTTCGAAACGCTCGGGCTGCCGGTGATCAAGAAGACCAAGACCGGGCCGTCGACCAACGAGCGGGTGCTCACCGAGCTCTCGCTCCAGCACCCGCTGCCGCAGGCGATCCTCGACTACCGTTCGCTGGTCAAGCTCAAGAACACCTATGTCGACCCCCTGCCCGAGCTCATCGACCCCGAAACCGGGCGCATCCACACCAACTTCTCGCAGACCACGGCCGCGACCGGCCGCCTCGCCTCCTCCGACCCCAATATGCAGAACATCCCGGTGCGGACCGCCGAGGGCCGGCGCATTCGCCGCGCCTTCGTGGCCCCACCCGGGCGCCTGCTGCTGGCGGCGGACTACTCCCAGGTCGAGCTCCGGATTCTCGCCGATCTGTGCGGCGGCGTGGGTGGTTTTGCTGATGCTTTCGCCCGCGGCGCCGACGTCCACACCGAGACTGCGGCCAGCCTCTTCGACGTGCCCGCCGACGAGGTCACGCGCGAGATGCGCTCGATCGCCAAGGCGGTGAACTTCGGCATCATCTACGGTCAGAGCGCCTTCGGGCTCGCCCAGAGCCTGCGGATCCCGCGCTCCGAAGCCGCGGACTACATCAAGCGCTACAACGAGCGATTCCCCGAGATCGAGGAGTACCGGAAACGGACCCTCGCCGAGGCCGCCGAGAACGGCTACGTCGAGACCCTGATGGGCCGGCGGCGGCCGGTGCCGGATCTCGCGAGCGGCAATTTCTCAGCCCGCGGCGCCGCCGAACGGGTGGCCGTCAACACCCCGGTGCAGGGCAGCGCCGCCGACCTCATCAAGAAGGCGATGCTGGCGGTGGACCAGCGGCTGCGAACCGAGTTCCCGGGTCAGCTCCTCCTCCTCCAGGTCCACGACGAGCTCCTCCTCGAGGTCGATGAGGACCAGGCCGAGGAGGTCGGCGCCATGGTCCGCCACGAAATGGTGTCTGCAATCGAACTCTCCGTGCCGTTGGTCGTCGACATCGGCACCGGGCACAACTGGGAGGAGGCGCATTGAGGAATTCGGATTTCGGATTTCGGATTTTCCGCCCACCGCCCTACACGAAACGGAAACGATGCCAGGTATCACAACCTCATAAGATTCTGAATAGATCTTATGATCTTGGAACCTGGGCACCGACGCCGATGACTTCCCAACTTCTTCAAGCCTGGCACTGATGCATCGTCAGCCGGAACGAACAATGACTGAAGATCCTACGATCCTAAAGCTTGGCACCGGTCAGGCACCGGTCATGAGGTCGGCGACCCAGCTCTCGAAGTCCCGTTTGACCGAGTCCCACTCGATGCCGGCCAGCATTCGCAGCGGCGGCTCCTCCTCGGCGTCATCGAAGTAGGTCAGGCTGCGCACCACGTGCCCGATGTCGCGAGTGGCAAATTTTCGTCGAAACAGCTCCAGGCAGTCGCCGAGCGGCCAGTACCGCGTGATGAGGAGCCACAGATCGATGAAGTCTTTTCGACTGCCCCGCGAGGTGAGGGCCGCCAGCTTCATCGCGGCGATATCTTCCCGGCTTGCGAACGGTAGCAGGAACTCGTCAGGCCGGAGCAGCGGCGCCACCAGCGGGTACGAATATCCGAACAGGCTCACGGTGGCGCCTTCGATCTGGAGGTACAGGGTCCTGGTAGACATCATCGTCGTCACGGTCTGCGGATGGACCTTTGTCAGCGTTCTTTCCACCGCCTCGGGGTCGTCAAATGACGGCGAGAAGAGGTCGAGATCCTCTGAAATCCGGTGCTCTTCCAGAAGCGCCAACGCCGTTCCCCCGGCAAGGTAGAAATCGGTCCCGACGAGCGCCGCCGACACCGACGACAGAACGTCCCGCATCCCCGCAGGGGCGGCCTCCCAGTGGAGATTCATCCGCGCCACGCCCGCTCTCGCGCTCGCGCGTCCCGAACCCAGACGTCCTGCTCATCGCCCGGCACATCGCATATCGCGGCCCAGAATCGAAGCTCGCGGGGCGGCAACACCCGGCGCCCCCGCCGTTCGAGGAAGCCGCGGAGCCGGCGCCGGTGGAAGCTCCGCCACAGCCACAGCATGTCGTTCCAACAACCCCGCTGCATCACCCTCTCGATGACCGCGTTCTCCCACCCTTCGCCGGATGGCGCCTCATCCACCGAGTACTCCCACAGGAGGGCCCGGACTCCGGCTGGGATTTCCATAACTCTATTATAAATGAATACCTTCCATTGTTCAAGGACCATCCGTGTCGGTTTCGGTCAGTAGGAAACTGGGGAGTTGAATTTATCCTTGAACCCTGTGCCCTGAACCCTGAACCCAGAATCCGGAAGCACGTGGTAGTCTGGCTCCGACAGAACGGACAAGGGAAGCCGGTGTGAATCCGGCGCGGCCCCCGCCACTGTGACCGGGTACGGGCCGCTCAGGGGCAGGATGGCGAAGCTGGCCTGCCCGGCCACTGATTGAGTCGATCTTCGCGGGTCTACCGGTTGGGAAGGCGAGCGGTTGCGGTTGATCCGGGAGCCAGGAGACCTGCCGTTCGCAATGAAACGGGAGGTTTCAGATGTCCGAAAAGCTTTTCACCCTCGCCGCAGTCGCCGTTCTCTGGGCGCTCCCCGCCCACGCCCAGTACCCACTCGACCAGCCCGGCCAACCGACACCCTCGTTTTCGGATGAGGTCACGGTCACCGCTACCGGGGTCGAGACCGCGGTCGACGAGGCGCCGACCACGGTCACCGTCGTGACCCGCGACGAGATGGATGACGCACAGTCGGGATCGGTGGCCGCGATGTTGCGCCGGGTGCCCGGGGTGACGGTGGTCGGTTCCGGTGACGAGGGCAAGCTGACCTCGGTCTTCACCCGCGGCACCAACTCCAACCAGACCCTGGTGATGCTCGACGGAGTCCGCCTCAACTCGCCGTTCTTCGGTGGCTTTGACTGGAGCCGGTTGAGTACCGCCGGTCTGAACCGGATCGAGGTCGCGAGGGGACCGTACTCCGCCCTGTGGGGCGCTGATGCCGTCGGCGGAGTCATCAACCTCATCCCGGTCCGTGCCCACGGTGGTTTCAACGGCAGGTTCTTTGGCGAAGGCGGCAGCGAAGGCCGGCGGCGACTCGAGGCCGACCTCGGATGGGGGAGCAAGGCCTTCGACATCTATGTTTCGGGCTTCGATCATCAGAGTGACGGCGAGCTCGAAAACGCGGATTTCAAGAGCCGGCAGATCCTCGCCACCGCCGGTTGGAGCTGGGGTCAGCGCGGCAGCCGTCTCGGGGTGGTGGTCCAGGATCTCGAAGCCGAGACCGGTATCCCCTTTGCAACTCCGGACAGCCCGACGCCGGACCGCCGCCAGAACAGCGACCAGACGCTGGTTGCGATTCCCTTCAACCTCTACTTCAGCGATTCCTGGAACATCAAGCTCACCGCAACGAGCATCGACGGGACCTTCAATTTCTCAGACCCGGACGATCCTTTCTTCACCTTCTCGGACACCGAAACGACCTCCAGCCAAGCTCGCCTCGAGAGCCACCACCGCTTCAGCCGCCACACCTTGAGCTGGGGGGGGGAGTGGCGCAAGGATGAGGTCGACGACGCTTCCAATTTCGGCGTCAACCTGGAAGGCAAAGAAAATGAGATCATCAGCGCCTTCGCCCAGGAGGTGTGGTGGATCAGCCCGAAACTGCGCCTGCTGGCGGGTGTGCGCTGGGACGATACCGACGATTGGGGATCCGAGATCTCGCCGCGAGTCGATCTCGGCTGGCGTTTGAGCGACACCTTCGAACTCCGCGGGGGGTACGGCCAGGCGTTTCGGCCGCCCTCCATCGGCGAACTCTTCTTTCCGTTTTCGGGTAATCCCGATCTCGAACCGGAAACCTCCTCCTCCACCGATCTCGGCATGGTCTACACCTCCAGGAACAAGAGATCGCAGTGGCAGCTCACGGCGTTTTCCACCGATCTCGACAACCTCATTGAGTTCGACTTTGCGACCTACTCCAACGCCAACATCGGAAAGGCAACGATCCTCGGCGCCGAGTTCGCCCTCGAACAGTCAATCGGTAAACGGACCGCATCCTTCCTGCAAGCGACCTACCTCGACACCGAGGATGACGAGGGTCGGCAACTCCTGCGACGACCCACGTGGAGTGGTTCGTGGACCATCCATGGCGCGTTCTCCGAGCATTTCACCGGAGATCTCACGGTGGTCTACGTGGGATCGCGGGAGGACGTCGATCCTGTCACCTTCGAACGCGCCGAGGCCGACGACTACACCACGGGCAACCTCGCCCTCGCCTACAGTCTATGGAACGGCGTCGAGATCACCGCCCGAGTCCTCAACGTCGCCGACAAGCACTACCAGGAGGTGTTGGGCTACCCGGCCCCCGGGCGTCGCTGGCTCCTGGGCCTCCGGCTCGGGGTCGACACGCCCGAGAGGTGGCAGGGCACCCAGCAACAGTATTGAGTTCTTAGTTCTGAGTTTTGAGTTGTCACAACCTACCCCGATTCACGAGGGAGGTCGGGCGGAAACTCAAAACTCAAAACTCATAACTCAAAACTCATCCTCGATTTGAAACCTCCATTTCACGTTTGCGTAGATAATCATGTATAGTGTGGTTGAGATCGTGAATCATCCGTTCGATTGATTTCCCCGGAAGGGGCCGACTGAAAGGAGCTGCGAGATGAGGAAAACAATGATGGTACTGGGAGTGCTGCTGTGTGCGACCCTGCTGGTGAACCCGGCGATGGCCTGCGACGGCAAGGACGCCAAGCAGGCGAGCAACGAGGGTGCCTCCTGCTCGAAGTCGGCTGCCAAGGCCGCCTACGCAGAGACTCTCGAGAAGACCGGCTGCGAGAAGACCGCCGAGGCGGCCTACAAGAACACCCTTGCCGAGAACGTCTATGCCAAGAGCTACGCCGACACCGGCTGCAGCAAGACTGCACAGAAGGCCGCCTACGACGCGGTCTACTCCGAGACCAGCTGCAGCAAATCCGCGTCCACGGCTGCCAACCATGCCGTGGCCAAGGCCTCGTACGACGAGACCCTCGCCAAGACGAGCTGCGCGAAGTCGGCCCAGGCTGCGTATGACGGCGTGACCACGACCGCCGGCGCCAGCTGTGACAGGACCAAGTGCGACAAGGACACCGCCGAAAGCTCATCCGAGGAGCCTGCCGGTACCGACGTCAAGCTGGCCTCCAAGGAAAGCAAGTAATTCGACTATCGCAGAGAACCGGACACCCGGGCTTCTCGGCCCGGGTGTTTTTTTGTGATCCGGAGCACAGAACACCACCGCAGGTGAGTGCGAAGGTGCGGGTGAGGGGGAAGCGAGAGTTGTGGAGGATATTGTGATGGCGCAACCAAGATCAAGATCACGTCGGCTTCGTCTTCTGGAAAGCCTTCGCCGGACGATCAACGAGATGCTGCACGATCGGGTCCGGCGCGCGGCCCAGAGCCATGGTCATCTGCCCCCCCAGAACACCAGCTCGATCTATACCTCGGCGTCAGAGGAGGCGCCGGAGCTCCTCGACCAGCTCCTCTTCGTTCACCGCCGGGTGATTCAGGAGAAGGGACATGAGGTCCCACCGGTCGTCACTCCCGACGGGATCGACGACGGCGATCGCCGGGCGATGCTGTCGGCCGTTCGTGCTGCGGTCAACCGCACCCACTCGATGCTCGATTCGCAGTAGCGGGAACGGGTCGAATGGGAGGGGGTAAACCCCTCCCCTACAACAAATACCGAAGGGGCGGGGTTAATCCCCGCCCGCAAATTTCCGAGCTCTGCCAGCACCCCACTCCTATTCCGGCGGCAGGCTCGAGGCGATGACATCGCGTACACGGTCGCTCAACTCTTGACAATCCTTCGCAGTCTTACCCTCGATGGCGATCGGCTTGTGGATGATCAGCCGCGCCGAACCCGGCATCAAGTCCGAGGTGTTGGCCGGCAGCACGTCCCGGGTCCCGGTAACGGTGAGCGGCAGGATCGGCAGACCGAGATCGAGCGCCATCCGAAACGCCCCTCTCTTGAACCGCATGAGCCGGCCATCAAGGCTCCGCGTTCCTTCCGGGAAAAAGATCACTGAAGTCCCGTCGACGATCTTCGTCTTTGCGGCCTCGAGGGTGGCGACCGCCGCCGCGTGGTTCGAGCGATCGATGAAGATATGACCGAGGCGCTCGCATGCCACACCAATGCCCAGCACCTTGCGCAACTCCTGCTTCATCACCCACTTGAAATCAACCCCCAGCCAACCGTAGAGCACGAAGATGTCGTACTGGCTCTGGTGGTTGGACACCAGCACGTAGGACTGGTGCGGATCGATGTTCTCACGGCCCTCCACCTCCACCCGCATCGGCGTCACCCACGCCATGACCCTTGCCCACCCCACCCCGGCGAGCCGGCTGGCAGTGCGCGCACTCGTGAATAGGCTCAAGACCAGGGCGAGGGTCGCGAAGAAGGCAGTCGCCAGCGCCAGCACCGGCATCACCACGAGGTACTTGTAGGGCTGATAGGCCCACCAACCGAGACCGTGTCGCTTCATCGTCGGGAATCATACCCGAATCCGCCTCAGGGATTGGGGCTTCTTTGCGGCTTTACGGCTTTACGGCTTTACGGCTTTACAGCAACCACGATTGGGCCCTACACCGGCGATTTCAAGCCGGAGTGCCGTCCTGCCGCACAGCCGTTTACCCGTATAGCCGTTTACCCGATGGGCGGACGGCTGGATCCTCAAGCCTTAGGCCTCAGGCCTCAAGCTCAAGCCCAACGGTGGTATCCTCTCTCGCCGTGCGAAACGTGGAGGATCTGTGACCGAGCGCTACTACATCACGACGCCGATTTACTACGTCAATGACATGCCCCACATCGGGCATATCTATACGACGGTGATGGCGGATATTTTTGCCCGCTACCATCGTCTCGCGGGTGCCGATGTCCGGTTTCTCACCGGCACCGACGAGCACGGTCAGAAGATCGAAAAGGCGGCCCATGAGCAGGGCGTCGAGCCGATTCAGCTTGCCGACCGGGTGGTCGCGCGCTACCACGCCCTGTGGAAGACCCTGGAAATCTCGAACGACGACTTCATCCGCACCTCAGAGTCCCGCCACCAGCACGCGGTGGCCGAGATCATCCGTCGCATCACCGACGCGGGCGATATCTACAAGGGGGAGTATGAGGGTTGGTATCTGGCGGCCGACGAGGCCTTCATCCCCGACTCCCAGGTCAAGGACGGTCACGACATCGAGAGCGGTCGCCCGGTGGAGCGGCTGTCGGAATCCAGCTATTTCTTCCGGCTCTCGGCCTATCAGGAACCCCTGCTTCGCTGGTACCGGGAAAACCCGGAGTGCATTCGCCCGAAGACCCGCTACAACGAGGTCGTCAGCTTCGTCGAGGGTGGTCTGCGCGACCTCTCGATCTCCCGCACCTCGCTGAAATGGGGGGTCCCCTACCCCACCGACGCCGACCACGTGGTCTACGTCTGGCTCGACGCTCTCACCAACTACATCTCGGCCCTCGGTTTCGGATCCGACGACGAAACGCCGTACGACGAGTACTGGCCCGCGACCATGCACCTGGTGGGCAAGGACATCCTCCGCTTCCACTGCGTCTACTGGCCGGCCTTCCTGATGTCGGCAGGCCTGCCGCTGCCGAAGCAGATCTTCGGACACGGTTGGTGGCTGCGCGACGACGCCAAGATGTCCAAGTCCATCGGCAACGTCGTCCGCCCGGACTATCTCGTCGAGCGGTTTGGCGCCGACGCCCTGCGCTACTTCCTGGCCCGGGAGATGGCCTTCGGCCAGGATGCGACATTCTCCGACGTGGCCTTTCTCGAGCGTTTCAACGCCGACCTCGCCAAGGGCCTCGGTAACACCGCCTCGCGCACCCTGTCGATGACCGGGCGCTACCTCGAGGGCCGGACGCCGGCCCCGACGTCGGACGGCCCGGTACCGGCGGCGGCGGAGAAGGCCGTCGCGCGCTACCGCGAGCACATGGAGAACGCGGAGCCGAATCGCGCCCTCAAGGACGCGTGGCAGCTCTTGAAGGCGATTGACGGCCACATCCAGGAGCGCCAGCCGTGGGCTCTCGCCAAGGAGGGCGAGGCCGGTCGCGCGGCACTCGAGGACACCCTCTTCGCCTCTCTCGAGGGGCTCCGCATCACCTCGCTGCTGATCGAGCCGTTCATGCCCGGCATCGCCGCCCGATTGCGCACTCAGCTCGGAGTCGAAGAAATGCCCCGAGACCTCGATGGCGCCGCGGTCTGGGGAGGGTTGCCGGAAGGCACCGAGATCGGGAAGACCGAAGCGCTCTTCCCGCGCGTCGATATCAAGGCCTACCTGGAGGAGCTGAACATGGAAACACCCACCGACGACACCGCTGAAACCGCCGCGGACGATCTCCTGTCCATCGACGAGTTCTTCAAGACAAAGTTGGTCGTCGGCACCATCCGCGAAGCCGAGAAGGTGCCCAAATCCAAGAAGCTGGTGCGGATGATGGTCGACCTCGGCGAAGCCGAGCCGCGACAGCTCGTGGCCGGCATCGCCGAACGCTATGAGGCCGCCGACCTGGTCGGACGCCAGATCGTGGTCGTCGCCAACCTCAAGCCGGCAAAGCTGATGGGCGTGGAATCACAGGGGATGCTTTTGGCGGCAAATGTGGATGGAGAGGCGTTCCTACTCGCCCCCGACTCCGAGGTGCCGCCGGGGACTCAGGTCAGCTGAAATCAATCCCTAGTTTCTTTTTTTTGGACTCGCGCTCGCAAGCGCGATCCGAAAAAAAGAAGATCACGACCGCTGATTCATGGAACCGCGCTCATACACCAGGAAACTGAAGGGATACTCGTTCCTCTCGTCCGCCTCGTGGTGCTCTTGGGATACCAACTTCCACTCGTCGATGTCGAAGTTGGGGAAGATGGTGTCTCCTTCCACTTCGGCGTGGATTCGCGTCAGGTAGATCCGGTCGACAAGGTCGTTTTCCAGCGCCACCCGGTAGATGTGGGCGCCGCCGCCGATGAAGGGCTCGTCATCGTCCCGAGCAACCTCGAGAGCCTCGTCCAACGAGTGCACGATGGTCGCGCCCTCGGCCTTGAGGTCGCGGCTCCGGGTCACCACCACCATGATCCTCCCCGGCAGCGGCTTGCCAACCTCGTCCCAGGTGCGGCGACCGATGATCAGGTGGTGGCCCATGGTCGTCCTCTTGAAGTGCTTGAGGTCGGCCGACAACCGCCACGGCAGACCGCCGTCCCTCCCGATGACCCCATTTTCGGACACCGCGACGATCAAGGAAACCACCATCGTCACACCGCGATCGGCGCCGTGATGCGGGGGTGGGGGTCATAGCCTTCGAGACGGAAGTCATCGAAGTGGAAGTCGAAGATCGAGTCGGTCTCGCGGTCGATGTGCATCGCCGGCAATGCGCGGGGCTCACGCTCGAGCTGGGTCCTCGCCTGCTCGAGATGGTTGCTGTAGAGATGGACGTCACCAAAGGTGTGGATGAACTCGCGCGCCTCGAGATCGCAGACCTCGGCCACCATCATCGTCAGCAGGGCGTAGGACGCGATGTTGAAGGGCACGCCGAGAAAGACGTCGGCGCTGCGCTGGTAGAGCTGGCAGGACAGACCGCCGTCGGCGACCCAAAACTGGAAGAGGCAGTGGCACGGCGGCAAGGCCATGCTGTCGAGGTCGGCGACGTTCCACGCCGACACGATGTGGCGGCGGGAGTCGGGGTTGTCGCGGATGCCCTCGATCAACCGCGTTATCTGATCGATACCGCCGCCGTTCGGGGTCGGCCAGGAGCGCCACTGAGCGCCGTAGATCGGGCCCAGGTCGCCGTTTGAATCCGCCCACTCGTCCCAGATCGTGACCTTGTGCTCGTGCAGGTAGCCGAGGTTGGTGCCGCCACCCAGAAACCACAGCAGCTCGTAGATGATCGAGCGCAAGTGGAGCTTCTTGGTGGTCAAGAGAGGAAAGCCCTGGGTAAGATCGATGCGCATCTGATAGCCGAAGACGCTCAGGGTGCCGGTGCCGGTACGGTCGTCCTTCACAACCCCCTGATCCAGGATGTGCCCCAGGAGATCGAGGTACTGCCTCATTGACGCTGTATCCCGGGCGTCACCCAATCTCCGACCTGCTCCATCCACTTGCCCTGAGCTTTGAGGAGGAGCTCGGCGAGCTCACGGACCGCACCGCGGCCACCCACGGCGCCGCAAACCAGGTCGCAGGCGGCGGCCACCTCGGGAGCGGCATCCGCCGGACACGCCGCAAAACCCGCCCGCGCGAGCATCGGTAGATCGGGCAGATCGTCACCCATGGCGGCAATCTCCGTGCGATCTTCGATACCGAGCAACCGCTCGATCCGATCGAGGTCGGCGTTCTTGTCACGCGAACCGAGGAAGATCAGTTCGGATTTCATCCCCAGCTCAAGACAGCGAGTGGTGACCACCTCGCTCGACCGCCCCGTGATCACCGCGATCTGGATCCCCGCTTGGAGCAGGAGGTGGATGGCCAGACCGTCGCGCACCGAAAACTGTTTGTATTCCTCGCCGTCGGCCGAGTAGATCAGGGTGCCGTCGGTGAGCACACCGTCGACATCGAGGACCATGAGGCGGACGCGCTCGAGTCGCTCACGGACATCGGTGGGAAGACGGCTGGGCATGGGGGCATGCTAGCAGGTTGAATTAGGAATTAGGAATTAGGAATTAGGAATTTCACGCTCCCAAGAGCGCGACGAGAGAAGGGCGCGTTCCTCGGAGGTGCCTGGCATCCCGGTTCGCTGCGAACCCGCGTGCCTGGCACCTCGCGGGCAGCGCGCTAAAAAACGGTGACGCCGCGGCGAGCCTGGGGGCCTTCACACGGTTTTGTGGGGCAGGCGTCCCGCCTGCCGTCGCTCACGGGGCAAACGACAACCTGACGATCACCGGATCGTGATCGCTGGCTCGGTCGGCGGGTGGAAACTCCGCGTTGAGGTGGACGATGTCGATCTCGGCGCCGTTGGCCAGGCTCGGACCCACCAGGATGTGATCGAGGACCTGGGAATTTCCGAGGTAGACGAAGGTGTATCGATCGTCGAGCGGCAGGCGAACGACCAGGTTCTCGAGCCCCACTCCCTCGAGGGTCGCGAGAGGTTTCGAGGCCTCGAAATCA
>Ga0164313_10004071_pt1 | contig 13057 bp, 11 predicted proteins | sample GuaBasSedimGuay4_FD_113735 | JGI IMG/M metagenome (GOLD analysis project Ga0164313, IMG submission 113735) | Subseafloor sediment microbial communities from Guaymas Basin, Gulf of California, Mexico - Guay4, Core 4569-4, 0-3 cm | ecosystem: Environmental > Aquatic > Marine > Hydrothermal vents... | reverse complement strand
ATATAGGCTCAATATCAGAAGCATAGACATACTGATCTTAAAAAACAATTCCAACACAGAAATATTTTTATCCTTTAGACAACAATATAATTATGCTACAATATAAGCAGATTATAATATCTATCTGTCAATGACAGTCTATTATTAAAAATTTCTTCTTTTTAGCCAATCCTTTTGAGGTTTAATTTCAGTGATGTTCTATAAATTATTTCCAGTTGCACTATTGTTCAGTTTTTTCAGTAATACTTATGCCTTTCAATTTCCACTGGAAATTATCGACTACATGGATGATGCAACGATTATCGTTTATGCTAAAAAAAATGATATTAATAAAACATCTACCTGGATTCCTGGTGAAGGCAGTTTGCCCTTAAGCGTCGATGACCTGGTTTCAAAGGTCAACATCTGGTTAAAAACACAACCAAATATGATTAACTTAAAGATCAATGAAATTGAATTAAAAAAAGTTAAGAAACATGAAAAAGAAAATTATTGGTATTATCTGATTCAATTGCATAATAAAAATAATACTCAATATATTGCTGTTTTAATGAACGGTCAGATACTTCCCGCTATTAAAGAACCGAAATCTTACAAATAATAAATCCATTATTTGTAACGAGTGGAGGTGCTGATTAATCTTTGAATTTAATGATATTTTGTACCTTAAAACATTTTAGCTATTAATACGAAGATTGCAATGAATATAATTTCTCTGTTTCCGTTTCTTAAGTGGTTTAAATTAATTACTAAAGAAACACTTAAAGCTGATTTTCTGGCAGGTCTTACTGGTGCGGTTATTGTGCTTCCCCAGGGTGTTGCATTTGCAACCATTGCTGGTTTACCCCCTCAATACGGTTTATACACAGCAATGGTTACTCCGATTATTGCGGCCCTCTTTGGCTCTTCCCATCATCTGGTTTCTGGCCCAACAACTGCAATTTCTATTGTTGTTTTTTCTGCCATAAGTCATCATGCAACACTAGGTACTCCAGAATTTATTTCTTTAACACTGACCTTAACCTTTCTGGCTGGAATTTACCAACTGGCTTTTGGCATTGGTCGACTCGGATCTCTGGTTAATTTTGTTTCTCATACGGTTGTTATTGGTTTCACTGCTGGGGCAGCTATATTAATTGCCACCAGTCAGATGAAACATATTACCGGGTTAGAGATCCCAAAGGGAGAAACTTTTATACATATATGGATGGATATTTTTGCCGATATTGGACTTGTTAATCCTTACCTCATAGCCATAGCACTGGCTACTTTAGTAACCGCATTAATTATAAAAAAAATATTCCCTAAAATACCTAACTTACTTATTGGTATGGTAGTTGGTTCTTTAATGGCTCTGTATTTCAAACAAAGTACCGATTCTATTAAACTGGTGGGTGAAATTCCTGCCCATTTACCTCCATTATCCATGCCTGATTTTTCCTTGAAAACCATCAAGTCACTTGCCCCTGAAGCATTTGCGGTCGCTTTACTGGGTTTAATTGAAGCAGTCTCTATTAGCCGGGCAGTCGCCAGCAAGTCAAACCAACGCATTGATGCCAACCAGGAGTTTATTGGTCAAGGTCTGTCCAATATAACGGGTAGCTTTTTCTCGAGTTATGCGGGTTCTGGTTCTTTTACGCGTTCAGGGATCAATTATGAGGCAGGTGCAAAGACACCCTTATCCGCCATTTTTTCTGCCTTATTATTAATGTTAATTGTTTTGCTTATTGCGCCATTAACTGCCTATCTTCCAGTCGCAGCAATGGGTGGTGTTATTTTATTAGTCGCTTATAATCTGGTGGATTTTCATCATATTAAACAGGTTCTCACCATGAGTCGTTCTGAAACGGCCATTCTTTTAACCACCTTTTTTGCCACTTTATTTTTAGAACTGGAATTTGCCATCTATCTGGGGGTTATTTTATCTTTGGTATTTTTTCTGGCCAGAACCTCCACCCCTCAGATCCCAACTCTATCGGTAGACTCATCTACAGAAAACAGAAAACTGGTTAATATTCAAAAGAAACCTTTAAAACAATGCCCTCAAATAAAAATCATTCGAATCGATATGTCTGTCTATTTCGGTTCTATTAATTATATTCAGAACCGCTTGGCACGCATTGTTGAAAATGAACATATTAAACATATTCTCATTGTTTCCAGTGGCATTAACTTTATTGATCTGGCAGGTGCCGAAGCCCTTGTTATCGAAAACCGACGTCTGAAAGCAATAGGGGGCGGCCTTTATTTTGTGGGTATTAAATCATCGGTTTATGAGTTTGCAGCAAAGTCCTGTTTTATCCACAATATTGGATCCAGTCATTTCTTTGATACTAAAAATGAAGCTATTCATGAACTCTACAAAAGAATCGATAATGATATCTGTACTAAATGTAATGCCTTAATTTTTAAAGAGTGCGAATAAAAATTACGGTTCTTCTCCGTATGGGATCAAGAAAAATATCAGCGTATTATCGTATTAACACTTATGCCATGCTGAATTAGCCAGCCTCTATCCAATTCCCAGCGAATTTGTTTAATCTCTTTATCACTCATTATTGTATCTCTTGCCAGAGTCTGAACTTCAGCTAAAGACTTCTGAGCTATTTGGAACTCAGGAGATTGTGATGCTTTGCCTTTTACCTCAGGAAAAATGATTCCCAATATTTGGGTCACAGGAATTTCAGTTGATCTTGGAGTGCTCATAATAGCTATTCCATTTTCAATACGTAATACTTTAAAGTGATAAGGAAATTTATTAATATCCTCAATTGAAGCCAATTGTTTATTGAGTTCAGCAACTTTAGGACTCTCATACAAAAAGGTAATTGCCAAACTTAATGTAAAGATACCTAGAATAACTGCATAAATTTTGGTTCCACGATCCATTTTGATAATCCTGTTAAATTAGTCCTGTTAAGTTGCACTTATGAGCCATCAGCCAAAAAAATTGGCACGAATTATTTTAAGTAACATAAGATAGCTTAAAATCATTTGTGATAATTTTTTGTTATTCAAGAGTTGAATTCAGGTTTTATAAAATTACGTTTTAAAGTGACTAATAATGAAAAAAAGACAGGAACAGCCAAAAGAGTCAAAAAAGTCCCCGTTAATAATCCACCAATGGCAACAACCGCCAAGGGGGATAATCGTTCAATACCAACAGCCCACTCCATTGCCAAAGGGATCATACCGACAGCAGATGATAAGGCCGTCATTAATATAGGTCGGGTACGCTTTTCCACTGACTCCAGAAGTGCATGATTAATATCAATCCCCTTTTTCATCTCAATCTTGGCAAAATCAATTAATAAAATACCATTATTAACCACAATACCCATTAATAAAATTAACCCCATAAAGGCTGGCATTGATCCAAACTTATCCCCTAAAAGCAAACCCCAGGAAGCACCAATGACTGCTAAAGGCAAACTTCCCATAATCGCCAAAGGATCCAGAAAGGAACGAAAGGTAACGCTTAACATAAGATACAACATCACCATACCTAATAAAAATGATTTGGCTAAACGAGAAAAAGATTCTGAAAGTTGCTTGAACTCCCCTTCATAATGGATTTTATAACCCCGAGGCAAATTCAAATCCGATAGTGCCGTTTCTACTTCATCGTGTAAGGTTGTGATGGCAATATTTCGACGCCAGGCCAGGATATCTATAGTGGGCTCTAAATATTGGTGGGTTTCAGCCGTTGGTGTTGCCACCAGTCGAGGTTTTGCGAGCGAAGCGAGTGGTATAAAGCCACCATCAAGGCTTCGTATTGGGAGAGAATTCAGATCAAGTGCATCATTTCTCTGACCATTTTTAAGACGTACCCAAACAGGTATCGGATCTTCTCCCATGATCCGTAAACGACCGCCTGATGTACCTCCTACCGAATGTGCCACCTGCAATGCGATGGTTGATGCTGATAATCCATAAAGACGAGCCAGAGAGGGATCAACATTGAGCTCAATTTTATTAGCATGTCCCTGCCAGCTTCGCTCGATGCCAGTTAAACCCTGGACTGATTCTAAACGTGTCATCACCTGTTTGGCTAAAGTATCTAAAATAGCAGGATCAGGCCCCTTGATCATAACATCCACATTGGCTCGAATCGAAGACAGTGGTGTTGCACCAAAAACAGAGACATTGGCTGATATTAACCCGGGAATTTTTCGTATACTTTGACGTAGTGATTCATTTATTTCATAAAGACTGCGATTTCGATGAAATCGGTCAATCAGATTAAGAGTGATTTCACCTTGTTGCAAGAGTCGCTGAGCACCAAATGATTTAACTCCAGGTTCAGAACCGATAATGGTCGAAGCAGAAATTAGCCAGTCAGTTGGAATTTCATTATTTATCGTGTGTTCGATCTGTTTGATGATCACCTGCATTTGATTATCATCGGTATCAGGCTGAGCTTCAAAGGTGATTTTAGAAATGCCCGTATCCATCATAGGCATAATTTCACGCCCCAGCATTTTCATCTGGCTGGCAGAGACAATAAAAAGAGCGCTAAAAAGAACCAGTACCAATACCCGATGTTCCAGTCCCCAGGAAACCAGATAAAGATAAAAACGTTTAATTGGATTTAAGACAAAATGGGTAAAGGGCTGTAATATCCAGGCAAGGGGATCTTTTGCACCTGGCTTAATGATCATGGGGGCAAACAGTGGAATTAATGTGATGGAGACAATCAACGAAGAGATTAATGCAACGGTTAAAGTGACCGTTAAAGGTCTTAATACCGTTTGCACATAACCACCGATAAACATAATAGGGATCAAAACTAAAACCGTACTAATAGTGCCACTGGTATCAGCAAGAATGATTTCATCCAATCCTCTGATGGCTGCCGTATGACGTTTTTCACCCAATTCTCTCATACGCCGTTCAATATTTTCTATCACTACAATGGCATCATCCGCTAATAAACCGACAGCAATAATGATCGCCGACAATGTCACCATATCAAATTCAAAGCCCATCCACCAAAGGATGGCAAAACTGAGTAAGTATGAAATAGGCAGTGAGAGTGCTACCACAAATGCGGCTCTGGTATTTCCTATAAACAGTAATATAACAATGACCGTCATAATGATAGCATCACGTAATGAATTCAGCATATTACTGACCGTGAGGCCAATCAGTCGTCCCTGAGTATCAGCAACCTGAATATCCAGGTTAGGAAAGTTTTTTTGTACCGATTCCAACTTCCCCATAACCGAATCAATAACAGGCTGAGCAAAACCTTTTTCAGAACGTAATAAAGCAATGGCAACCGCTTCTTTGCCATTACCATGATATAAAGACGTCGGATCAGAAGCCCCCCAGCGAACCTGACCTAAATCACCTACCCTGAGATGATGGCCACCCTCTAATGGAACCAGAATGGCAGCCAGATCTTCAGGCCCTTTTGCTAAGGTTTGAGCCGTTAAGCGTAAGCGGTCACCATCACGAAACACCAGGCCTGCGGGTTGTGAAATATTGGATTGAGCTAATGCCGCTGCAACCTGAGCAATATCCAGTTTACTGGCCAGTAATTTATCTCGATCCAGATCAACATTCACCTGACGGATTGGCCCGCCAAATATTTCCGCTTCTGAAACACCTGGCAGGTTTAATAAGGTATCTCTTAAATCATGCTCCGCAATACGCCGAACCTGGGCTAAATCCAGACCGCTCCCCTGTTTAGCCGTAATAGCTAAAGTCATGACAGGCCGGGCAGCATCCGTAATTTTAAAAATGAGCGGTTCATGGATACCTGCAGGTAAAAGACCTCGAACACGAGACAGTTCAGTACTCACTGCATTGGCGGCAATATCAATTTCATTACCATATTCAAACTCAACCTGTACGGCAGCCACTTCATCACGAGAAGTAGACGTCACACGCCGAACACCATCAATGGCTGATAGTCGGACTTCAAGCTCATGCGTGACTTCATTGGCAACATCATCCGTCGTCGCCCCAGGCCATTGAACCACGACAGAAATACTGGGCCGATTAGTATTTGGAAATAAGTTGGTCGGTATGGATTTAAACCCTAACCATCCTAACAATAAAGCCACAATAGTGGCGGCTAAAATCGCATGAGGTTGGGCTAATAAACGTTCTGCAAATGTCATTGGCTTAACTCATCATTATTGGTGTTATTGATCAAAACCGTATCATTATCTTCTAATTGTAACAAAACACTTTCATGAGCAATGATCACTTCATCCCCTTCTGATAAGTTGGGGCTGCTGATAGCCAGTGCTTTATGCGCATTTAATATAATATCAACAACAATCCGCTGTAAGGTTTTCTGACTGGAGTTTGATGTCGGTTTATTATGCTCATTTTCAACCACTTTAAAAATAAACCCTTTCTTTTCAGCAGATGTATTCATTTCAACAATAGCCTGATGTGGTATAGTCAGTACATTGTCGACCGACTCAAGAATAACTCGTGCGGGTATTCGTGCTCCACTTGGCAGACCAAAAGGCATACTGTTCAGATCGGCTTCAGCAGTGCCCAGAGCATGAATATCTAATGCAGGAAAAATACGAGAAAGCAGTACTTTTTCCTGTTTACTTCCATAATTTAATAAAACACCAGTACCAGAATGAACTTGCTCCAACACTTGTTGCGGTAATTTAACCTGCAAGCGTGAAGCGGTATCAATAGTGAGCTCATACAGTTTTTTTCCAGGCATAGCAATATCACCTGGTTCACTCAAACGAGCCGCAATGAGGGCATCAGCAGGCGCATATATAGAGCCATAACCAATACGGATATTTTTGGCGGCTATTTGACGCTGCAGATTGTTCACTTGTTTTAGAGCCGCCATTGCAGCTGTTTTTTTACTTTCAAATAATTCTTGAGAGGTTAAATGTTTTTTTATTAATTTTTGTTGCCGATTAAATTCATCCTGAGTACGGGAAAGATCAGCTTCTGCTGCCTGTAGCTGGGCCTGAAGACCCGCTCTTTGTTCAATTAATTCCAATACCGAAATTTTAGCAAGTAAATCCCCTTTCTTTACTTTCAAACCCTCTCTTGGTCCCATACTTTCAATGGCCCCTGAAATTTGGCTGCTAATGGTAATATCTGTACTGCCTTTAAGGGCGGCCAGTGCGATAAATTCGCGGGATAAATGGCCTTTTTTTATACGCACAGAGTGTAATGCCCACGGTGCAATTTCAACGGTTGATAATGAGGCCACCTGACTTGTTCTGTGTTTTCTCAGTAGAACTGCGCCAATAGCCAGAGCAAGTGCAAAAAGAATGATTAGAATCGTGGAGAATTTATTGGATATTTTAGTCATAGTGCTCTCACAAAATAGATTAATAATTATAGATGTCACGAGTAAAAATTAATGAAAAATTTAACCACCATAATTTTAGAAATTTAATGTTACTAAACTTATGGTGGTCAAATTTTTTTGGCTAAAGGCTTTTGTCTATAGAAATATCTACTTTCAATCGTTCAATTTCATTTGCAGCACCAATAACAACCAATAGGTCCGTGGGATCCAGTTTATGATCGATACCGCTTAATCTGAAAATAAATTCATTGCTCAGTTCTCTGTCCACAACACCTAACAAAATGAGATTATAATTTTGTGAAAGTCGTGCTTCACCAAGGCTTTTTCCATCTAAAAAAGAATTTTCTTTAATTTCAATTTCTGCCAGATTGATAGAACTCTGACCAAATACCACATGTTCTATGGTTTCTGATACCAATGGCCTTTTGATCATATTAACAACCTTTCGACCGCTGATTTCATAAGGGTCAATTACCTTATCAGCACCTGCAGCACGTAATTTGTCTGACGAGTCAAGCGATTGACTCAGAGTAATAATCAATACATCGGGATCAATTTCTTTGGCTGAAATAATTAAATAGACATTTTTTGCATCCTCTTCAAAAAAGCTGAAGATTGTATCCACATCATTGCCAATCCCAAGCAATTTAAGTTGCTCATCATCGGTGTAATCAACCTCTTTAAATGCCATTTTTTTGGCATCAAGTCTTTTTATACAGTCTTCATCCTGAGTAACAATGGTAATATCCCAGTCACGACTGATCAAGAGTTCTGCGACTTCATCAATCAGAGAATTACAACCGAATAATAAAACCTTCCTTTTTTTCACTTCTTTTTTCACCTTGTTGTCAGCTGCCTAAATGGGTATAGTTACAGTTTTCCAAGCGCCAGCTTATCCTTTAAATGGACAATACTATACTGATGACCGATAACCAGTATGATATCTCCGGATTGAAGCTTAAAAGTTGGGTTTGGATTAAAATAAAAATGATTGAGTTTTAGAGTAAAAGGTTTTTTACATTGCTCTAGTTTTCTGGCTTTATTGGTGATCACTCCAAATAAGAGTAATTTATTTCCAATAAAATCGACATCCCCTATATGACGACCAACAAGGAGACCATTTTCTCTAACCGTGACAGTTTCCAGACCAATATCATGTTTACCTGATAAAATATCATGAATGGCTTCAAAGGCAACAGGTTGACCAATAAATTCCACGGCAATGAGACCAACAACTTTAAACGGCACAATGGTATGATCGGCCCCAGCCTGTTTAAGCTTTCTGACACTATCCTCTCGATTGGCTCTGGAAATGATTTCTATTTGAGGGTTAAGATAACGTGCTGATAATGTAATATAAACATTAATAACATCACTTCCTGTCAGGCAAAGGATCATTTCTGCTTGATTGATAACACCTGCATTTTTCAGTAATTCATTATTTTCAGCACTGCCTTCAATCACAAGATAACCCGCTCTTTTAGCTCTGCTCGCATTTTGTGGATCAGGCTCAATTATGACAAAATGTATTTTGTCTTTGGCCAGAGATTTCGCAATAACAGCCCCCATACGTCCATAACCACAAAGAATTGTGTGCTTACCTGATTGTTTTTCTAATTCAGCAAACACATGATTTTCGCGCATTTCAACCATTTTTTCATTAAACGCCGATACGATAATAGAGGTTATGAATGCCAGCACAGCAAGGCCACAGATGACCAATATCATCGTAATTACCCGTCCTTCTGTAGTTTGAGGCGTAATATCACCATAACCGACCGTTGTGAAGGTGATCAATGACCAGTAAATTGCATCAAAAAAGGTTTCAATATTCCCACCATCTTCTTTGGCTTCAAAGAAGAAAATGGTTGAGGCTGAAGTAAAAACAATAAAGATAATGAATATAGAAATGGTATAGAACTCAAATCGTTTCTCAAATACCACCTTAATAAATTCATTGTAACTATGGACATAACGAAACAGTTTAAAAAGACGGAACAAGAGAAATATTCGTAAAAATCGAAGTGGTCTATAGCTTGGAATAATGGCTAACAAATCAATGATTGCCATAGGTTGAGTCATGTAATCCCATTTAACAGATAATATGTTTATAAGTGCAGGCCAAAGAGAAAATGATTTTCCAATAAACTCAGCCTTTTCATAACGCTCAATAATTATTTTATGGGACGAACTGAAAAGCCAGAGTCGCAGCAGATATTCCAATAAAAAAATACTGACAGCAAACCATTCAAAAAACCGTCCAAAAGTACCCAGATCATGTCTGACTTCATAAATAATAAGATAAACACTGGTAATCACCAAGACAATCATCGACACATCAAAATAGGGGCGCATATTAGAGCGAGGATTTTCAATTAAATCATAAAAGAATTGTTTACTGTGTTTATAACGAATCGAATCTTCAAGCTCGTAGCAAAATTGAACAAGATAATTACTTAATGACATACACATTGCTCGTTTATTATGACTGAGATAAAGCTATTTTTTCAACAATCAGGCCCTGAATTATTGTACCGATAATATAAAACATTAATAACGTGGTGAAAACAAATTAGATTCGCCAGCATTTGATACCAGATATAAGAAGGACCATGACTCAGTATACCCCCAACGACAGCAATATCCCATCTTTTCGTACCACCTTATCTACCCGTTTGATGAAGATCAATATATTATCCTTCTGGCGATGAACCTTTTTTATCACTGCCTTCAGTGTATCATTGGGATTTTTCCATTTAAGCAATTCATCAAGTCTCTGCTCAAGTACCTTTAAACGCCGATGGAAAACCAACTCGCCTAATTCTTTGCGACCAGATGCTGCTTTGGAGCCGAAATAACCCGTTATGCCATTACCTTTATGAGTTTCATGAGAGCCCATAATAGCTATGTTTATCTATCTATGTTGTCAAGTGGAAGTGTTACAGAAAAACAGTTGTCATCAGGTGAGTTGATACTATTACAGAATTGATAATTGAGTGGATGGAGCACATTTTATTTGTCATTATTATGAATATTAACTTAAAATCAGTTTAAGCTCACCAAAAAACAAACAGGGTTATGGTATTACAATTATTGAACTATGGGATCAATGTCGTGTTATGAATATACCTTTGCCCCAGAAAAAACCAGCAGCAGCTTCTGCTTTTAGTAATGCAAGAAAAAAACTGGATGAGTCTATTTTCAAGGAGTTGAATACCAGGATCATTAACACATATGAAGTTGAACAAGGTGATCAACGCTGGAAAGGTCATCGCCTTTTTGCGGTGGATGGAACAAAACTGAACTTGCCACGTCAGTTGCTTAACAAGCCTTATACACTTCCTTCTGATAATGCATACTATCCGCAAGGATTAGTGAGTTGCCTCTATCAATTAAAATCTAAAATACCCTATGATTTTGATCTGGCTGCTCATAAAAATGAACGAACTATGGCTTTATCTCATTTAAATGTGTTACAAAAAGAAGATGTTGTTGTTTATGACCGAGGGTATTTTTCTTATGCCATGCTTTATTACCATCTCCAGGCTGAAGTGGATGTTGTTTTTCGATTACCTAAAAATAGCTTTAAAGTGATTGATGAATTCTTTAACGGTAACGCCAATGATCAAATTGTTACTCTTGAAATATTAAAGAATCGACATAAAGAAATTCATTCTAAATACCCCGATATTATTTTTAAGCCATTGAAGCTTCGTTTGATAAAGTATTATTATAGCGATACGACCTATGTCTTGGGAACAACATTATTAGACAAGGAACGTAACTACACACCCCCCATAAGGTGAGAAACATTTAAAAAAAGTCAAAAAAGTTCTTGACAGGTTTTTAGAGGAAAAAAATATTTTTTTTTAAGTCAGTATAAAATAGATCATTAAAGATCCCAAATAGATCAAATCAGATCGATTGAGATAAAATTTGATTCCAGACTTGCGAGCTATTGAGAAAGTCCCGGAGAACGCTTCTCAGAGCCTCCAAAAAAGCCATGTTATCATATCATCATTGTAGAAGGTGATAGATAAATTTAATGGCACAGATTGATAAAATTAATAATGTAGGGTGTGGGTAGTTACCATTATTTATCATCAGATTGACTTTAACACTGTAAATAACTCCGTGGACTTAAAGGATAAAAAAGCTGACCCCATGAGTTCAATATCTGCTCTGGATATACCCATTTTTTTTGCTTCACTTTTCCAGTTTCTTACCACTTCAATAATTTGATAAATAATATTGCTTGCTTCGTCCTCATTTAAATCATAAAAAGAAGCGGTTTCCAGGACATTTTGCATATCAGGTGTATTATCAATATCATTCAGGTTTAAAACATGACTTGCTTTGTTCATATTGGGATTAACATCGAAAGCCTTTGATAACCGCCAGCCTTTTTTATCTAGTATAAATCCATGATTACGTAAATGATCATCTCTATTACCAATAGCGACATTAAAAACTAATCGACGAAACATTTGCTTTAGATTGTCTTTAATGAAGCTTGGATCACCATTGTTTTGAATTATTTGAGCTAAATCGAGATAACTTTTATCTTCACTGCTTGTTGCTTCAAGTAAGGTCATTGCCGAAGCATAAAAAACTCGATTGTCATTAAAACGATCAAATCGCTTTACACAAAACGTATGGTGATCACTATTAAATTTTTTAAGTTTCGCCTCTGGAACATCTATCAGTGCTTTTTGTGCAAGGCTATGAGACAATTTTTCCCATGCAGCAACATCATAAATGTCATCTTTAGCAGGGAATTTGGCAATCCATAGAGAACCATCATTATCAGTAAAATTAGCCTTAGGTCGAGCACCTCCTAATGAGGAACCTGGCGCAACCAGAACACTTAACCAGCGTTTAAGTTTGTCCATATCATTAATGCATTTACTGCTTAATTCGATGGCTATTTGTTCAAGTTCACTTAATTTACTAACAGGAGGTGCAGAAAAATCATCATTATCTAAAAATTCATTAGTTCCCTCATGTTTAAACCGTAATGCACCTTGCCTGGTCTCATCCTGTACGCCTAATAAGTAATCCCATGAATAAAGTATTTTTGGCTTTCTATTTTCCTCTTTGGACTGTTGAGCTTCCCGCCTTTTCATTAATGTTTGACCCCACCGATCAGGTGAAGAATCTAATAACATTCCAAAATTACCAATATCAGGATGTGGATGAAAAGAACCTTTATGAAGACTTAAATGAGGATCTAGATTAAAACGATAAGGATGATTAAGCCATGACTTAAAATACTCAAAGCGAATATGACCATGTTGATGATGCATTGCCCCAACTCGTTGTAATTCACCAAAAATATCTGAATCAACCCAAACTTCTACAGTATTTTTATTCATTTCAACTCTAAATCTTGTAATTGACGACCTAATTCATCATCTGCAGCTATTTTCTTTAAATCATCTTCAAGATGTAAAACCGAAAGGATGCGAAAATAAATGCCTAAAGAGACTTCAGGGGAACCTTTTTCAGCACGATTGAGTGTGACACGAGTTATTCCAGCTCTAGCCGCTGCTATTTCAGTAGTGATTTTACGTCTTTTCCTTGCCAGCATTAACCGCTCACCAAATGCTTCAAGCAACAGACGTTCCCTTGGGAAAATTTTTTGCTTTCTTTTGCTCATGAATTATATAGTATACATTTTATTGTTTTTTGTCTATTATATAATACAATATTTACGATATTTTATTCATATGATCTTTAATTGTGTGTGTT
>Ga0164313_10004069_pt1 | contig 13059 bp, 11 predicted proteins | sample GuaBasSedimGuay4_FD_113735 | JGI IMG/M metagenome (GOLD analysis project Ga0164313, IMG submission 113735) | Subseafloor sediment microbial communities from Guaymas Basin, Gulf of California, Mexico - Guay4, Core 4569-4, 0-3 cm | ecosystem: Environmental > Aquatic > Marine > Hydrothermal vents... | reverse complement strand
CGTCAGCTACCATCGGGACTGATGCCAACAAATGCCGTTGAGATCACGGGAATCACGAAGCGGTATGGAGACATCGTCGCGCTCGAAGCAGTCACGTTGTCAGTGACGAAGGGGTCGGTGTACGGCCTCGTTGGACCCAACGGGGCAGGGAAGACGACCCTCCTCGGGATCCTCGCAGGACTCAGACAACCCACAGGGGGGACATTCTCTGTCGCGACGAACCGGGTATCAGTGCTTCCGGACACACCGAAGTTCGAACCATGGCTCACGGCGCGAGAAACAGTTCAACTGTCGGCCGCATTGGGCAATGTCCCGAACGATTCAGATGCTGTCGGGGACATCCTCGCGCGTACGGGGCTCGCCGAAGCTGCTGACCGCAGGGTGAGCGGGTTCTCACGCGGAATGCTCCAGCGTCTCGGACTTGCAGCAGCCGTGGTGTCCAGCCCCGATCTGCTCCTGCTCGATGAGCCAGCTGCCGCGCTCGACCCTCAGGGCAGAAGAGAGGTTCTCGATCTTGTAGCGGAGCTTCGAGGCAAGTCAACCGTCGTTTTCTCAAGCCACATCCTCGACGATGTCCAGGAGGTGTGTGACGAGATCGCGATCCTCACCAGGGGAAGACTTGTGTACCAGGGAACACTCCTCGAACTCGTGGAAAATGTCACGCATGGGCACACCTACAGGATCGAGGTGAGAGGAGATAACACCGAGACGATCGAGGCGCTCCGAGGGTGCGATTGGACAACGCATGTGGCCGTTGAAGAAGACGGGGTGCTCGTTTCGGCGGATGAAAGATCGGTGCTCGAATCGAGACTCCTCCCTCTGCTTTCCAATGTCGGGATTGCTGTGATTTCACTTGGCCCGGTTGAGCGAAGCCTCGAGGACGTGTTCCTGGATGTGACGCAATGAGCCTCTGGCGAGTGGAATGGCTTCGCCTGTGGAGAACGCGCACCGTTTGGATCTTGTTCGGCGTGTTCGTGTTCTTCGGCCTACTCGGTCCCGCCACTGCACGATTCCTGCCTGAGATCATGGAAAGTGCAGGGCTGGGCGGTGAACTTGCACTCCCTCCACCGTCGCCCGAGCTGGCCATGTCACAGTACCTCAGTAATGCTCTCCAGATCGGGTTGCTCGCGATCGCGTTCATCGCTGCATCCTCACTTGCGTTCGACTCGAAGCCAGAGGTCGCTGTGTTCTACCGCACCAGGGCGACCATCGTCGAGATCCTGATCCCAAGATATGTCGTGGTGACGGTTGCTGCCATCTCCGCGTTCCTCGCTGGCACCACCACAGCGTTCGCACTCTCGATGGTGCTTCTCGGTACACCCGATGTTCCAGCAACGCTGGTCGGGTCAGCCCTGATCGCCATGTACATCGTGTTCGCCGTTGCGCTGGTTGGGTTGATGGCGTCTCTGATCCCAAGCGTCCCTGGTGCCGCTCTCCTCACGATCGGCATCTTGATCATCCTCGGGATCGCCGGACTCATCCCATATCTTGGCCCCTGGCTCCCGTCATACCTCGTCGGAGGCTTCGACACACTGATCGCGGGTGGCGAATTCGACTACTGGAGGTCCATCCTCGTCACGACCATCGCCAGTGCCGCTGCCATCTGGACGAGCGTGATCCTGATGCAACGCCGCGAGGTGTAACCGTTCAGATGCGAGGCTTCTGATCCGGTATCTGGACTCTGGTCTCTGAAATATGCGTCGCGGGGACCGCCCATATCGGGTACCTTCCTAGCCAATGACGACACACGACTCCGGCGAATCGAACAAGTCGACTTCTCTTACGCGGTCGCTCGGGTTGTACGCCGTTCTCACTATCTCCATTGGCGCGATGATTGGCTCCGGCATCTTCGTGCTCCCCGGCCTCGCCTTCAAGATCGGTGGCCCAGCCGTGGTCCTGGCGTTCTTCCTTGCGGGACTCGTGGTTCTCCCTGCAGCCTTGTCACAATCAGAAATGGCAACCGCCATGCCACTGGCGGGAGGCACGTACCTCTACATCGACCGCGCCATGGGTCCTCTTATGGGAACGATCGCAGGATTCGGCGTGTGGTTCTCGTTGGTCTTCAAGGCATCATTTGCTCTCGTTGGCCTCTCGGCATATCTGGAGTTCTTCGTGTCCCACCCGGAGCGCATCGTCGCTGCCGTCCTCGCTGTTGTGCTGATCGCCATCAATCTGATGGGCGTGCACCAGACCGCCAAAGTGCAAACTGCTCTTGTCACGATTGTGTTGGTACTCCTGCTGGGTTTCATCATTCTTGGCACCCCCCACACGGAGTCCGAAAGATTCGTGCCCTTCTTCTCTGAAGGTTTCCAGGGCCTCTTCTCTGCGACCGCCATCGTCTTCGTCTCGTACATCGGCGTGACGAAGGTCGCCAGCGTTGCTGAAGAGGTGAAAAGCCCGGGGCGCAATATCCCCAAGAGCATCCTGATATCGGTTGCGGTCGCGATGGTTCTCTACCCTGCAGTTGTGGCGATCATGGTCGGCGTCACCCCTGCGGAGGAACTCGCTCACACTGAGACCCCCATACTGACAGCGGCAGAACAGTTCCTTGGCACCGGCGGCCAGTACGTCATCGCAGGCGTAGCCGTGCTTGCCTTGTTATCCATGGCCAACGCTGGCATCATCGCATCTGCTCGATATCCCTTTGCAATGGCACGCAATTCCCTCGCACCGTCCTTCCTGGCCCGCATAGGCAAGAAGTCTGGGGCACCGGTTGCTGGCATCACCGTGACAGGTATCGCGCTCATTCTCCTCGTCCTGTTCGTTCCACTTCTCGAACTTGCCAAACTCGCATCGGCGTTCCAACTGCTCGTATTTGCCCTGGTGAATCTTGCCCTGATCGCCTTCAGAGAGGCTCATCTCTCCTGGTACAAGCCAGAGTTCAAGTCACCGTGGTACCCGTTCACACAGATCTTCGGGATCGTTGCTTCGTTAGGCCTTCTCACGCAGATGGGCATTGTCCCGATCGTGGGTGCAACGGCCTTCATCATCGCTGGCGTTGCCTGGTACAGGGCCTTCGGAAGGTCGAGAGCTGTCAAGGAGTCTGCGGCCCGCGACGCGCTTCGTCTTCGTGAGAACAGCCGTCTGGTATCGAACAGCCAATCGGCTGTCGCCACCGGTGGCAGGAAGAACATCGTTGTCCTGATCAGAAGGCCGACGAGGCTCAACAGGCAGGAGACCCTCTTCCGGCTTGCTGTTCGACTGGCCGAGGCGCCCGGTGGACAGATCCATGTGATCAACTTCGACGCAGACACCGCTCGGATGATCCCAACCGAAAAGGACCTCGAATGGGCAGAATCACTCGGCATCACCATCACCTCTGAGCAGTACACCGATGAGGACAGACGCGGCATGGTGCATTCCTATGTCGAGCATGAGGGCGTCGACCTGTTCATCGCTGATCTCCCTCAGGATCTCCGAGCAACGCGTCACGTCATTCGCGACCTCCACTGGCTACAGGAGCACCTGCCGTGCGACACCGTGTTCCTACGCAATCGCGATGTGTCCTCCATCGACACGATCGCCGTACTTGGAACCGGAGGGCCGTACGACCCGGTGAAGATCGGAATCGCTGATCACATCGCTCGGTATGAGAATGCCACTGTCCGCTTCGTGAACCTCACCCCGCCAGACGCACCACCTGGACAGGGCGAGGCGATCCACGCCTATCACGAGCAACTCGGAGAGGTGATGACTGTTGACTGGGACGACAGGGTCAAACCATCCGAGGATCTGGTCGCAACGCTGACGAAGTTCTCGAGGGGTTCGAATCTGGTCATCCTTGGTGCACCATCGCACCGATTCCATCTCGTCGCCGACCTCGCAGACAGAATCGCGGAAGCTGTCGACTGCCCCGCTCTCCTCGTTCACACACCCACACTCGAACGCCCAGGCCCACTCACCAGAGCCATCGAGTGGCTGGTGAATTAGGGCTTTGGCGTACCTCCGGTGCCCTATTGCACCTGCGATACGCCAAAGCCCTAATTGGTTGAGCGGGACACGATGAAGCGCAGCCAGTTTCGCAATTCGAGTTCTCGGATATCGGGATCGATGATGTCGTCACCGACATCCAGCGAGTCCCGAAGAGCCTGATCCGTCGGATCATTGTGGAGCGCGATCATGTCCCTTGCGTACGCGGCGACGGCCTCCTCGTCAGGAAAGTGTCCCTCACGCACCAATGCCTCAGCCCTTGCAGCGATCAAGCGTCCCATCTCGTAGAGGTTGTACTCGGGGTGGTACTGCGTCGCCCAGTATGAGGCATCGCCCCTGGTGAAGATCGCTGCCTGGATCGGCGTGTGCGTGTTGCCTCCCAGCGAGTCAGTGCCCTCTGGCAGGCGGACAACCTCGTCGAGATGCATGATGAACCCATCGAATGCGTCTGGCTTTCCGGCAAGCATCGGCGACTCCTTGCCGGCGTCGTTGAGTTCGATCGTGCGGGCGATACCCCATTCACGGCCTCTCGGGTTCACCTCAACCTCGCCACCTTCCACCTGGGCTGCCATCTGGATGCCCCAGCAACTACCCCAACTTGCGGCGCCTGCATCCATCAGTTCGGTCGCAAACGCAAGCTGGCCAGCAACCCTGGGGTCTTCCGTGTGATAGACGGTGAGATCCGACCCTGTCCAGATGAACCCGTCGAAGTCATCGATCGATGTACCCGACGGCAGGGAGAAGTCGGGGTCGGCGACGTACACGATCACGCTCGTCGAGTTCGGCGCCTCGCGAGCCAGGAAGTCCTTGAAGAGATCGTGAGGGTGCCCAACGTTCGAACGATCGAAGTTCTCTCGGCTCGCCTGGGGGTACCCGTTGACGATGCAGAACCTGAGAGCGGCCGTGGTCGTTGGTGAATCCAGCATCCCCAAACGATACGCACTTCCAGGGCTTTGGCGTACGTGAGTTGCGTATACGCAACTCACGTACGCCAAAGCCCTAAAGACGAGCGACTTGGACGAGGGTGTCTGAGTAGGCGACGCCGCCGCCCCAGTCGGTGAGGGTGTCGTTGGTGAGGGAGTTGGCGGTGGCACCTCTGCCCTGGTGATCAGAGCTCCACCAGCCAAACGGGACCGCCACAACACCGACACGGAGTCGATCGGTGATTCGGACCTCGAGTTCGAGCGACGACCGGTCATTCCACACACGGGCGGGATCACCCGATGAGAGGCTTCGCTCCTGGGCATCGGCGGGGCACATCTCCACAAAGGGTGCTCCCTCACGGGGTCCATGGCTAGGAAGGTGTGTGTAGCTGGTGTTGAGGAACCGCACATGGTGTTTCGGCGTAAGGAGCGTCAGAGGGAAGCTTTCATAGATGGGGCCGCCAGCTGCAGGACTCTCTGAGGGTGGGACGAAGGCCGGGAGAGGGTCATGTCCGTCAGCTCGTAATGACTCGCTGAAGAGCTCGGCCTTGCCACTTGGCGTGGGGAACTCGCCTGATGCGTACGGAAGAACCTCGTCGGGGATGTCGAGCCTGACGAATCCATCGGTACGGATCGCGGCGGTGTCCACTCCGGTAAGAGCAGATAGCAACAGGCTCTCATCGTCCTCGAACAGTTCAGGATCCGTGAGTCCCATGGCGTGTGAGAGCCTCCGCCAGAGTTCGGTGTTGGGGACACTCTCGCCAAGAGGGGCGATTGCAGGCTCGTTCCATCCAAGATACATGTGACCCCATGAGGCGACCACGTCAAGCTGCTCGAGTTGGGTCGTTGCGGGGAATATGACGTCTGCATAGCGAGCGGTGTCGGTCATGAATTGTTCGCTCACGACCGTGAACAGGTCCTCTCGTTCGAGACCCTCTCGGATCAGTTCTGCATTGGGGACCGTGACCACCGGATTGCCGTTCCACACGACCAGCGCGGAGATCGCCGGATCGAGCGACTGGTCGGTAAGCGCACGCCCCAGATGATTCATGTTGATCTTCCGCCGGTTGGTGCTCCCCACAGGATCGAAGACCGAATCGTCCACATTGGTATCCGCGTATGTTTCTGTGGACCTGGCAAGGCCTCCACCGAGATGCCTCCACGATCCGGTGAGCGTGGGGAGACACGCCAGTGTGCGAAAGAACATCGCACCGTTCTCATGGTGCTCGGCACCGATGAGCGTCCGGATCATGGCGGGCTGACTCGACCCGTACATGGTCGCGAGGCGTTCGATATCGTCAACATCGAGGGCGCACACCTCAGCGGCACGTTCAGGTGGCCAGATAGCAACCCTTTGGGCCAGCTCCTCGATTCCTGTTGTGTGCTGCGCGACGTAGTCGTCGTCGATGAGGCCGTCACGGATGAGGACGTGCATCATTGCAAGCATCAGGGCCGTGTCCGTGCCTGGGAGAGGTTGGATGAACCAGTCTGCAGCTTCGGCTGTGGCGGTCCTCATCGGGTCTATCACCACAACGGTTGCCCCGTTGGAGCGCGCCTTTTCGATGAACGGCCAGAGGTGGCGGTTCGTCAACTTCGTGTTGGTTGCCCACAAGATGATCAGATTGGAATGCTGCACATCCGACGGATCTGAGCCCTTGCCTGAACCTGTGGTTGCGGCGAAACCTGCGCCCGCCGTTGCGCCACAGAGTGACCCTGTGAGCTCGGATGCACCCAATGCTCCAAAGAGCCTTCGGTCAAGTGAACTCATCTGGATGAGGCCCTGGGTACCTGCATCCCACCAGGGAAGGATCGCCTCGCCACCAGACCGGTCGATGATCTGATGGAATCGTGATGCGACCTGCCCAAGCGCCTCTTCCCATGAAACCTCTTCGAAGCGGCCCTCGCCCTTGGTGCCAACACGGCTGAGCGGTTGCAGGATCCTGTCAGGGCTGTAGACACGATCGAGAAATCGGTTCACCTTGGGGCACAACTGGCCCATGGAGTACGGGTGGTCCGGGTTGCCGCGAAGCTTCACCGCGACGCCGTCATCAACGGTCACCACCCAACCACACGAGTCAGGACAATCATGGTGGCATGTGCCAAGCACGGTGTGTTGAGGCATGCCACGACTCTACCGCGACACACCCAGCACGATGACGTCACAGAGCATCGGAATCACTCGTCCTCTGTCGGTTCGGCCAGCAGCGCTGCAGCCGTCGATGACCGTGGGGGAAGGCTGACGAACCGTCTTTGGATGGGGCGTGTGATGAACACAGCCCGGATCAGCGCGTAGATCGCCAGCGGTACGAAGAAGGCGGCAAGGCCCCAGAAGTACCCGGCTGAACCGAGGACAGCCATCAGGACAGACACGACGATCGGACCGATGACCGAGCCGACCCCGAAAACGAAAACAATGCCAGCTGCAGCAGAAACCAATTGGTTCACCGGCATCACGTCGTTGACGTGGGAGACGGCCAGCGAGTACATGGGGAATGCGAGGCCACCGTACACGCCAACGATCACGAACTGCCAGACGCTGCCAGGCTCGACCATTGTCCCCGCCACGCCAACCGCTGTCGCGGATACGGCCACGACAAGGATGACCCTTCTGCGGGGGATCCCATCAGAGAGTCGACCGAGTGGGTACTGGGTGACAGCTCCACCGATGATCGAGGCAGCCATGAAGACACCCACCTGCCCAGATGTCATTCCGATCTGTGTCGCGTACACAGCGCCGAGAGCAAGAACGGCGCCTCCGGCGGCTCCTGCCACCACGACAGCAAGCACACCCAGGGGTGCCGTGCGTAGGAGCGACACCAGGGACAGCTTCACCGGAATCGTCTCCATCGGTGTCGGGATCCGGACCATCGCCACGGGTACAACAGCAAGTGACACGAGGATGCCAACGATGATGAACAACGTGAAGCCTGCAGGATCACCCACACCGAGCAGAAGCTGACCGAGACCGAGACCGAATGTGACCACCAGCATGTACACGGACAGGAGCCTGCCGCGCGTTTCGTTGGTAGCGCGTTGATTCAGCCAGCTCTCAATCGTGACATACAGGCCGGACATGCACAGCCCAACAACGAATCGCAATACGCCCCAGGCGATCGGATCGATCAACAGTGAGTAGGACAGCGCCGCTGCGGCAACGAGCGAGGTGAGGCCAGCGAACACCCTGATATGTCCGACGGTGACGAGCCACCGAGGGATCATCAGCGACCCAAGAAGGAAGCCGACGTAGTACATCGACATGACGATGCCGATGACCACTGTATCGAACCCCTCGAGGTCGGCCCGAATACCGAGAAGTGAGGCGAGGAGGCCATTTCCGACCATGAGAAGGGCCAGTCCCGCGAACAACGGAAGCACCGGGGTCACCACGTCTCGATCACTCATCGATCACCGCCCATTCAACGTTCGGCAGCTTGGCAGTGTAGGAGCCCAATTCCACCGGCCAGGTAGATCATGGGATCGTTCGCGGAACATGGTCTACTCTCCAGTCGATGGCATCACACGGTTTTGCGGATTCAGGCGGAGAGCAGATCTATTTCGAGTGCTGGGGAGATGGCAACGAAGCGGTGATCCTCGGACATGGGCTCGGCGGAAACCATGCCGTGTGGTACCAGCAGGTCGCCTTCTTGTCACGCCACTATCGGGTGATCACATGGGACCAGCGAGGTTTCGGCCGTTCGACCCGATCTACAGGAATGATCGGCCCCGCACCCGCCACAGAGGACCTCAGGCGTGTGCTCGACCACCTCGAGGTCGAAAGGGCACACGTCGTTGGCCAGTCGATGGGAGGATGGTCCGCGCTCGGCTTTGCGATCGACCAACCAGACCGCGTAGCCTCGCTGGTATTGGCGGACACGACAGCGGGGATCTTCACACCGTACATCCGTCAGGCACTCACAGCCTACGGAAGTGCAATAGCTGGAGGAGTACCCCCCGATGACATGCCTCTCGGATTCCACCCCGCAATCGGAGCACAACTTCTCGATGAGGATCTTGCGCAAGCCTTCCTCTACACACAACTCGGTAGCCTCACTGAACCGCCGACACCGGCCGAGATCATGCCACTCCTGATGAACACAGACAACACGGAGGGAGCCTCGCACGTCACGTGCCCGACCTTGTTCGTCGTTGGCGAATACGACCCGATCTTCCCTCCCCAGATGATCGAATCAGCGGCCGATCTGACGCGTAACGGCCAGGTCGAGATCGTTGCGAACACGGGTCATTCACCGTACTTCGAACGTGCCGGAATATGGAACGACATCGTCGACGCGTTCCTGCAACAATCCACAGAACATTGAGGAGCACAATATGACAGTCAAGGAAATCGTCTCAGGCCTGTATCAGTTCAGCAACGGCGGCATCAATGCCTTCCTCATAGACGACGGCGATGCTGGTCTGACACTCATTGACTCTGGCTATCCAAAGGATGCGGAGACGATCGCCGAGGGCATTCGTTCCATCGGACGCGAGCCGTCCGACCTGAAGAACATCCTGATCACCCATGCTCACCCTGACCATCTCGGTAGCGCGAAGCAACTGTCCGGCGGAACTACTCCCATCAGCCTGCACCCTGGGGATGCCGACATCGCAAGAGCGGGTGTCTATCGCCTCACGATGAAGCCTGGCCCTGGCATTCTTAACGGTGTCATATTTCGAATCGTGATGAAGGACAAACCCTCCGAGTTCCCGGCATTCGATCCTGACATCGACCTCAAGGACGGGGATGTCATCGATGTTGCTGGCGGTATCGAGGTAATCCACACGCCCGGACACACGGCAGGCCATGTCGCTTTGCTGTGGAAGAAGGACAGTGGGCTCCTGTTCGTGGGGGACGCTGCAGCGAACCTGTTGGGACTCAACTACATGATCGGATACGACGATGTAGTTGAGGGCAAGACCAGTCTCGCCAAACTCTCCGGATTCGACTTCGAGGCTGCCGTGTTCGGCCATGGCAAACCGATACTGTCGGGAGCATCCAGCAAGTTCACGAAGAAGTTCGCCTGACCACAGGAGCACAAACCGATGGGACACATCGAGGACAGGCTCACGCATCTCGGTCTTTCGCTGCCACCTGAGGTCCAGCCACCGCCAGGCGTTGTACTCCCTTTCGCTTCCGTGAACATCAGGGGAGACCGGGCCATGGTGTCAGGTCACGGACCCCAGTTGCCCGATGGTCTATTGGCACCTCCGTTCGGTCGAGTGGGAGAAGCGGTCTCTGTGGATCAGGCGGTAGAGGCGGCCCGGCTGACAGCGCTTTCGATGCTCGGCTCTCTTCAGCGCGAACTCGGCACACTCGACCGTATCACAGGCTGGCTACGGGTGTTCGGCATGGTCAATTCTGCTCCGGGGTTCGATGAACAGCCGACTGTTGTCAACGGGTTCTCGACCCTCATCCTCGATGTCTTCGGCAAAGAGGTGGGTCGCCACGCTCGGTCAGCCGTGGGCATGGCCGCGCTCCCATTCGGTATCCCCGTTGAGGTAGAAGCTGAGGTCCTGATCCAGATCGCCGATCGCTAGACCGCTCACCGGTCGCCTCAACGGTTAATGGGTATTCTGGAGAGCCGCTCCATGGATTCACCCGACAGGCGTGGAGATATCATCAGTTGTCGATGCCACTCATAAGCCCGATCTCTTGACAGATACCGACCCCGTCCTCGATGATGATCTCGGCCAGGATGGCGAGTTCCGCACGGCCGACGTAACAACGATCGCGGGCGCTCACGCAGTCCATGACACCTACACAGCATTCCTGCCGCCGCTCCTGCCCTACTTCGTCGAGAGGTTCGCTCTCTCGAACACGGCAGCGGGCGCGCTCGCGGCGTTCCTCCAACTCCCTTCCCTTCTCCAACCGTTCATAGGCCATCTCGCAGATCGGACCACGTTGCGGTGGATCGTGATCCTCGGGCCGGCTGTAACCGGAATCGCGATGAGCTTTCTCGGGTGGGCACCGAACTACGTCGCACTGGCAATGCTTCTCCTCGTTGCCGGACTGAGCGTTGCATCGTTCCACGCAACCGCACCCGTGGCCGTGGGCTATCTGTCAGGAAAGCGGCTTGGCCGGGGCATGGGATTCTGGATGGTGGGTGGCGAAGTAGGAAGAACGCTCGGCCCCCTCGTTGTGGTGGGCGCCCTTGCCGTGATGTCGATACGATCGATGGCGTCGCTGTCTCTGGTTGCCATAGCAACCTCGATCTTCCTCTACTTCCGACTGAGGAACGTTCCGCTACGGACGCGCGATGACGGCGAGCAGGTCCCGTGGCGCAGGGCGGTGCGGGCGATGATCCCGCTGATGATGCTGCTAGGAGCGCTGGTGTCGTTGCGATCCCTGATGGTCATGGCCACGACGCTCTTCCTCCCTCTCTACCTCGTTGAGAACTCCACCAGTCTCTGGGTCGCCGGGGTCGCCCTTTCTATCGTTGAGGCTGCCGGGATTGCGGGAGCATTTGCCGGAGGGTGGATCAGCGACCACGTTGGCAGACGGGCGGTCCTCGTCTTCGGTCAGATTGTCGCGCCGCTTGCGTTGCTGGCGTTTCTCGCGGCCGACGGCTGGGTTCGAGTCGCCATTCTCCCCGTGATCGGGTTCTCGCTCCTTGCGGTTCCGCCGGTTCTCATGGCTGTTGTCCAGGAGTCCTTCCCTCAGAGCAGAGCACTTGCCAACGGCGTCTACCTGTCGATGAACTTCCTCATCCGATCGGTCGCGGCGATCGCCTATGGAGCGTTCGGGGACACCTTCGGCCTGACCACGTCGATGTACATCGCAGCCGCAGCCATGTTCGTTGGCCTCCCTCTGATATGGATGATCTCACCGTCGGTAAGAACCGGAGCGAGACACACATAGTCCTATCCGACGATGGACATCAGGAACGGCCTCGGCGATGGCGACATCCACAGCCAGGATGGGCACCCTGCTGAGCGAGCCGATCCAGAATCTCTCTACGCCGCTTGGGCATCGCTGCAAGAGCTCCAAGAATCGGCGTTTTGCCTGCTTGTGCGGTCGCCACCTCGATCGCACAAGCATGACCGCCGTGGCCTCTGGGCGGACGCAGCATGGCGACGCAGGCAGTGGCTTCTACCTGAACCGTTCTTCGCAACTGGCGAGGAACCGGTTCCATCGTGCGTGCGCGTAGGGAATGAATCGGACCTTCTGCATCGGTTGCAACGCAAGCGGGATCGTCGCCATGGCGTACATGTAGTCCGAGAGCATGATCAGGTCCTCGGTCTCACTCACGAGTCGATCGAGCTCGGCTTGTCGTGATTCTCCTGCGAGGACCCCACAGTCGAGGTAGTGCCCTACAAGGACCGCGATGTCCTCCCTCGTGTATCGCGGTTCGGCGATCGAGAAGTACGGCGGGTCAGATTGGCCGTGCTCCATCACGGTCTCGGCGAACAGGTTGGCAAAGTCGAAGGCAGGATGATTGAGACAGAAGAACTCGAAGTCGAGCAGCTTGATGCTGCCATCGCTGAGCATCATCACGTTGCCGTGATACGTGTCGTTGTGACAGAACACCAAGGGGCTCGATGGCAGACACTTTCCCACCTTTGCTGCTGTTTCTTGTGTGAGGATGGCCTGGAGGTCATCACACATCACCTGCTCGTCGGGTGGGAACTGGTGATAGTGATCCTCGAGGAAGGTCCGGGCGAGCGGGCCCCACCTGTCGTGGAGGAGTTCGAAGAACGTCCGGTCGGGCAGGCCCTCCGGTTGAAGTTGATGGATTCGGAACAACTCGGTGGCGATTCCTTTCAGGATGCTCGAGTCCTTCAGATCTGCGGGAGTGAGCGTGCGACCGTCGTAGTACTCCTCGATCCTGCACGTATCGTCGTAGCAGAGGCATCGGGCTGCAATGCGGTGCTCGCCGAGGAGTAGGAAGACCTGCTTCTCCGTCGCGATGTCAAGGATGGCATTCTCTTTTCCTGGCTCTTCGGATTTCAGCGGGGTTGTGACACGACGGTTCAGCACTGCAGGTCCTTCGGTTGGAACGTCGCCTCGCCGATCTCAGTCCGAAGACGATTCGCGGGTCCAACTTTCACGCCAGTGGCTGTGACAGACATCAACGGCGTACGCGTGTATGTGTTCGATACGGGTTTTCAACGTCTCCGTCCCCCTTTCAAGGGGGACTGCTGAGGAGCGTTAGCGACGAAGCAGGGGGATAACGCGGAGCCAACGAATCTTCTTGAACGCCTTGGG
>Ga0164313_10004068_pt1 | contig 13060 bp, 8 predicted proteins | sample GuaBasSedimGuay4_FD_113735 | JGI IMG/M metagenome (GOLD analysis project Ga0164313, IMG submission 113735) | Subseafloor sediment microbial communities from Guaymas Basin, Gulf of California, Mexico - Guay4, Core 4569-4, 0-3 cm | ecosystem: Environmental > Aquatic > Marine > Hydrothermal vents >... | reverse complement strand
CGGGTCCGACCCTGGAAAGATAGCATCAGATGACCATTTACTCAAGTGACTGCGCAGGTCAGGCCGAAGCGCCGGACTCGCTGCTGCGGCCGGGGGACAGGGCCCCCAGCTCCTTGACCTTGATGTGCACGTCACGCTGCGGGAAGGCGATCTCGATGCCGAGCTCCCGGAAGGCCTGGTCGATGCCCGTGTTGACGGCGTGGGTCACCTCGGGCCAGGTCTCGTAGTCGTTGATGAAGATGCGCAGGTCGAAGTCGAGCGTGCTGTCTCCGAAGCCCCGGAACACGACGGTCGGCTCCGGCGTCTTGAGCACGCCGCTGTTGCGCTGGGCCACGTCCAGCAGCGTGCGCGTCGCCAGCTCGGTGTCGGAACCATAGGCCAGGCCGACCTTGAGGATCAGCCGCGTGAGGGGGTCGCTGAGCGTCCAGTTGGTCACGTCCTCCGTGACGAAGCGCTTGTTGGGGATCAGCATCTCCTTGAAGTTCCAGTCCTTGATGGTCGTGGCGCGCATCTGGATGCGCGTGACGATGCCCTCGGTCTGGCCCACCGTCACGATGTCGCCCACGCGCACGGGCCGCTCGAACAGCAAGATCACGCCGGACACGAAGTTGGCGAACACCTCCTGGAGTCCGAAGCCCAGGCCCACGCTCATGGCGGCCACCAGCCACTGCATGCTCTCCCAGGTCGCACCAAGCTGCCCCAGCACCAGCAGCGTGCCCGACAGGCCCAGCACGTAACGCGTCAGGGTCTTGATGGCGTAGCCCAGGCCCGGCTGGAGCCGCACGCGCGAGAGCACGGCGATGTCCAGCAGCCCGGGCAGGTTGCGCACGGCCACAAACGTCACCACCAGCGTGATCAGCGAGCCCAGTAGGTCGGCCAGCGAGACGACCTGCGTCAGCGTCTGCACCTGCGCGGCGCCGCCTTCTTCGGGGAGCACCTCCGTCTGGAAGCTGCGCTCGTACACCGCCACGTCGTCCAGCCGGGACAGGGCCGGCAGCACGTTGGCCCAGATGCCGGCCATGGCCAGCAGGAAAGCGAGCGTGATACCGGCGCGCATGAGCTGCCGCGCTTGGGCGCTCACCTGGGCCACGTCGATGCCGAGCTCCTCATCGGCCACCAAGACCTCGCCCTCGTGGCCCGCCGCCTCACGGGCTCGACGGCGCTGCGCAAAGCGCATGCGTCGGGCCTGGGTGGCCAGGGCCAGCAGTCCCATGCTTCGCACCAGCACCAGCACGACCACCAGCATGGCCGTGTCGATCAGCTCGCTCAGGATGACCTGGGCCGAGTACTGGTAGCCACTGACGATCAGGCCCACCAGCAACAGCATGATGGCCAAGCCCAGGATCAGGGCCTGCACCCGCAGGCGCGGTCCCAGCCCCACCCCACCCGAGGACTGCAGCACCCGGTCCACCGGACCTCGCTGCCGCAGCAGGCGCTGCAGGAACCAGCTCAGCAGCAGCACAAACACCAGCCTCAGCGCGCGCCCGAGCGACGCGTCCAGCTGCGGGTCATCACGGGCCACCACCAGACCGTAGAGCAGCAGCAAGGGAATCAGCCCCCAGGCCAAACGGCGCGTGCTGGTGCGCAGCGTGACGCAGGCCTCCGCGGGCCAGCGGAAGTGGAGCGGTCCCAGCCCCTGAGGCGCGCAGATAGCAGACAGCAGGGTCAAGGGGACGATGGCAGCCGCCGCCAGCTGCAGCGCCTGGCCCGCCGCCCCCACCTGCGGCGTGGCGAGCAGACGCGAACCGAGCACCCAGAGCGCCAGGGGCACGGTGGCGGCCTTGACGCAGGTCAGCATCAAGGCGAACACGCTGGGCGTCATGTGCCCCATGCCCGCTCGCGCCCGCTCGGCCTCCAGCGCCATGCGCCGGCGGATCGGGCGCACCAGCAGGAGCAGCAGCAGCAGCAACAGGACGCTGGCCCCGTCCGCCACCGAACCGCTCCAACGGGTATCCACCAACGCCTCGCCGACGCGCTCCATCTGTGGCGAGGTGAACAGGGTGCGCACGGAGCCCGGCAGGGCCAGCAGATCGGTGAGATCCAGCGGGCGGGCGTCGGGCACCCACAGAATGCGGGCGTCGATGAAGGCGCCGTAGTCGCGGATGCGGGCCTCGCTCTTGGTCAGCTCGGCCCCCAGCTCGGCCAACGACTCGAAGCGCCGGGCCGCCGTGCCGCGCACCTCGTCGAGGCGATTGCGAAACGCCGCCGCGCGCAGACGCAGCTCACGAGCCAGCGAGTTGACGTCCTCGAAGCCGGGCCCCGGGTCCACCCCGGCGGTGCGCAGAGCCACCCACTGATCGAGGTCCGTGAGCTCGTAGCGCTCATCCTCCAGGCGCAGCAGCAGCTCCTGGGCCTTGGAGGTGGCGCTCGCATCCTCCGCGGTCGCGAGGCTGCCCGGGTCCGGCAGCGCCGCGCGGTTGCGCCTCAGGATCTGACCCAGCGCGTTGCTGAGGCCCAGCTTCTCCACCTTGCTGACGACGTCGGCGTGCTCCGCGCTGATGCGCGCCAGCTGAGCCCGCACCACCTCGAGCCGGTCTTCGTCGGCGTTGTGCTGCGACTCGAGCTCCAGCGCGCGCTGGCTCAGCTCGCTCATGCGCGTCGCCAACGCCACCAGCAGCGGGTGACGACCGCGCGCCTCCGCCAGGGCCTGATCGGCCGCGCGCGCCTCCTCGGTGCGCTGCGCCAAGCGCACCTCGTCAGCCCGGGCGGTCAGGGCCGTGCTGAGCCCCTGGGCCAGGGCGAGCCGCCGCAGGGCCACGTCCTGGCGGGACGTGAGCAGGTCACGACGGCCCTCGTAGCTGGCGCGCTCGACCTCCAGCCGTGAGAAACGGGCCGCGAGCGCCTGACGCCGGGCCTGGCGCAGCGCGCGCCGTGCGGCGGCCAACAGCGGCCCGCCCTGCTCGCCCGTGGACGTCGGCTCGGGCTCCAGCTCGACCCCGGGTCCGTCGGCCAGCTCCTCTTCCAGGCCGGCGAGCTGGCTCGGGATCTCCGCCTGCCGCGCGTTGCGCAGCTGACGCTGGTCCCGGAGCTGCTGCACCAGCACCTCAGCCTCGAGCTGCGCCGTCTCGGCCGCTTCGGTCAGCGCGTCGAGCTCGCGCGCGGTGGCCCCGGCGGTGTGGGACAGATCCGGCGGCGTGCTCGCCGGCGGCAGGCTCGCCAGCTCGGCACGGGCCTGCTCGACTTGCTGCGGAGCCGACGTCAGCTCCTGCTGCATGCTGTCGCGCAGGACGCCGGAGGTCTGCTCGGCCTCGAGCTGAGCCAGCGCCTCGCCCCAGATCTCGATCAGCGCGACGCGCAGCTCCGCGTCCATATCCGCGTCGGTGAGCTCGGCCATGGCCGCGGTCGCCGAGGCGATCGACAGCTCGCCCTCAGAGTCACCCGGGACGAGCGGCGGCGCGCCGGGTCCGGGCTCCTGCTGGCCCGCCAAACCGGACGACAGCACCAACAGCAGCAGCAACGTGAGCGGGATCAGGCGCGACATGCGTGGGGTCCGGGCTGGGCGTCAATCATCGTAGCGTTCCTCGAGCAGGCCCGGTCGGCGGCCGGGGTCAGCGTAGGCCCGGCGCGAGCGGCAGGCCGGAGCTGGCTCCAGCTGCCGGCGGGTCCGCGCCTGGGCGCGAGCTAACGACGCCTCGAGCGCGCGCCGATCCAGCCCTTGCTCCGGAAGAACAGCAGCATGCCGCCAGCCGTGCACGCCATCAGCGTCAGCACGGCGGGGTAGGCCCAGGGCTGGGCCAGCTCCGGCATGTCCTGGAAGTTCATGCCGTACAGGCCGGCGATGAACGAGAGTGGGATGAACAGCGCGCCGATGATGGTGAGCACCTTCATGATCTCGTTCATGTGCTGGCTCACGAACGAGAGGTGCATCTCCAGCAGGCCGGAGGCCACCTCGCGCTGGGACTCGGCCGACTCCACCAGCAAGGACACGTGATCGGCGCAGTCGCGCAGGTAGATCTGGGTCGCGTCGGTGATGAGGTCATCTTCTTCGCGGGCCAGCTCGGAGAGCAGCTCGCGCAGGGGGCGCACCAGCTTGAGCGTGTCCAGCAGCTCGCGGCGCGTGCCGTGGAGCTGCTCGACGAAGCCTGGGCCCGGACGCGCCATGACGCGCACCTCCAGCGCTTCGAGCTGCAGGGCGCAGCGATCGACCACCGGGAACCACGAGTCGGTCAGGGCGTCCAGCAGGGCGTAGGCCAGGTAGTCGGAGCCCGATGTGCGGATGCGCATGCCCTCGCGCCGGATGCGCTGGCGCACGACGCCGAAGCAGTCCCCCGGGCGCTCCTGGAACGTGACCACCCAGCCCGGCCCCAGCAGCAGGCTGAGCTGCTCGTCGGGGCCGTCGTCATGGGGCGGCATGCGCGCCACCATGAAGATCTGCCCGTCGTACGGCTCGCACTTGGGGCGCTGCCAGGCGTGCACCACGTCCTCCAGCGCCAGGTCGTGCATGCCGAAAGCGACGCCGATGCTGCGCAGCGTGTCCACGTCTCCCAGGCCCACCACGTCGACCCACAGCACGGGCCAGCGCTCACGCAAGTCGGCGAGCGTGGCGGGGTCGACCTCGCGTTGCTCGAGCAGCTCGTCGCCCGCGCCGTAGCCCATGACCGTGACCTTGGGATGCAGGGCGTCGGGGTCGATCACCAGCGTTCCGGGGGAGGTCCCCGCCTCGGAGCGCCCCGCCCTCGACAGGCCCGACGAGCGCGCCCAGTTGGTTCCCGATGCACTCATGGCGTCCATGCTCACCCTCCGCGAAGCCCGGCGCTGGGGCCCAGCCGGGGTGCCAGCCACGCGGCCAGATCCGCGATCTGCTCGGCGCAGACCTCGTGCTGCATGGGGTACGCGTGCCACTGCACGGGTCGGCCCGCCGCCAGCAGCTGATCGCGCGCCGCCTCGCCGCGCGACATGGGCACCATGGGGTCCCGGCTCCCGTGCCCCATGAACACCGGCGTGGCAGCGTTGGCCGGCGCCGCTTCGGCCTGCAGGGACTCGCCGCGCAGCATGTAGCAGGAGAGGGCCACGATGCCCGCCAGGCGCTCGGCGTGACGCAGGCCGACGTGCAGCGCCATGGCGCCGCCCTGGCTGAAGCCCGCCAGTACGATGCGCTCGGGCGGCACGCCGCGTGAGACCTCGCGCGCCAGCAGGGACTCGATGCGCCCATGCGACGCGGCGATGCCCGCCTCGTCGTGGCGACGGTCGAGGTTCGCCTCGGCGATGTCGTACCAAGCCGGCATGACCATGCCGGCGTTGAGGGACACCGGCATGGACGGCGCGTGGGGAAACACGAAGCGCACGCGCCAGCTCTCCGGCACGCCGAGATGCGGCACGATGGGCACGAAGTCGTGACCGTCGGCGCCCAGCCCGTGCAACCAGACCACGCTGGCCAGGGCGTCCTGTGTGGCGCCGAGCTCAACGCACGGCAGCAGCTCGTCGGCCTCGGCGTTCACACGCAGATCTCCGGTGTTGATGCCACGCGGCGCTGTCTCTCCGCGCTGCAGCTCCCCGCTCCCATCCGACGCCGCGCTTGCGCGCTGCAGCGACGTGTGCTGCCGAGGCGCCGCTGTCCTCGTTCAGCTGACAGACAGCAGCTCCACCTGAAACAGCAGCGTGGCGTTGGGGGCGATGGCCGGGGGCGCGCCGTGGGGTCCGTAGGCCAGGTCAGACGGGATCACGAACCTGAACACCGCGCCCGGCTTCATGAGCTGCACGCCCTCGGTCCAACCGGCGATGACGCCGCCGAGCGGGAAGGTCGCGGGCTGGCCGCGGCCATAGCTGCTGTCGAACAGCGCGCCGTCCAGGTTCCAGCCGGCGTAGTGCACGGTGACCTTGTCGCTGGCGGAGGGGTTGCCGCCCTCACCGTCACTGACCATCTCGTACTTCAGGCCGCTGGCGGTGGTGGTGAGGGCATCGTCGGCGGGCATGGAGAAGCTGGGAACGCTCATGGATCGGCGACCGGTGAGGAGAGAGAGGAGCTTGGCAAACATGTGAGCGCGGCAGTGTCGCAGGCCGGGCCGGCGGGGGCAAACGCAGGGGCCGGGGGCGGCCAGCGCCCGGTGGGGCACAGCGCGGGCGGCGAGAGCAGCCCCCTCCCCGTCATCCGCGGCCGGCGGCGGTCAGCCTCCCGCGGGGTCGCCCGCGGCGTCCGGTGTGCGGTCGAGGGAGATCTCGCGGGCCTCGACGCGCTCTCCGACGCGGGGCCGAAGCATGAGCGTCACCGGCGTCTGGGAGCCGGGCACGGCGTCTGGGTTGAGTGTGTAGAGGCTGCCGTCGATGCCGTCGAGCGAGTTGCGCTCCAGCAGACACGCCTGGCGACCGTCCAGGTAGATGGCGACCAGATCGCCCTCCACGTCGCCGCGGTGCCAACGCACCATGTCGCGGCCCTGGCGGTAGCGCCCGAAACCGCTGCCGCAGTAGACCCAGCCCAGCTCGTCCAGCGGCTGCGGCGCCCCGCCATCGGCGGGCAGCTGCAGCAGCATGGACTCCAGGCTGGAGGTCTGCGGCTTGCCGTCCGCGTCGGTCCACTGCACATCGATCGAGAGCAGCGGTCCGCTCACGCTGGTCATACTCCAGGCGGACACGCCGGCCTCCAGCTGCTCTTCGCTGGGCGGCGGATCGCGCTCGCTGAACGTCGTGGGCGAGCCGGCCACCAAGCCCATGGCCGACAGGCACGCGTCCACCACCGACGGCATGGCGCGCACGATCACGGCGGCCTCGTAGGTGCGCCCGCGGCTGTTCACCACCAGGTACTCCACCGGATAACCGATGCTGGCGCCGTCGTGCAGCGCGGCGCCGCGCAGGGCCAGCAGCGGGCTCTCCAGGTCGAGCAGGATGCCGTGGCTGGCCAGCACGTCGGCGTACGCGCCCGGGCGCGCGGCCAGGTCGGCGGGGTCGATCAGCGGGCGGTTGAGCCAGGCGGTGTGCCGCTCATCGGTGTCGAGCAACCAGCGGGACGGATCGGGCAGGCCGTCGTCGAGCGCGGGCGAGGGGGCCGCGATGGCAGCACCCGGCTCGGCGTCCTGCTGCGTCGCCGCGTCGGAGACGGCTGGGCTCGAGATCGCACCCGCCGCGCCGTCAACCAGGTCCTGAGCCGCGACGGAGACGCCCACGCAGAGCGACGCCGATGCGAGCGCCAAGCCAGGCGCCCACGCCCACGCCCACGCCGCCGCCGCAGCAGCAGCCGCCGCCCGCAGCGGAGCCCACCCGCGGCGCCGAGCGATCACGAGGCGGTCTTGGCCTCGCTCTCGGCCGCGCTCTCGGCTTCGGCCTTGGTCTCCTCCTCCGTGAGCCCCTGGAACTTCAGCCGCGTGGGCTTGGGCTCCCCGTCCTTGCCCGGCTTGCCGTCCTTGGCGCTGTCGAGGTCCACGTCGGCCATGATCTTGACGGCGCCCTCCAGCTCGTCGCGAAGCAGCGCCTCGGACAGGGCGTCCTCCAGGAAGCGCTCCACCGCGCGACGCAGGGGCCGCGCACCCATCTGCAGGTTGGAGCCGTTGTCGATCAGGAACTCGAGCGCCTCAGGCGTCAGCTCGATCTCAAGGTCGCGCTCTGCCAGCCGCGCGCGGATGCCGCGCAGCTCGATCTGCAGGATGTCCACCAGGTTCTCGCGCTCGAGCTGGCGGAACACGATCACGTCGTCCAGGCGGTTGATGAACTCGGGGCGGAAGAAGCGCTCCACCTCGTTCATCAGGTTGTCCTTCATGCGGTCGTAGCGCTTGGAGGTGTCGCGCGACGCGAAGCCCATGCCGGTCTGGTTCTTGATGATCTCCGCGCCGATGTTGCTGGTCATGATCAGCAGCACGTTGCGGAAGTCGACCTGCCGGCCAAAGGAGTCCGTCAGCCGGCCCTCCTCCATGATCTGCAGCAGCATGTTGTAGATGTCGGAGTGGGCCTTCTCGATCTCGTCGAGCAGCACCACGGCGTAGGGCCGGCGGCGGATCTTCTCGGTGAGCTGACCACCCTCCTCGTAGCCGACATAGCCGGGAGGCGCGCCCACGAGCCGCGAGGCGTTGTGCTTCTCCATGTACTCCGACATGTCGATCTGCACCAGCGCCTCCTCGCTGCCGAACAGGAAGGCCGCGAGCTGCTTGGCCAGGTGCGTCTTGCCCACGCCGGTGGGCCCCAGGAACAGGAAGCTGCCCATGGGGCGCCGCGGGTCCTTGAGGCCGCTGCGCGAGCGCCGCACCGCCTTGCTGATGGCGACGATGGCATCGTCCTGGCTGATGACCGTCTGGTGCAGCTCCTGCTCCATGGCCAGCAGGCGCTGGGCCTCGCCCTTGTCGAGCCGCGTGAGCGGCACGCCGGTCATCTTGGAGACCGTCTCGGCGATGACGTCCTCGTCGACCGTGCCGTCGATCTCACCGGCGCTGCTCTTCCACTCGTGCTCGATGTGGTCGCGCTTCTTGCGCAGCTTGTCGGCGTAGTCACGCAGGTAGGCCGCCCGCTCGAAGTCCTGGTTGGCGACGCACTCCTCCTTCTCCTTGTCGAGCTTGAGGATCTCGACCTCGAGCTCCTTCAGGTCCGGCGGCGCGGTCATGGCCTTGAGGCGCACGCGCGCGCCGGCCTCGTCCATGACGTCGATGGCCTTGTCGGGGTGGAAGCGGTTGGTGATGTAGCGGGTCGAGAGCTCGACGGCCAGCTCCAGCGCGCCGTCGGTGATCTGCACGTTGTGGTGCGTCTCGTACCTGCCGCGCAGGCCCTTGAGGATCTGGATGGTCTGGTCCGGGCTCGGCGGCTCCACCATGACCGACTGGAAGCGCCGCTCCAGCGCCGGGTCCTTCTCGATGTACTTGCGGTACTCGCTCAGGGTGGTGGCACCGATGCACTGGATCTCGCCACGCGAGAGCGCCGGCTTGAGCACGTTGGACGCGTCAATGGCGCCCTCGGCACCGCCCGCGCCCACCAGCGTGTGCAACTCGTCGATGAACAGGATGATGTTCTTGGCGCGGCGCACCTCGTTCATGACCGACTTGATGCGCTCCTCGAACTGGCCCCTGTACTTGGTACCGGCCACCATCATGGCCAGGTCGAGCACCACCAGCCGGCGACCCTTGAGGATCTCGGGCACCTCGTTGGCGATGATGTCCTGGGCCAGGCCCTCGACGATGGCGGTCTTGCCCACACCGGCCTCGCCCAGCAGCACAGGGTTGTTCTTGGTCCGGCGCGACAGGATCTGGATCACGCGCTCGATCTCGTCCTTACGACCGATGACCGGGTCGAGCACGCCGTCGCGCGCCAGCTTGGTGAGGTCGCGGCCGAACGCGTTCAGCGCGGGGGTCTTGCCCTTGGCGCCGCGTGGCTGGCTGCTGCTGCTGCCGCCGCCGCCTTCGGCCTCGGCGCCCTCCTCGGCGCGCTCACCCTCAGCGCTCTCTTCACCCTCCTCGCCGCCGGGGGCGCCCAGGAACTCGAGCACCTCCTCGCGCACGTCCTCGAGCTTGACGCTCAGGTTGGTGAGCACGCGGGCGGCGATGCCCTCGCTCTCCTTGATCAGACCCAGCAGCAGATGCTCGGTGCCGATGTAGTTGTGCCCGAGCTGGCTGGCCTCCTCGAGCGACAGCTCCAGCACCTTCTTGGCCCGCGGCGTGAAGGGCAGGTTGCCCATGGGCACCATGGTGGCGCTGCCCTTGACCAGCTTCTCGATCTCGGTGCGGATGCGCTTGAGATCGACGTCCATGGAGCGCAGCACGTTGGCGGCTACGCCCGAGCCCTCCTGCACCAACCCCAGCAGGATGTGCTCCGTGCCGATGTACTCGTGGTTGAGTCGCTGGGCCTCGGCCTTGGCGAGGTTCATGACCTTGCGCGCGCGATCAGTGAAGCGGTCGAACATGGTGAGCCTTCTGTCTTGCCGCGTCGTGGGAAGCCGGACGCGGTGGAATCGGAGGGAACGTCAGGAGCTGCTAACGGACTTGCCAAGAGTAGCCCGGACAAGCCGCGCACGCACTTCGTCGCGCTGCGACGCGTCAAGGCTGTGAGCCAGGCCCCATTGAAGATGGCCGGGCCGCATGAGCACCTGCAAGCGCTGAATGGTGGCCAGGTCCGTCAGGTCGATGATGCCCAAGCACACGCCCAGACGCACGGCTGAAAGGTGACCCAGGGCTTCGCCGGAGGACAGGCGCCGCACGTGGGTCAGCAGCCCCCAGGCGCGCCAGACGTGGTCCTCGATGGCCGAGCAGCTCTCCTGGTGGTGGATCTCGCGGCTGCTGCGCTCCCAGATCACCACCTTGCGCGCCAGCGCGTTGACCGCGTCGACGATCTCCTGCACCGGCCGGCCCAGGGTGACCTGGTTGCTGATCTGGTAGAAATCGCCGTCGGCGCGGCTGGATTCGCCGTGCAGCCCTCGCACCGTCAGATCGAGATCGCGGGCGGCGTTGTGCACGCGCACGATGTCCCGGCTGCGGCTGCGGCGGCGCTGCTTGCCCGAGCTGCGGAACGAGAGCGCCGGCAGGTGCAGCATGACCGAGACCCGCAGGCCCGTGCCCGTGTTGGTCGGGCAGCTGGTCAGGAACCCGTGCTTGGGCGAGAAGCTGTAGCGCAGCGACGCCGCCAGGCGCTCGTCGAGGGCGTCAGCGCGCTGGGCGAGGGCGTCCACGTCGAGCCCCGGCGCAAACACCGCCAGGCGCAGGTGGTCCTCCTCGTTGACCATGATGCTGGTGCGCCCGTCCCGGGAGAACGCCACGCCGCGCCGCTCCTCGGCCTTGACGTGCTCGCGGCTCACCAGGTGGCGTTCGAAGAACACCTCGCGTTCGGAGGGCGTGAGGTCGTTGAGCGTGTGGTACTCGAGCTCCGGCACCAGCGACAGCAACCGGTCGCGCAGGTAGACCTCCAGGCGCTCGCCCTCGCCCTCGACATAGCGTGAGCGGAAGTGGAAGTCCTCGATGTTGCGCGCCAGCCTGACCCGCGAGCTGACCGCCACGTCGTGCTCGGGGCCCGGGTTGGCGATCCACAACGCGGGAGGGTCGATCTGCGAACGCTCATCGCCCTCGTCATCCGCCGGAAAGAGCGAGTGCTGGTGGCCCCGGGCGCTCATGAGTGGCTCGGCTCGGCGTCCGCGGGCGGGCCGCCGGGACCGTCGTCTGCCAGCTGCCGGAGCTCGTCTCGCAGCTGAGCGGCCTGCTCGTAGTCCTCGCGCTGCACCGCCTCCGCCAGGCGCTCGCGGACCTGGACCAGCGCGTCGATCAGCACGCCGTTGCGCACCTGCAGGGTGCCCCCGGGGACCTTGCCGGTGTAGCGCGTGGCCTTGTGGATGGAGTTCAGCAGCGCGTCCACCTGGGACCCGAAGGCCTCGTAGTCGTGGGCACAGCCGAAGCGCCCGCCGTCCTTGAACTCAGCAAAGGTCAGGCCGCACTTGGGGCAGGCCAGGGACGGGTCGCCGCGGCGCAGCATGAGGCCCGCCGCAAAGGGCTCGAAGCTCTTGATGAGCTTGCCCAGCTCCTTGGACGGGTTGTGGCTCACCAGCAGCGGCGGCGCGCAGTCCTCGCAGTAGTGGACCTCGGTGGCCTGGCCGTCCACCACCTTGGTCAGGTGGATGGTGGCGGGGCTGTCGCAGCGGACGCAGTGGTTGGACATCGACCGGGCCTCCGGCGCCCGCGTTCGACGGGACGCGCACGGCGATATTGCCGCGAAACATGCACTCTGAGCCCAGAGGCTAGCACTCCGCCGCGGGCGGCGACAGTGGTGCCGAGCCGTCTGCCGCGAGCACCCGCACCAGGCGCCGAAAGGCCTCCGCACGCGCCTCGAAGTGGGGGAACTGATCGTGGCTGCTATAGCCCGGGGACAACAGCACGGTGTCCCCCGGCGCCGCGAGCGCCGCGGCGCGGCCGACGGCGAGCTCGAGCGTGCCCACATCCTCGGCCTCCACGCCTCGCTCCCCCAGCGCCGCCGCCAGGTCCGGGCCCTGCTCCCCTAGCGCCAGCACCAGCCGGCAGCGCTTGGCGGCAGCGGCCAGCAGAGGCTCGGGCGAGAGGCCCTTGTCGCGCCCCCCCACGATCAGCAGGCAGGGTCCCTCGACGGCCGCCAGGGACGCGGCCGTGGACTCCGGCGTGGTGGAGGCCGAGTCGTCCACCCAGGTCACGCCGTCCAGGCGAGCCAGCCGCTCGAAGCGGTGCCGGAGAGGGCGCCAGGCGGCCAGTGCCTGGGGCAGAGCGGCGTCGATGGCGGCCGGGTCTCCGATCAGGGCGCCGGCCGCTAGCAGCGCCGCGGCCAGATCCAGGCGCGCGCTGTGGCCGGGCAGCGCCAAGGCGGAGGTCGAGAGCCGCCGGGAGCCGCCGGCGTCGGTCAGATGGCCGCTGACGTCCAGGCCCAGGTCGATGCCCGCGCCGGCCGGCCCGAACCGCAGCGGCGCGCAACCAGGGGGCAGGTCCAAGGGGCCTCCCAGTTCGGCGTCCGGCGGCAGCACCGCCACCCGGGCCCGCACCAGCACCTGGGCCTTGGCCTCGCGGTATGACGCCATGTTGCCATGCCGGTCAAGGTGGTTTGGAGTGATGTTGGTGATCACAGCCACGTCGGGGCCCAGGCCCAGGGGCCCGCTGACCTCCAGCATGAACGAGGACAGTTCGAGCACCGCTACGGTGCCCGGCGCGAGGCCCGCAAGCTCGGGCAGCAGCGAGCCGCCCAGGTTGCCGCCCGCCCGCACGGGGCACCCCGCCGCCTTCAGCAAGGCCTCGGTCAGGCTCACCGTGGTGGACTTGCCGTTGCTGCCGGTGATGCCCAGCACGGGCCCCGGCCAGCGCTCCAGCAGCAGCGACATCTCGCTGGTGACGCGAGTTCCGGCCTGGCGCGCGGCCCGCACCAGGGGCGCGCTCTGGGGCACGGCCGGGTTCACCACCACCAGGTCGAAGTCCGCGGGGTCGAGGCCCTCGTGGCCGCCTAGCACCAGCTCGGCGCCGGCGCGCTCCAGCTCGTCCGCCGCCGCGGCCAGGTCCGCGCGAGGCAAGCGGTCCGTGACGCACACGCGCGCACCCTCGGCCAGCAGCCAGCGAGCCACGCCCAGCCCGCCGCCAAAGCGCCCCAGCCCCAGCACCAGCGCCCGGGCACCCCGCGGCGAGATCGTCTCCGCCGGGGCAGGGCTCATCGGGGG
>Ga0164313_10004067_pt1 | contig 13061 bp, 12 predicted proteins | sample GuaBasSedimGuay4_FD_113735 | JGI IMG/M metagenome (GOLD analysis project Ga0164313, IMG submission 113735) | Subseafloor sediment microbial communities from Guaymas Basin, Gulf of California, Mexico - Guay4, Core 4569-4, 0-3 cm | ecosystem: Environmental > Aquatic > Marine > Hydrothermal vents... | reverse complement strand
TGCGGCATGAGCACGGCCCGAGCGCCGGCGTAGAAGGGCGCTAGGATGGCCATGCGCAGGCCGAAGCTGTGGGTGAGGGGCAGCACGCCGAGGACCCGGTTTTCGTCGGTGAGGCGAAGGGTGTGGTGTACGAGGGCTGCTGTGTGCAGCGCGAGGGAGGCGTGGGTGATCACCGCGCCCTTGGCCCCAGCGACGGTCCCGGACGTATAGAGGATCATCGCGGCGTCGCCGGGGGTCGTATCGACCGGGCGCTCCGCGGGCAGCGTACCGAGGCCGAGGCCTTCGAGCTCGAACTGAGGGATCTCCCTGCCCAGCTCCTCGATGGCCTGGGCTGCGATCTCGTAGCGCGGGTCGTCGTGGAGCAGCGCCTCACACCGAGCGTGGGCGAGGCGCCGAGAGACCTCGGGGGCCGGGAGCACCGTCGGCAGGGGAACGACGGTCATGCCGGCGTAGACGATGCCGAAAAACGATTCGACGAAGGCTCGCCCGTTTCCGGCGAAGAGAGCGACCCGGGCCCCGGGGGCCAGGCCTCCGCTGAGCAGCGCGGCGGCGACCCGGAGGGCTCCGGCGTCGAGGTCGCCGTAGCTCACCTCGGACCGGGTACGGCCGAGTTCGACGATGGCCACCTCGTTCGGACGCCGGAGCGCCGTCTGCCTCAATATTTGCCCGACGTTTACACCCATGGTCGCCGTTGATACCGGGACCCTTCGGCGTTGTCACGCCCAGGCAGGCCCGGCGGCTTGCGCCGGCGCGCTGCGGTCGTTACGAAAGCGGGGTGATGTCTCCCCCGGCCTTACGGTCCCTCGCTACCCTCTGCGTGCTCCTCGCGGCATGCGGTGCCGACGATTCACCCACCGACGCTTCGACCCCCGGCGATGCTTCGACGGACGGAAGTGCCCCCAGCGACACCGGGGCTGCGGACGACGCTGCGGACGACGCCAGCGTCGCCCCCGCGCCGTTTTTCCTCGGCCCCGAAGACCGCCGCGCGCGCCTCGTCGCGCCAGCGGCCCATGACGGCGTGACGCCTCTCCCGTTGGTCTTCCTGCTGCACGGCTACACCGCGAACTCGACGCTCCAGGACGCCCTCCTCGGGTCGACCTCGGCTGCCCACTCCCGCGGCTTCTACCTCGTCCTCCCCGAGGGCACCGTCGACGCGAGGGGGAACCAGTTCTGGAACGCGACCAACTTCTGCTGCGACTTCAACGGTAGCGGCGTCGACGACGTCGCCTACCTGACCTCCCTCCTCGACGAAGCCGAGGCGGTGCTGCCCGTCGACACGGCCCGGGTCTACTTCACCGGCCACAGCAACGGCGGCTACATGTCGTATCGGATGGCCTGCGAGCTCAGCTCCCGCATCACCGCCATCGCGAGCCTCGCCGGCTCGGACTACAAAGAGGACTACCAATGCGAACCCACCGAGGGGGTGAGCGTATTGCAGATCCACGGCACCGCCGACGCGACCGTCCTCTACGGAGGCAACTTCGCCTACCCCTCGGCCACCGACGTCGTGGCCCGCTGGGCCGGGCGGGCGGGGTGTGACCCGGCCACCATCACCGACCTCGACGCCATCGACGTCGACACGGCCATCCCCGGCGCCGAGACGACCCGCCAGCGTTGGCAGACCGGCTGCGAACCGGGCCTCGACGCGGAGCTCTGGTCGATCACCGCCGGCGGCCACATCCCCGTCCTCGACGCGCGGGCCTACGGTGGCCTCATCGCCGACTGGTTGCTGACTCACGTGAAGTGATCCGCGCGGCGTTCGGCCCAGTTTCTCCTCGGCGGACGCAACTCCCGCCGCAGCACCTCGATAAGGGACCGTTGGCGCTCGTCCATCCGAGCGCTAGAATCATGGAGGTGCCTTTGACTGACGACGCCTTGACCCTGACCATTCTTCGCGAGATCCGTGATGAGATTCGCGATACGCGGGTGGAACTCGGCTCGCGGATCGACCAGACGAACTCGCGCCTCGACCAGGTCTCGATCGACCTCGGCTCGCGCCTCGACCACGTCGAGTCCGCCATCCTCGGCCTTGCCGAGCAGCAGAGCTTCGTCGTCCGGTGGCTGAAGGCTGGCACGCGGCGCGACCGTCACATGGAGCGAGACGTCATCAAGCTCACGGGCCGTGTCGATGCTATCGAGGCGCGGTTGCCCGACCTCGAAGACTGAGGCACTCGTCTCTCTCGTCTAGAGCAACGCGTTTACCGTAGAGACGAGCTCGCGCTCCAAGTCACGGGCCTCGGACGACTGCGTCGGCAGCCTCGTGAGCCATCGGAGGGCGTCTTCGGGCTCGGCAAAGATCTTGCCCGGAAATGACGCTCCCAGAATCACGGCGTTCATGGCGGTGCGGATCACTCGGGCCTTGAGTCCCTTGCCGCTGAGTACGTAGGCGAAACCTTTGAGACGGCCTTCGTGCCCTCCGAGGACGGCGCGCGTTTTTTCGCGAACCGGAGCGGGCATCGAACCGGGGGCTGCGCCTGCGCGGATCACGAGCGCATAGACTCCGTCCGGATGCGTCTTGGCCGCCGCGGCCAGGGTCTCTTCGAGGCGGTCGAGGAGCCGCGAGTCGATCGGCGCCCGGAGGACCGCGATGCACACCGAGCCGTACCGGCCCAGAACTCCGTCGGCGTCTTCGCTGTCGACTGTCCACATGCGCCGGAGTGTAACTCGGGTCGCAGGGCTTCGGGGCATGGAGGCCGGCCGCGTTCCAATCATCGACGGCAAAGAAGCCGCCGGCTCAATCCAGCGTCGTGAGGTCGTCGCTGATGATCAGGGTTCCGTCGTCGGCCATGTCGATCACCAGGCGCTTTGCCCGGTCTCGGTAGCCCGCGCTGCGCGACTTGTCTGGGTCCATCTCCCACCGCGCTTTCCCGAGGACCGTGACCTCTTCGCCGGGTTCGAGGACGCCTTCCTGATAGCGCATGCCCTTGTTCATGCCCAGGAAGCCTTCGCTGGACTTCCCGTGGTGCATCAAGAACGTCTCGGCCCGCTCGCTGGCGTCGTCAAAGGTGCCAGAGGTTTGGTGGTCGTCGCGGTCGATGACTAGGTTGGCCCCAATGGCCTTGATGAGCGCGTGTCCGGTTTCATCCTCGATTGCGAAATCGATCACATCATCGTCGCGGATGATGTTGACCCAACGCGAGCTCTTGCCACTGCTTCTCCGCTCATCGACTTCCGCACGGTAGGCTGCGCAGCGTCGTCCGGAGAGTGGGCCTTCGAGGGCCTCGTCGCCGACGAGCAGCAACTTGCCGGTGATCTTGACGAGGGCGCCCTCCGGTGCCTCGGCGATCGATACGGAGGTGACCGACTTCAGTCGGCGCCTCGCCGACTGGTCGGCGCCGAACCACCACCGCAGGGCGGACACCGCCGTGAAGATGACAGCGCCAATCAAGAAGACTACGACGAACGAGGAGGGCATCGGCGACAGGGTAGCCCGTGGTCACGACTTTCGTATGCCGCGCGGCGCTCTACCGATGACAGGGGGGCTCGTCGGCCGCGGTGCCGGACGAGTAGGGGCACGAACTCGACGCCCCGCACGCACTGTTCAATACGCAGCGCGCGGAGGTCGCGAGGAAGAGCCCCCCGACGACGAGGGCCGCGATGACGGCGAGCTTCGTTCCTCGGGTGGCGGCGTTCCACTTGAGGCCGAAGATACGAGTGGTGAGGCCTACGAGGGAGGTGGGACGGCGCTTCATGACACGGAGTATAGGGCGGGGCGGCGACGAGTTACAGCCCGCCTCGTTTTGGCTCCGTGGGCGCCTCAGGGGCGCCCTCCCGGACGGTTGCCCACTATCGTCCGACGATTGTCCTAGTAAGGGGATGGTCGATCCTGGCACCCTCGGCGGCCCGATGTTCCAAGGCCCGTTCGATTTCGACCAAAGCTGCGACCCGCCCCTCGAGCTGGTGGAGGTGCAGCCCACGGGCGACCATCGGTTGCCCGCCTCTTTGGTGGACCGCGTGGCTATCTACACGCCCCATGACGGCGGCGCGATTCCAAATCGCTACCGCTACGACGCCAACGGCAAACCGCGGATCGATCCGTCGACGCTCCTGCGCCACTACGTCGCCGCCCGGGACTGGGGTGCCAATTCCGTCGCCGAGCATCTCTCGTCGGCCCTCGGCGTTCGCCGCTACGCCCGGTGTCGCATCGCCCGGGTGCTTCTCGACTTCAACCGCTTTCCCGGGAGCACGCCTCCCGGCAACGACGACCCCCTCGAGGCCCTCGCGATCGGACGTCTCTACGCCAACGCGTTGAATCACGATGCCAAGACCGAGATCCTCGAAACCTACTACGACACGATCTCCGGGGTCATGGAAGGGGTCCTCGCCGAGAGCCTCATCGGCATCTCGATTCACACCTACGACGAGAAGCACGCCAGCAAGACCAAGCGCGCCGACCTGAGCCTCATCAGCCTGCCGCTGAGCTACCAGCGCGAGTCCCGGCTCACCTATGGTGTCTTCGACCCGATGTACCCGGACCACCTCGCCGAGTCGACGTGCAGCCGGGTGCTCCGCGACCGGGTCAGTCTGAACCTCGAGCGCTCGGGCTTCCGGGTCACCCACAACCACCCCTACCCGGTGCCCGACGGCAGCATCGAGATGCGCGCCCAGGTCTGGCACTTCTTTCATTTTCTCCGCGGCCGCTTCGAAGAGGAGCACCCCGGCACCAAGGGCGTGCCGGCCTACGAGGCGGTGTGGACCATGCTCCTCGATACGAACCTCCGCCTCGGCGACGCCGACGCCCTGCGCAGCTTCGTGCACCGCTTTCGTCTCGTCGGGGGCGGCCGCCGCGCCGAGTATCAGGACTCCCTCGAGGCCTACCGCCGCGTGCAGCGCTTCCTGAACGAGAGCAGCGTGGTGACAGACTTCCGGAGGTCTCCGGAGCGGCCAAGCTCGTTGGGTATCGAAATCCGCAAAGACCTGCTCTGCACCTTCGACCCCGAGACGGGGTTCCCGGAGCGCCCGAACGAAGCCCAGCGCCACACCGCCCGTCGCATCGCCAAGGCCATCGCCGAGGCCATCGCGACCTACATCGACACTGACCGACCGGTCCACGAGCAGACCACCCGCGAGTTGACGCTGCCTCCCATCACAGGCCCGGTCGACCTCGACTGAATCGGCGCGGGCGGTCGAGCGCGCCTGAAGTCGACGGACCCACGCCGATGGGAGACCATCACCCCATAGCGCGCATGTGGACGCGCCGTTGGAGCTTCATCGTGACTCGACTCGCTTATCTCATCTTCATTTGCCTGTTCGCGCTTTCGGCTTGCGGCGACGACGGCGCTCCCTCCGATGGGGGTGTCCCCGACGGCGCTACCGACGGCGGCGGCGATGCGGGCCCCGATGGCGGGACGACCCCAGCCCCGCCGGACATTCCCTGGCTCGCCGATGGCGTGCCGCCCGTGACGCTGACGCCGTGTCCGGAGGGGTGGCGTGAGGTGACCGGTGGCCACGTGACCGAGTGTGACCCCTATCCCGAGGGTGGCCCCGCGACGTGCGCTGCCGGAGAGGCCCATTTTCCGGGGGAGCCAGGTTGTCGCCCCGTGGGTGATGCATGTCCCACCGGTGACTACGCCGAGCGGGTGCCGTCTAGCGGGACGGTCCTCTACGTCAAGGCCGGCGCCGCCGCGGGCGGAGACGGCACCATCGCGACTCCCTATGCGGAGCTCACGGAGGTGAGTTGGAGCACTCTGTCGGCGGGAACGACCGTCGCCATCTCGCGCGGCACCTACGAGGGGACGCTGCCGCTGCGCGCGGGCGTGCGTGTGATTGGTGCATGTGCTGCGGAGACTATTCTGAGCGGCACGAGTCTTCCGATTCCGCAGGTGGTTACCGTGACCAACCTGGGCGATGCAGCGTCGGTCGAGAACCTGACCATCTCCGATCCCCCGCAGGTTGGTGCTCTCGTGGAAGGCGGTCGCCGGCTCGCCCTCGATGGCGTGATCGTGGAACGCGCTCTCGGCCGGGGTGTCGGCGTCTTGGATGGCGGCGAAGTCTCGATCTCGGACGTCGTCATTCGGGGCACTCGAGCCCTCGTGCCTGGGGAATTTGGGGTGGCCCTGAGCGTGGGAGGGGCACCAGGTCCTCAGATCGAAGCGACACGCTTCGTGATCGAGGGTAGTCACGGCAACTCAATCTATGCCTCCGGTCGCGGTACCCAGGTGACGTTGTCCGATACCGTAATTCGGGATACGCAGCCGGCAACCGCCTTCAACGGGGAAGGCACCGGTGCAGAGGTGAGAGAAGGGGCTCGCCTCGTGGCATCACGCGTCCTGTTCTCGGGCAATTTGGGATTAGGGTTACTTTGCTTCGGCGAGGGCACGTCCGTCGCCTTGACCGACGTCGTGATCCAAGAGACCCGTCCGCGCGAAAGTGACGGCACGTTCGGCACCGGACTCAATATTGAGGGCGGTGCAAGTGTCGAGGCAACCCGCCTCGTTCTCAGGGCGAACCACGAGACGGCTGCCTTCGTCGGGGACGTAGGCAGCGAGCTGACCCTCGAGGATACGGTCATCCGGGAAACCGCGCCGTCTTCCGCGATGGAGCCGACCGTAATTGGTCTGGATGTCCGTGGAGGTGCCCACATGTCAGGCACGCGCTTGCTCGTTGCGGACGGGCACCACATCGGGGTTTTCGTCAAGGGTGACGGCACCGAGGCGACGCTTGCGGACGTCGCCTCGATGGGTAACGGCACGGGGTTTGCGCGTGGTGTAATTGTGCGAGACCGGGCGCAGCTTGCAGCCAGCCGTATTCTCGTCACCGGGGAGAATACTCAGGGGATCGCCCTTTTCGGGGCGGGAACCCAAGCGACTATGTCGGACGTCGTCGTCGAGAACTCCGAACCACGACCCCTCGGCGACCTCGGTGGTGCTGGCTTTCATGTGGAAGATGGCGCTCGACTCGAAGGCGCTCGCCTCCGGACGGAGGGCCTCAGAGCGTACGGTTTCCTCGCGATCGAGGGGGGGGGCCTCGACCTGAGCGACGTCACCGTCTCCGGTGTGGAAGCGGCGTGCGTGGATACTTCTTGCACCGAGCCTTTCGGCTACGGGATTGCGTCGGTTTCAGGAACGGTTGACGTGACGCGTTTCGAGATCCGCGATGCAGAGACTTGCGGAGTGCTCGTCGCCCAGGCCCCAGCCACTCCCGCCGTGCCCCTCGTCGATCTCATGTCCGGCTTCATCTCGGGCTCGATGACTGGCATCGGCCTGCAGGCTGAGGGCTACGACGTCGACCGCCTGACCAACGGCGTCGAATTCGGAGCCAACGGTGAGGACATCGCGATGACCATGCATCCCCTGCCGGCACCCCTTGACGGCTGAGCGTCGTCGTCGCGATCGAACCGGCGGGTTGCCTCGTCGTCGGTTCACACCTCCTCACCCGTCGGGATCCTCCGCCAAAACGCGCCGAGGGTGAGCCCGGCGAGGATGTGCCAGATGCCCCACCAGGCGGAGACGACGGCGATGCCGCCGATTCCGTCGAGGAAGTCGAAGGCCAGGATGAGGGCGAGGCCGGAGTTCTGGATGCCGACCTCGATGGCGACGGCGCGGCGGTCCGGGGCGGGGAGGGCGGCGGCCCGGGCGGCGCCCCAGCCGGTCAAGAGCGCGACCGCGTTCATGACCAATACGGGCACGAAGACCAGGCCGATGAAACGGAGGAAGTAGTCGAAGTTTGCGTGGAAGGCCGCGAAGACGAAGGCGGCGAAGAAGAGCATGCTCGCGACCTGGAAGGGTTTGCGCAGGCGCGCCGCGACGCGCGGGTAGTGGGCGGCGGTCATCATGCCGAGGAAGACCGGGGCTCCGAGGAGCAGGGCGATGGTGCCGAGCATCGAGACCGGGTCGAGGGCGACATCGCTCACCATCGCCTCGGTGTCGCTCGCGAGGGACCCCCAGAAGACGAAGTTGAGGGGCGTCATCACCACCGCCGCGAGGGTGGAGACCGCCGTCATGCCGACCGAGGTGGTGGTCCGGCCCCGGGCGAAGTGGGTGATGAAGTTCGAGACGTTGCCCCCGGGGCACGAGGCGACGAGGATCATGCCGAGGGCGATGCTCGGGGTCGGCGCGAGCAACCGTGACAGGCCGAAGGCGACGGCGGGCAGCACGAAGAACTGAGCTACCAGCCCGACCGCCGGGGCTATCGGTCGCTTGGCGAGCTCACGAAAGTCCTTCGCCGATAGGTCCAGCGCGACCCCGAACATGATCAGCCCGAGGATGACGTTCAGGAGCATCAGCCCCTTCGAGTCGAAGCTCAGGTGGACCTGATCGATGGGATGCACGGGGCGATGTTACGCAGATCAGGTGCTTACTCGGATACGGTGTCCCATTTTTTCTCACCTTCGGCTGACACACTCTGGCGAGGGGCTGGCTCTAAGTAGGTGACCCCCCCCACTCGCTGACGACTCCCCGGTCAGCATCACCCCTACCTGTGAGGCATTTCGTGAGTAAATTCTGGGTTTCGACTGGTTTCGCAGCAGCACTCATCTCCCTCGCTGCCTGCGGCGGCGGACCGGCCGCGGCACCGGGATCGGCCACCGCCGACCTCGAGCTGGACCGGGCACCGGAACTCTCCGGCGAAGAAGCCCACCAGTTCGTCTCCTACGGCGCGGTGCTCCTCGACGTCACCCCCGAGAGCCACCTCGCAGAGTCGGCCATCGAAGGCAGTACCCACATCCCGATGGACGAGCTCCGGGCCCGCCTCAACGAGCTTCCCCAGAACGCCTCCATCGTCGTCTACTGCCTGACCGGCGAGGACACCGCTCGTGCCGCCGCCGTCCTCGTCGCCGAGGGCTATGACGCCCACGAGCTCGGAGCCCGGGCGCGCTGGGACGTCACGAACGAAGCAACCGCCAGCCGCTAGTCACGGACCATTCGCTTCGACGACGGCCGGTTCGGAAGGACCGCGCCGTCGTGTGTCGTTAAATCGCTTGGGCTAGGCCCGAGCGATCTCTCTTCGTGAGATTCGGTCGAAGCGGGCGACGAGGGCCACGGCAACGCAGGACAGGCCGGCGCAGAGCCCCCACCAGAGTCCGGTCACGCCCATCTCCGCCGGCCAGGTGAGGTAGAGGGCGATGGGGACTCCCACGGCGTAGTGGCCGGCGAGGTTGGCGACCAAGGCAAAGCGCGTATCGCCCGCACCCCGGAGAGCCCCGGCGCTGACGACTTGGAGGCCATCGACGAGCTGGAACGCGGCGGCGACCACCATCAAAGGTGCGGCTACTGCGATGACGTTTGGGTCGTCGGTGATCAGGCGGGCATACCCCTCTGGGAAGGCGACGAAGAGCAAGCCGTTGAGGGACATGAAGGTCGCGCTGACGCCGAGGGCGACGAAGCCCGCCCGCCGAGCCTTGGCCTGGTCCCCCTCGCCGACGGAGCGTCCGACCCGGACCGTCGCCGCGGCGTTGATCGCGAGGGCGACCTGGAAGGTCGTCGCGGCGAGGGCCAGGGCGACATTGTGCGCCGCGAGGGGGCGGCTGCCGAGGACCCCCGCGAGGATGCCCACGAGGGTGAAGATGCCCACCTCGGCCAGCAAGGTCAGGGCGATCGGCGTGCCGAGGGCGAGGGCCCGGCGAATTGCCGCGGGGTCTGGGCGTAGGGACCACGAGGTGCCCGGTTCATCTTCGACTTCTCGCCCGACGGCCCGGGCGGCGTAGAGCACGATCGCCATCTGGACCACCGTGCAAACGGTGCTCGTCCACCCCGCGCCGGCGACGCCGAGGGCGGGCACCCCGAGGGCCGGCAGGCCGTACGGCGTGAGGCCGGCGTCGCCGAAGACCAGCGCCCAGCTCATCGGGAGGTTGATGACGTTGGCGACGATGACAGCGACCACCATGGGTCGGGTGATGCTGTTCGCTGAAAGGTACGACCGCCCGCCGATGAGCAAGAGGAAGGGCAGGAGGCTCGGGAGGCGGGCGTTGACGTAGTCGCCGGTCTCCCGGGCGGTCTCAGCGTCGATGCCGAAGAGGGGCAGGAGCGCGACCGCGCCATACATGAGCAGGAGCAAGGGCAGGGTGACCGCCACTGCGATGGAGAGCCCCTGCACGAACAGGTGCCGCGCTTGTCGGCGATCGTCGGCGCCGAGGGCCTGGGTGATCAGCGGGTCGAGGCCGAGCATCAGGCCGAGGCCGATGACCGCCACCACGAAGTAGAGGCCGCCGCCGAGACCGACGGCGCCCAGGGGCACCTCACCGAGGCGCCCCACGACGGCGGTGTCGACCAACCCGAGGAGCTGGTTGCCGACGTTGCTCAGGGCGAGGGGGAAGGCGATGCGGAGGAGCTCCCGCATCTCGATGCGGACCGGCGAGCTCACTCCCAGGTCAGCACGATCTTGCCAAAAGTCTCGTTGGCATCCATGCGGCGATGGGCCTCGGCGACTTCGCTCATGGGCATGACCGTGTCGATCACAGGCCGAAGTGTCCCGTCGGTGAGGGACGGCAGCACGGCGCGGGTGAAGGCCTGGCTGAGGGCCGCCTTCTCTTCGAGGGGGCGGGCCCGGAGCACACTGCCGATGATGCTCAGGCGCTTGCCCAGCAAGACGCCGAGGGGAAGCTCCCCCTTTACGCCGCCCATGAGTCCGATGACCACCATCGTGCCGCCGGGAGCGAGGGCCGCGACATTTTCGCCGAGGTAGGCTCCGCCGACTGTGTCGAGGATGACGTCGACGCCGCCTACGGCGTCCCGAACCGTTGCCGCGAACTCACCCTTGGTCGTGTGGATTCCGTGGTCGAGGCCGAGGGCTGCCATACGCTCGAGCTTGGCAGCGCTCCGCGACGTGCCGAGGGCGACGCCTCCGGCGTGTTTGACGAGCTGTACCGCAGCCGTGCCCACCCCGGACGCGACGGCGTGAATCAGCACCCGCGACCCGAGGCCGACCTGAGCCTGGCGGAAGAGCGCATCGTAGGCGGTGAGCCACACCTCGGGCACGCCGCCAGCGACGGTGAGGTCCATGTCGTCGGGGACCGGGATGGCTTCGCGCTCGTGGGTCACGAGGTGCGTCGCCATGGCGCCGCCGGCGGCGATGCCCATCACCTCGTCTCCCACCGAGAAGCGCGAGACGGCGCGGCCGGTCGCCTCGACGGTTCCCGCGTATTCGAGGCCCGGGACGTCGGCCGGGGCGCCTTTTGGTGCGGGATAGAAGCCTCGCCGTTGGAGCGTATCGGCGCGGTTCAGGCCCGCGGCGTGCACGCGCACGAGGAGTTCGTGGGGGCCGGGGTCACGGACATCGGTTTCCCCGAGAGAGAGGACCTCGGGGCCACCGCTTTCGGTGATGACTACGGCGCGGGCGCGGGGCATGGCGCGGAGCCTAGCAGAGCGGGACGAGGGTGCCCGGTGTGTCAGCCGGGTCGCTTTTTCGCATATTGCGGCAGGGCGAAGGCCGCGCGGTGCATCTCACGGTTGTATGTCTTGCTGTGTGCCTCGACGCGGGTGGCTCGCTCGTCGACGATAGCCATCGGGTCGGCATCGTCGGTCGCGTAGGTCCAACTCCACACGCCCGCGGAATAAAGAGGCACCGGACCGAAGTAAGGATGAACGTGGCCGAAGATCTCCCGGAGGGTGTCTTGGATCTCGAAGAAGACATCATCGAGGATGGGAGACTCGCTCTGCAGGGCGAAGACGCCTCCGGGGGCGAGGCGTTCTTTGACCGTGCGGTAGAAGGCCGCGTTGAAGAGCCCCTCGCCGGGCCCGACGGGGTCCGTGCCATCGAGGATGATGACGTCCCAGGGCGGGTCGTCGTTGTCCAACATGTAGGCGATGCCGTCGGCGATGCGGACCTCGAGGCGCGGGTCGTCCCAGGCGCCGAGAGCGGGCATGTACTTCTTACAGACATCGACGACCATGCCATCGATCTCGACCATCAAGACCTTCTCGACCTCGGGGTGGCGGAGGACCTCTCGGGCCGTGCCCCCGTCGCCGCCGCCGATGATCAAGACCCGGGCTATCGACTTGGCCGTGCACAGGGCGGGGTGGACGATCATCTCGTGGTAGAGAAACTCGTCCCGCTCGCTGGTCATGAAGATGCCGTCGATGACGAGGGTGCGACCGAAGCGTACGGCCTCGAAAATTTCAACCCGCTGGAAGTCGCTTTGCGAGTCGAAGATCCGCTCCTTCACGGCGATGCCGTAGGTCATTTCGTCCCGGTAGTTTTCTACGTACCAGTCCGTCACGTCATCACCTCTTGCTCGAGTTGCCCGATAATCCAGGGCAGCGCATAGCACGGCTCGTGAGCATCTCAACAAAGGTCGTGGCGAACGGCATGGCGCTGGTCGTGGGAGCTTTGGGCTTGGCCGGTCTCGCTGCCTGCGACGGTTGCGGTGGGGCTCCTGTAACCGTGGACTCGTCCCCGGGGCATCGCGAGCCTCCCGTCCCTGAGCCTCGCGAGGTCGTAGCCGAGGGGCCGACGATAGAGCCCTTCATCGAGACGGTCACCGAGGCCGGGGGAGAGCGCTACGAGCTCTCCCGCTTTCGTTTCGTCCTCAGCGAGACGAAGCTCCGGGCGGTCGACCTCGCCTTCGAAGAGACCCTCCGGGGAGCCCTCGAAGCCGAGACCGCGCGCCTGGTCATCAACGGCGGCTACTGGGATACCGCGATGCACCCCGAGGGCCTCACCCGCGTCGGCGCGGAGGAGCTCGCGCCCTTCTCTCGGAGCCTCGGCGGCGGAATCCTGGTGGTCTCCGGCGGCGTGGGGCGGCTCCTCGACGCCGAGGACTCCGACCTCGATGTGCCCACGGACCTCGACTTCGCCCAGCAGTGCATGCCGCGTATCGTCGTCGACGGCGCCCTCAACATCGGCTCGGACAACGGGCGCCGCGCCGACCGCACCGCCCTCTGCCTCCGCGATGGCGGCCGAGTCCTCGATGTCTACGTCGCCCGCGGCGACGACCCGGCCGGCCACGGCGGCCCCACCCTCTACACCTTTGGCGAGCAATTGGTGAGCCGGGGCTGCGAGGCGGCGTTGAACCTCGACGGTGGTGGCTCGACCGGTGCAGCGTGGCGCGAAGAAGGAGGCGTGCGCGCTTTGCCCCCGCGGGTAGCCCTCCGCCTTGCCCTCGTCTTCGAGTAGAGTCCCGCCGT
>Ga0164313_10004066_pt1 | contig 13062 bp, 9 predicted proteins | sample GuaBasSedimGuay4_FD_113735 | JGI IMG/M metagenome (GOLD analysis project Ga0164313, IMG submission 113735) | Subseafloor sediment microbial communities from Guaymas Basin, Gulf of California, Mexico - Guay4, Core 4569-4, 0-3 cm | ecosystem: Environmental > Aquatic > Marine > Hydrothermal vents >... | reverse complement strand
GTGCCACGAGATCGACGAGAAGAAGCGCGGAATCGAGAAGGGCTGGATCGAGAATCGCTACAAGCCGATCCTCGACGGCCTCGCCGCCGAGCAACTCGACTCGGAGCGTACCTGGCTCGGGAATGAAGGCGTGCACGACAATGGTGAACTTGAAGGGATTCTGCAGCTTCAAATCCACGCTCGGGTAGGAGACCGTCGCGTCGAGACCGAGCTTGGCATAGCTCGATGGGCGGCTGTGGCTCTTGCGCTGCAAGACCGCCAGACCACCATGGATGGCGGCGCCGTGCAGCGTGCTCGACACCTGGCAGGTCCCCCCACCAATCCCAGTGGTCAGCTCGTCACCAACGATCTCGGGCGCCTGCTGGAACCCCCGGTCGACCGTGCGCGGACCGACGCGATTGTTGAAGGACAGAGTCTGCTTGGAGCGCAGCACCAACCCGTTGAGACGCTTGGTTGCCAAGGCGACGTTGTGACTCCTGCCCTTCTTCCATGGTCGATATTTGGTCTCGAAGCGGGCGAGCACCTTGGTGACATCAATGTCGTCGAGATCGTTGAGCGTAACCTCCGCCGGCACCGTGCGGGTCACCAGGTTCAGCTCGTCGCGATCGACGAAGGTCTTGGCCAACTCCGCCACCGTGGCGGCTGGGTCCAGCGCGCGGCCCAGCACGTCGGCAATCCGACGATGGCCCTCGAGATCGAGCTGGGCATCCACCGGTTGCTGGGCCAACGGGTCGGCAAACTGGACCACATAACCAAGGGCCACCGACTCATCGAGCGTCCACTTGAGTGGGATGTCGATCCCCCCGCGGCGCGCCTGGGCTGTCTCCCGCAGTCGCTTGATCACTGAGCCTCGATGGCCCACCGCCTCCGCCGCCGCCTGCGTAGCCTCGATGTCGATGCCAGCACCGATGGCCAAGAGGGTCGTCTCGAAACGAGCGTCACCATGTCGCAGCACGATGCCCCGCTCGAGTAAGACCCGCTCCCGCTCTCCCAACCAGCCCCGTAGCGATCTCCGCACCGGAATGGGGTGGCCATCGATCTGCAAGCCCACCACCGTGGGCGAGGCTGGCAGGCGCGGCTCGACCAGCGGCACCGCACCCACGCCGGCGGCGATGCCTATCGATACTGAAAGAGCAATGGCGGTCAAGCGTCTCACGATCGCCTAGATCGTAGCCATGCGATGACTAGGCGCACCACTTTTCACACCAAGCGTCCTTCGGACGGCCACGGGTCATCGGTTCAGAAAAAGTACCGCATGTCGAACTGCATCGCCGCCACGAAAGCGTCCGGACCAGCTGCCCCAGAATGGCCGATCTCCCCGGACTCGTTGACGAATGACAGCCCGAGGATAGCGCCCAGCATGAGATCCCGCCGGCCGGTAAAATAGACGCCCACCCCCAAACGGTGGCCGGTGGTCGTGTCGCTCGGGTCGGCGCCGAGCCCCGCCTCTTCAGAGGCCGAATAGGACGTGTGCTCGACCTGAAAGCGGTACTCGAAGCTCAGGCCCAGGGGAAAAGCCGGGTAGAAGTTCAACGATGGGCTACCGCCGACATGGAAGGCGAAGGAGCCTGCGTCGATTTCACCTAAGTACGCCCAGCTGTAGTTGGACCCTGTTCCGTCGAGCCCGGTAGCCAACTGCAGGCCAGCGACGCCGCCGAGGCGTTGGGCAAAGCTCAGCATGCCGCCAGCGCCGTACTGTTGCCGACGCAATTGGATGGCCGAGGCCAGGTCCACCTCGTCAAAAGCGCACTCGAAGTCAGCGGCGACCAAACAGGTGATCCGCTCGTCGTCCTGCGCGATTTCGGCGATCTCCAGCGCAAGCTCTCGAAGCAAGCCTTGCGGAACGGCCCGCAGGCCCCCACTGAACGCGCCATGGGCCTGAAGGGTGAGCTGACTACCGGTCCGGTCGCTGCGTACTAGCCGGATCTTGATTCGTGGAACAATGGCGTAGCCGGTCTCAGCGCCATAGAGGAACAAGGACCGTTCGTTGGCCCCCACCTGGGCGCGGTATTCGGCGCCGGCGCCGAAACCAAAGGATTCGCCGATTGCGAAATCGACGTTGGACCGCAGCCGGGCGAATACCAGGTCGCGATCGAACTCGAAGACCTCGGTCTCCCCTGAGCCTGTCTGAACCTCGCTCTTCACCGCCTCCTGCCCGTAGAATTCGACCCCCGCGCCAGCGTGGAAGCTGGTCGCGATGAAGGCGTTGCCGAAATAGCGGGGGTAGGCAAAGGTGTAGCCTTTGAGCGTCCGGGCGCCGCTCTGCTCGGTCTCACCGGCCACGGCGCCGCCGTTTGGCGATGGCCCAGCTGCCTGGCTGGTTGGCTGCGCGGTGGGCTGCGTGGCTGGCTGGATCGCTGACGGCGCGCCATAGGGCGCCTGGGGTTGCCGCTGCCCGGTAGCGGTTGAATATCGATGACAGGACCGCCGCCCTGCGTAGAACAGGCAGTAGCCCTCTGGGTAATAGGCGGTGCAGTAGCGCTGGCTACCGGCGCCATAGCAGCGAGTCCGGGGACCTTGCGAAGCGGGCGGGCGGCTGGCTGGGCCCGTCGCGGAGCTGCTCGAGGATGGGACGCCTTGCTGCGGCTGGGCGCCGCGGGCCACCGGCTGTCCCTGGGCCGACCCACTGGTGCACAGCGCCGCTGCTACACACAGCGCCCCGAATTTCACGGTGTGAGAGGGTAACGTCACGACAACAAGGCTCGCACCGTCAGGCGGCTCGGAAGGCGCGCGGCACGCCTCCACAGCGCCGAGGACCATCTTGGTGTACCGCCGACCAGCCTAGACCGCCAGCGGACCGACCACCCTGTGCCCCCTAGCTCCGTCAGCCGTCGTGTCCCGGACTCTCGTTTCGCAGGCCCTCGTTGCGCAAACTGTGCTCCAGCCGATAGCGGCGCGCCAATTCGACATAGTCCGCTGCAGTCCGAGCGCCCAGTCCGGCCAGGTGCTCGTTCACCGGACGAACCACTCTGGCCGGTACTCCGGCCACCAAAGAGCCTGGCGGGATCTGGCTGCGCGGCGTCACGACGGCGCCGGCGCTCACCACCGAGCCGGCACCTATCACGCTGCCATCGAGCACCGTGGCGGCAATCCCGATCAGACACCCATCCTCGACCGTACAACCATGAACGATGGCGCCGTGTCCAATGGTCACGTCCTGACCGACGATGGTATCGGGGCCGCCACCGGTGAGATGAATGACCGCGTTGTCCTGAACGTTGGTGCGAGCACCGATGACGATCGATCCGACGTCTCCGCGGACCAGCACCCCGAACCACAGGCTCGCCTCATCACCTAACTCGACGTCACCGATCACAGTGGCCGTCTCGGCGAGAAAGACATGGCGACCGATGGTCGGATGGTGGTCTCCAAAGGGCAGTACGGAGGGCATGTCAATCGCTCCCGAACGGGGGTGGGGCGGCACCTTGGGCACCGGAGACCATGGGCAGATGTTGCCGCCCGCTGCCGTCCTGCTTGGTCCGCGCTCGCCGCCGCTCCGAGTCGGTGAGCTTGGCGAGCAGCGAGTGCTTGTAGGCCTCGACAATCTCGACCTCCACGACCTCGCCCACGATGTCGAGATGGGTCGCGCCGACGATGTGCACGATCTCGTTCCGCTCACTCCGTCCGCTCAGGTTCTCCGCCCGGGATTTGCTCGGCCCTTCGACCAGCACCTGCTGCTGGGTCGCCACCAGCGCGCTGAGGTGGCGCGCCATGGTTGCTTCGCTGACCTCGAACAGGCGCCGGAGACGGTCAGCCTTGGTGGTCTCGTCCACCTCATCACCCAGCCTCAGGGCGGCGGTCCCCGGCCGCGGGGAATATTTGAAGCCAAACACCCCCACGTGGGGCACCTGCTCCACCAGCGAAAGCGTCTGGCGGAAGTCGGCTTCCGTCTCGCCGGGGAAACCGACGATGATGTCGGTCGAAATGGTCACATCAGCCAGTCGCGCGCAGACCTGACTCACTCGCTCCAGATACTCGGCCCGGGTGTGGCGGCGGATCATCCGCTTGAGCACCCGGTCGCTGCCGGACTGAACGGGCAGGTGCAAATGGCGTGGCAGCTGGGGCAGCTCGCAATGCGCCGAAATGAGCGCCTTGGTGAGGTGGCGGGGATGGGGGCTCTCATAGCGCAGGCGGCGTAGCTGCGGCACTTGCTCGGCGATGGCCCGAAGCAAGGCGGCAAACTCACTCTCATCAGGATCGCCCGGTGCTGCGTCCGGCGCTCTGCCGAGCTTCCCCACTGGATCGCGGTAGCGGTTCACCGTCTGACCGAGCAGCGTGACCTCCCTCACATGGGCTGCGACGAGCTGCTGAATCTCGGCAATCACCTCGTCACTCGGCCGATAGCGCTCCGGCCCCCGCGTCTGGGGCACGACACAATAGGTGCAGCGCTCATCACACCCCTTCATGGTCGTCACGAAAGCAGTCGGTTTGCGCGAAGCAACGGTCAGCGCCGTCAGAAAGGTGGGTGCCTCTAGATCGAAGTCGGTACGCACCAGCGGCGGCCCGCCGAGCTGGATCTCGGCCAACAGCTCGGGCAGCTCGGCAATATTGTCTGGCCCGATCACCAGATCGACGTCAGGCATCGTCCTGATGATCCCGGCGCCGTGCTGTCGCGCCATACAGCCAGCCACGACGAGCACCAACTCCGGCCGCCGTCGCTTGAGGACGCTGAGGCGGCCCACTTCGCTGCGGATCTTCTGCTCTGCCTTGTCGCGAACGCTGCAGGTGTTGAGCACCACTAGATCTGCCTCGTCGACGCTGGCCACCAGCTCGCCACCAGCGCGACTGAGCACCTCTTCGAGGCGCTCCGAATCGTGCTTGTTCATCTGACAGCCGAAGGTAGTGACCGCGAAGCGCGCCATCGTCACTGGCCTTAATAGCAAGCCGAGACCAACGCCACTGCAAAGCGATGACGGCCTGACCGTCCAAGCGGTGCCGCTGCGAGCATCGGCACCGACCGATCGGGCCACTAGCTGGCTCGGCGGTGGCGTGTCATCATCTCGCCCATGTCTTCCTCCGCCGCCGTCGCGATCGAACGACCGGTCGAGACCCTGGTGGATCTGCTGACTCAGTCAGCAACGCGCTTCGGCCGGCGGCCCCTGCTGGGCCAGAAGCTCGGTGAGCACTGGACCTGGACGAGCTATCAAGAGCTCGCTGAGCTGGTGGACCACTGCCGGGGCGGCCTCGCGTCGCTGGGCATCAGGCGAGGGGATCGGGTGGCCCTAGTGTCGGACAACCGCCTCGAGTGGATGGTGGCCGCCTTCGCCGCCTTCGGACTCGGCGCGGCGATTGTGCCGATGATCCAAGCCCAAGCGCCCACTGAGTGGCGTTTCATCGTCGAGGATAGCAAGGCCAGCGCACTGATTTGCGCGACCCGGGAGATTCGCGACGCCTGTGCCGACCTAACGGACCGGCTGCCGACGCTCACCCAGCTCATCTGCTGCGATTCGACGGCCAGCCCTTCCCCTTGCGTCGAGGCGCTGATGAAGACTGGGCGCGACGCCCCCACCCCGCCGGTCAGTCTGGCACCGGGAGACGCCGCCACGGTGCTCTACACGCCTGGCACCACCGGCCAACCCAAGGGGGCCATTCTCAGCCACGGCAACATCTGCTCGAACGTCGAGGCGCTGGCAGCGACCTTTCCATTGTCGAGCGCCGACCGGAGCCTGTCGATCTTGCCCTGGGCTCACGCCTTCGGTCAGACCTGTGAGCTTTACACCATGATGCGGGTCGGGGGCTCGCTGGCCCTCGCCGAATCAAGCGCCCAGATTGTCAGCAACCTGGGCGAGGTGCAGCCCACCGTGCTCATCAGCGTGCCGACCATCTTCAATCGGATCGTCGACCAGGTGAACCGGCAGATGGTCGCGAGGCCCAGAGTGATCCGCAAACTCTTCGTCACCGGTATGGAGCTGTCAGCCAAAGGGCGACGACAGTCGCTCGGCCTGACCGAGCGGGCCGCCCTGGCGACCGCCGACCGCTTGGTGCTGTCCCGGATCCGCAACCAGCTCGGCGGCAAGCTGCGCTACGCCTTCAGCGGTGGCGCCGCGCTCTGCGACCGAGCGACCGAACTGTTCGAGACTCTGGGCATCCCCCTATACGAAGGCTACGGCCTCACCGAGGCGAGCCCGGTCGTCACCACCAACAGTCCCCGTAGCCGCCGATTTGGGAGCGTGGGCAAGCCCCTCGTCGGAGTGCGCGTGACCGTCGATACCGCCGCAACCAGCGACCCCAGGCACGGGGAGTTGGTGGCCTACGGCCCAGGAGTGATGCAGGGCTATCTCGACCGGCCAGAAGCCTCGGCAGCAGTCTTCACCGCAGACGGCGGGCTGCGTACCGGGGACATCGGCACCCTGGACGCCGAGGGCTTCGTCCACGTCACCGGCCACCTGGACCAGCGGTACAAGCTGAACAACGGCAGACACGTGTTCCCCACCCCCCTCGAGGAGCGGCTCAGGCAATCCCCCTATATCGCCAACCTGATGGTCCATGGCGACAGGCGGGAGTACAACGTGGCCCTGGTCGTCGTCGATCTGGACACGCTCAACCAGTGGGCCAGCCAACGAGAGCTTCACTTCGACGACACCGCCAGTCTGCTGGCCAGCGAACGGGTGAAGGGCCACATTCTCGCAGAGATTGGTGAGCTTTCGGGAGACTTCAGGCCCTACGAACGGGTGCGTGATGTGGCACTGGTCGCCACCGGTTTCTCGGCACAAAATGGCATGCTGACCCGAACCCGCAAGCTCAAGCGACAGGCCATCATGGCCCAACACGGCGATCGCTTGGCTGCGCTCTATGACCGGTCACCGTCAACGACTGCGCGGTAACTGCATCACAACGTCGATGACGGCCTGAATGGTCCTGCAGGGCACAGGGCCTTGAACCGATTCAGTCTGGCAGCGCGACGGCGTAGGTTGCCACAGTCTTGCCCGCAACGACCAAGCGCAGCGTGGCAGGCTCGCCGCCATGAGACGAGGCGCCCCCAATCGCCAGCTCGACCTCGGCAACCGAACGGGCCGCTACCTGCGCCGGCCGACTGACTAGAGGTCGAGCAGCGCTGCAAAGAGCAGCGCCAGGTTGCGGCAGACCGGTAAGGCGAAAGCGACACCTATCCGGTCGCGCCTATTCCGGGACTAAGCAGCCATCAGGGGCGCGACATGCCAGCCAGGCGCCGGGATCGGCTAGGCGCCGCCGAGGCCATAGCCGCCCACACCGCCGCCGCCCACACCCAGCTGACCAGCGCGATGATCACCTTCACGCGGCTAACGAACGGCGGATCCATGCAGCCGCCACCCTGACCAAGGTCCGGAGACGGAGCAACGAGAATCTGCCTGGGATGCTAAGCCATCAAGCGCTGCGCTGTGACGCCATCAGCACTTCGATGGCCGCCGTCTCCTTGGGCGCTCCACGGGTCAGCACCTCGTGACCCGCGGCGGTGACGAGCACGTCGTCCTCAATACGAATCCCGCGCACATCGCCATATTTCGCCAATTCGGTGCGATCCAGATCGGCACCGACCGCCCCGGCGTAGGCCTGGTCGCCAACGATGGCCGGCACCTGATAGAAGCCTGGCTCGATGGTCACCACCATGCTTGGCTCGAGGGTGCGATCCAGGCGCAAGTAGGCGTCACCGAACCGGTCGGAGCGTCGCCGACCGGCGGCATAGCCAGCGCGGTCGCCCAGGTCTTCCATGTCGTGCACGTCCAGACCCATCAGGTGTCCGACGCCGTGGGGGAAGAAGATGGACGCCGCACCCCGTTCGAGCAGCCCATCAACGTCACCACGGAAAATGCCGAGATCACGCAGCCCGCTCACCGTGGCCCGCTTGGCCGCCTCGTGCACCAGCCGATAGCCGTGACCAGGCTGGACGGCAGCGATGGCCTCGCGCTGAGCGGTCAGCACCACATTGTAGAGGACGCGCTGGGTGCTCGAGAACCGACCCGAGACAGGCCAGCAACGGGTCATGTCGGCAGCCCAACCCTCCGGTGTTTCTCCGCCAACGTCGGCGAGCACCAGATCGCCGTCCTGGATGGTGTTGACGTGTTCGGTAGAGTGCAGCACCTCGCCGCGAACAGTGACGATGGGCCAGAACGAATCGGCCATACCACAGTGCCGCAATGAGCCGACAATGGCCGCCATGACGTCCCGTTCGTTGCCGCCAGGTCGGGTAGCGGCCATCCCGGCGACTTGAGCGTCCACGGTGGCGGCGGTAGCGGCTCGAATCTGGTCCAAGGCTGCATCATCGTGCCGGAGACGAAGGTCGATCATGGCGTCGGCGAGCTCGCCATCCATGCCCTCCAGATTGTCCCCAGAGCTGTAGGCCACCCGACGGCCCAGCCGATCCCAAAGCCACACGGCGCTACCAGCATCGTGGGTCGGCAGCGTCGCCACCGACGACCGCAGCGGCGCGATAACCTCGTCAATATCCGTCAGGGGGCGCACCTGGTCGAGACCGAGCTCGTCCTTCATGGCCGCCAAGGTCGGGCGTGGCCCATGCCACAGCGCATCCACTGCGTCGGGCGGCACCACGAACAAGGTGGTGCGGCCCTCGTGAAAGAGGAGCGCCGCGCCTGCAATCGAGCGGCCGACGAAATAGAGGAAATGGCTCGAGGCCCGGAAGGGGTAGTGGTTCGCCCGAAAATTGCGGCTGTGGGGCAGGCCAGCTGCCAACAGCGCTGGGCCCTTCAGTCGCTCGTGCAGGCCTCGACGGCGGGCACAGAGCGCGGCGGTCTCGGTGACGGGAAGCAGCATGGACTTACCGTAGCCCGTCGGAGCGAAAGCAGACAACGCCTTGTGGGGGGAGGTGGCATGACCTGCGCAAGACGGCCAACAATTTCCAAAAAAACGCTCTGAACTGGCGCACTTGGAGATCAGGACTTACTCTATATTATAGGGATTCAACTATGGGTAGATTTGTGCTAGCTTTGCAACGGGATTCGTATAGCTCCATCATTTCAAGCCGTTCCGGTGCTGCCATCAACAGCGCCCAGCCGGCGGAGGGAGCCGCGAACAAGCGCCGCAAGCGCGCACGGTCCTACATTCTGGCGCTCGGACCTCTGATCGCTGCTTTCGCGGTTGGCTGCTCGGCTCCCAGTCACGGGCTGGTCGGCAGCGCTCCGGGCCCGGCGGAGACACCACAGGCCGCAGCGACCCAACCTGCTGCCGCTGCGCCGACGACACCTGCCGCCGAGACTGAGGTGGCCCCCAATAGGTCAGCGTTGGCCCAACCTGCTGCAGCGACCGACGAGAGCGGCGAGCCTTCCGCCGAAGCCAAGATCGACTCCCCGGACTCGGAGACCGAAGCCAGCGAGCCCGCCGAGGCGCCTGCTGCGCCTGCTGACGACAAGCCGCGGCTCTATGCGCCGCAAGGCTTGGTGAAGATCCACCAAAAAGCGGATCGCGACTCCCCGGTGATCGGAGCCTTCCGGGCCGGTCAGTCCGTGGTGATGACGGACACGACCCTCACCAAGCTGAGGGAGCGGCGCCGCCTTTTCCAGTGCACCGAGGGCTGGTACCCGGTGCAGCCCCGGGGCTTCGTGTGCGTCGGCGGTCCCAAGCATGCCACCCGGGACGGAAACGACCCGCGCGTGCTCGCCGCTCGCACCGTGCTACCTGACACGACCGCCAACTACCCCTTCCGGTTCGGCGTCTCGGTTGGCTCGCCCCAGTACTTGCGCATCCCTACCGCGGCCGAACAACACCAGACCGAGCCTGATCTGGACAAGCACCTGGCCAACCTGCCCGCCGCTGACGACGCCAAAGGCGGCGCCGTCAATGCCACGCCGACCGGTCGCCCGCCCTCCAAGGCGCTGCTTCGCTACCTGGCCAGCACCAAGCTCGAGTTGGTCCACAAAGAAAAGATCTTCACCGGAAAGAAGGTGGCCTGGGCCCAGGAATTCGACGCCCAAGGACGGACCTGGCTGCTGACGGCCGACTTGACGCTCATTCCCAAGGACACGGTGCGGACCAAGCCGCTCCCCACCCTCCAGGGAATCGATCTGCGGGCCAATCCGGACGTCAAGCTGCCGCTGGCGTTCTTCTGGCTGACCGACTCGCCCAAATATCGGATCGGCGAGGACGGCAAGGCCTTCAAGACCGACGAGCTGTGGAAGCGCCACAGCTTCGTCGCGGCCACCACCGAGATGGCCCGGGGGCCGGGGGGCTACTACTGGAAGCTGCGCAATGGTGACTTGGTGAAGTACCAGGACGTCACCATCATCAAGAAGGGACGTCGACCCCGCGGCGTCGGCCCGACCGACAAATGGATGGAGGCGCGGGTAACCTGGGGCTTCCTGATCGCCTACGAAGGCGACGAGCCGGTCTACGTCACCGCCATGTCGCCAGGAATCGATGGCGTCAACAAGCGCAAGCACGCCACCGCGCGAGGCCGCCACTTCATCGACTGGAAGATGTTGTCCAGCGACATGTCAGGCACCGAGAAGCGCAAGTTCTGGTTCGTCGACGAGGTCCCATGGGTGGCCTATTACAAGGGCAACTATGCGGTCCACGGCGCCTGGTGGCACAACGACTTCGGGCGCCCCAAGAGCCATGGGTGCGTGAATCTGCCGCCTGCCGACGCCCGCTTCTTGTTCGGGTGGATGGATCCGGTCATCCCCGAGGGCTGGTACGCCGCGTCGTCCTACTATCCCTACACCAAGGGAACGCTGATCTTCATCCACAGCTGACCGGCCAGGACGCCGGGCGCGCGGTCACTGGGTTCCGCAGTCACCCAGCGCGGACAAGCGTCCAACCGACAATCACTGGGTCAACATCCAGCGCACGCCGCTCCGCACCTCGAGGTGCAGATGGTCCCGATGGCCCCGATCGTAGTTTGGGGTGAGCATCAGGTTGAAGGAGCGCTTGGCGTCGGTCTCACACACCACCGAGCGCCAGAAGTAGGCGCCAGGCTCGTCCCGCCGCGGAGGCTCAGCACCGCGACCACAGGTCTGGGCGCCGACCCGACCGTGGAAATCCCGCTTCACCGAATAGCGGGTGCCATCGGCCAGCTTGGCAATAGCCACGTCGATGGCCCGACCGGCCGGATGGCGGGTCCCGGGCCTCATCTTGCCGGGACGGTACATGCATAGGTACTCGACCTCGACCACGCCCCGGCTAGCCAACACTTTGGAAAAGTCGTCGATGGCCAGGGCCAAGGGGCAATCCAAAATAGTGGCGGGCGCCAGCGGATCGGGCTCAGCCCGGTAGGTCTGCACGTAGCGGATGCCACGCACCGGACCGGTGAAGCGAATCGGCGTGACGACGCCTCGAGCAACCCCCCGTCCGCGGCTCTGCTCGGCCTGGTCAGAATCATCGGCCTGGGCCCAAGACGGTCGCGTGACCCGCTCGAATGGCACCCCGCGCTCCGCCAGCTCGACCAGACACAAGGCGCCGCTCATGGTCGCGTATTGGTAGGCCCGAGTGGTCTCGAGGGCCGCGGGCACGAAGGCCAGAGGGTTGCCCGCCTGAGCGCTAGCCACCAGCGCACCTACCGCCAGACAGACACCCAAAGAGGTGAGCAAGGCGCAGCGGCGCAAGGGAGATCTGGCGGCGAGGTGGGTCATTTGGCGGATGGGTGCTTTTGCCCGAGGTGTGAGAAGAACACAAGCTCGCCGCCAGGTCGAGGTCCTGATCGGGGTCCAACAGGTCGTGGCGACGGCGGCCTCGAGCACCGAGTGAGGCGAGGGCGAGCTCGTGCCAGCGTGTCTTGGTCGGCCCAACGGAAAACTCGGGCACTTCTTTCCCGATCTGTGACAAGCTTGGCCGACCCCTTCCCTGCCCCATCATGTGCGCCAAGCCTCGCATCGTAGCCATCGACGGCCCGGCCGGCTCGGGCAAGAGCACGGTCTGCAAGCAGCTGGCAGCCCGACTCGGGTTCGTGCTGCTGGACACCGGCGCCCTGTACCGAGCTGTCGCTCTGGCCGCCAGGCTCGCTGGCGTCGACTGGAATCGCGAGGCCGCGGTGGTCGCGGTGGCCGACCGGCTCGTCACCGATGGCGAGCTCAGGCTGGACGTCGATCCCGAAGCGCGGCAAAGCGCTGGGGGCACCAAGGTGGTGCTGGGGGGCCACGACGTCTCGAGCCAGATCCGCAAGCCCGAGATCAGCATGGGCGCCAGTCGCGTCTCGGCCTACGGCGGGGTCCGGGACGCCCTGCTGGAGCTACAGCGCCAGCTCGGCACGCCCAGCGGGTCGGATCGTGCTGGCGTGGTGGCCGAAGGGCGGGACATCGGGACCGTGGTCTTCCCAGACGCACCGGTAAAGTTCTTCCTCACCGCTTCACTCGAGGTGCGGGCACAGCGCCGCCAGGCCGAACTGGACCAGAAGGGCGAGTCCATCGATTTTGAACAGACCCTGAAAGAGGTAGCGCTGCGAGACGAGCAGGACCGGTCTCGCAAGGTCGCGCCACTGAAACAGGCCGCCGACGCCCGGGTCGTCGACTCGACCGGCAAGACCATCGATGAGGTCGTGGCCGAGATGCAACGCGTGGTCGAAGATGTGCTCGGCTAGCCTGCGAGCCTTAAGTGGTCTGGCCCTTGGCTGGCTGATCGCAATGACTCAAATCGGCTGCGGCCCTGTGGTGCCCCAGGGAGGCGTACCCAAGGCGCCCGCAAGCGGCACCGAAGCCTCCGCACCGTCATCCTCTGCAGCGTCATCCTTCGAAGGACCCGACCTGATCCCCCAGGATCTGGACCTGGTCGTGCGCGTCAATCTGGCCAAGGTGCGCGATAGCCTGGGACCTGAGCCCTCGCAGGAGCTGATGGACCGGGCTTTGGAGAAAGGCGACGGCACCGGCCTCGTCCACCAAGCACTCGCCGAGGCCGACACGGTTTGGCTGGGACTGCGGCTCGCCGATCTGGATGCCGGCGACCGCGTGATGGTGGTTCGAGCTGCTGACAAGCCCGTCGAGCCCGACTCGATCGCCTGGACGAGCAGCGGTGACGCCATCGCCGGCGTGCAGCATTTCGACCCCAAGGTCCCGCCAGCACGAAGCGGCACGGGCCGGATCTTCAGAATAGGCGCGCGCGACGCCGTCTTCGTGTCGCCTGTCGAGATCATGAGCGTGGACC
>Ga0164313_10004065_pt1 | contig 13065 bp, 9 predicted proteins | sample GuaBasSedimGuay4_FD_113735 | JGI IMG/M metagenome (GOLD analysis project Ga0164313, IMG submission 113735) | Subseafloor sediment microbial communities from Guaymas Basin, Gulf of California, Mexico - Guay4, Core 4569-4, 0-3 cm | ecosystem: Environmental > Aquatic > Marine > Hydrothermal vents >... | reverse complement strand
GCCTCAAGCATGACCGTTTGGTCGGGGAACATATCCCGAACCATGAAAATGCCCAGAATCGCAAAGCCGATCATCAGCGGCCATCTAATCATCAATGTAATCCCGCTCATCATGCTGAGCAGTCCGCACTCGCGGGAGTTTTTTGCTCCAAAATATTTTGAGTCGCCCGTCATGCCTGCACCTTGGATAATGGTTTTGAACAGGTAGAAACAGGCGACCAATGCAAGAAGGCTGTAGTTCTCATAACCGACCGGCATTTCAGTCTTCCACTGCAACGCGGTCGTCGTCCACTGAGTATTGCCCGTTACCGAAGTGGCTACGGCAGCAAAATCAACTCCCGACATTTTGGTTACGGCCAGCACCACAATAAAAACAACACCGGCCAAAATGCATACCGACTGAAATATATCCGTAACAACCACGCCATAAAAACCGGACTGCAACGTATAGATCGTTGTGATGCCGATGATGATCAAGGAACAGGTCAACGGCGTAAACGGCAGGAACATGGAGAGGAAGAGGCCGATCCCCTTGATGGCGTATGCCAGCATTCCCACCGCAAAGATCAACTGCGCAAACACCTGCGACAAGCGGGCAAAGGTACCCCATTTATCCTTCCCGAATCTGAAAACCATCCATTCGGCACCGGTCATCACCCCCGACCGGCGATGCCATTTCCCCACCCAGATCATCAGGAAAACCAATACCAGCCCCACGCCGCCCCTTAGCTCAATATACAAGCCCCGCGGACCCAGCAGGTAGAGGAAGGAGACAATGATCATCGTGCCGGTCATATCCAGCCACGCAGCCATACCGGAAAGACCCAAGGCCCACCATGGCAGTTTTTTACCGCCCAGAAAATAGTGCTCGATATTCTCGGAGGCCCGGCGCTTGAGATACCAGCCGATAAAAAGAAGGATGGCAAAATACACCCCGATGATTACATAATCCCATATAGTTAGATATTTCATGCTTCCACCCGCTCCTTGTTGTTCCCAAACCTACACTACCGCGAACGATTATAGGGTTTCCCCTCCTTGTCCACACAGGCCACGGCCTGAATCAACGCCTTTTGATTCTTAACGGTGACCGGATCGTTCGCCGCATAGTTGCGCATTTGGCAGCCCACCAGACTCACGGACAAGGGCTGATCACCCCGCACCAACAGAAAATCCTGCGACTGCCCAACCGTGGTAAGTGCATGGTTTGGCCCAGAAAAACACTCAACATTAGACAGCGCTGTGTGGCCCACCCCTTCGATGATGATCGGGTGGATATCGCCTAGCGGAGCACCGGTATTGGCAATGATGGATCCCTGACTGATTTGCCAATTTCGATTAAACGGATTGTCCCCCAGCTTATGGATTCCCACGGCGACACAATCCAAATTAAAATTCGTGAGCTGGCCGTAGGTTGACGCTCCCAACCGAACACCGCCCCACGTGCCAAAGGTAAAGATATCCATCATCTGGGCATTGTCCGTGTGGTCAATCCGATAACAAAATGTTTCCCGGGCAATCACGGCATCAATCACCTCCCGCGAATACTCGCCATCCAGAAAGCGACGGTTGGCCGGGTTGACATGGCAATGGAGAATGCGCGGGATGTCGTAGCAATAGTCGATCTGGATGAAGGTTCCACTGAGCGGATAGCCGTAGCAATGCTCAAACAGGATCTGTTCGCAAATCATCTCGCGCTGCGCATTGAAGTCCATCGCCAGATATTCGCCAAAGAAGGTGAGGCACGAGAGCGTCACGCCTTGGGCTCCGTGGGTTTTGGAAACCTGGATGGTGGGCGGATAGGCAATGATTTTGGACGGATCCGACAAGGTTTGTTTCGGATACCAAAACTGGATTCCGCGGATTTGCGTCGCATTTTCCACGGTCAAGAAGGGCTGGCATTCATCTTCAATGGCGAAAACGCTGCCCACTGGATGGAGTTTCTTCGGATGCCTTGTACCCCGTCCCACGGGGCCATGCACGCCTATGAGCGAGACATTCTGTTTCAGGACAACTCCACCGGCGACGGGGTAGGGCTCCTCCGAAGGTTCCACAAAAAGGGCCGCACCGCGCTCGGCGGCCCAGTCGATGGCCGTTTGCAAATTTTTCGCATTCTCCGCCGCATCATTTTCCGGCAGCACGCCAAACTCGCGGATCGACCGTCCCATATAGGCCGGCGAAACCGCCTCCGATGCTTGCGACGGCATATCGAGTCCGGCTACGGCCACAACCCCGGCAACGGAAACACACCGCCAAATAGTTCTATTTACTCTGTTTTTCATAATTCATATCAACACGCTCTAGTAGTGTGGCGAAGGCTTGGGCCGGGCAGGGAAGGTGCGCGTACACGTTTTGTCCATATAGTTACCCGTGGAAAGCTTCTTTAGATTTTCCAGATTATCAATCAGCCATTGGCTAGAGCTCTTCACCGCAATCATCTCTCCGCGGGAATCGGTGACCACAACCAGATATCCGGAATATTTTTCGCCATGCTCGCTTTTGTAGTGCTTTTCTACATAGTTATCCAGCACCACCAGTTTAGAGCTTCGGAATTCGTAGGTGCGCTGATCCTCTTCGGACGGGGTAAATTCCGTTTTTTGGCGATCAAGCAGGATATATTTGGCACCTACTCTTTTTCGCTGCCGTCCAATCGCAAACATTTCGACCTGAAGTTCATGGTTGTATTCGCCCGCGCTGGTTTGTTTAAGCCGAACGCCAAAGAATCCCCTCGTATCTGGATAGCGTTGCCAGTTCGCAACATCGTAGAAACCCCCACTATAGCTCTTTTGATTAAGTCCTTTTAGAAAATCAATATTTAAAACGGGAGGGTTCGCCAGTTCGGTATATTCGAGGTCTTCAGCGGAAAGTTTCTCCAGCGGAACTCTATGCATTTTCCCTTTGGCGGTCTTCAGCACCGCCTTCCCTGAGAAGGTATTTATGTACTCTGCCTCGATGGTGCGGTCATTTGCAAAGGTCCATGTCCGCATTTTATCCTCAACGGAATGATCCACGGGCAAGGCCTCTTCAGCGGGCGACGGCTTGACAGCGGCATCATTAGCTACCGTCCCGCTGGGAATATCGTAGTCGCGGAACACCGGCCCGTTGGTCAGGGAGGCTTCACCCACATGAAGCTCATTGTAAATGACATCCAACAAGTCGTGGGACATCTCGGCGGTCTTGAACGCAGGGAGAATCGGTCCGTTTTGCCGGTTGTGTTCGTATTCCACGCCCTGCACTTCAACGGTTAGAAAAAAAGAGGCCACACCGCCGTTGTCACCAATAAGAATCTCCATCGGCAACGGCTTGCCGGGTTCGAGCGTAATCCAATCCCCGACCACGGACCGATTATTCCCCATGTAGTATTTACGGGTGTCCGCCGAGTCCGAGTACCAAAGATTTCCGATGATTGCCCGTTCAAGAGGGGCGTGCGGCCAATCGAACGCGAGGACCAGTTCGCCACCCACCCGCACCGCCATGAATTCATCGGCCATGCCCCAAAACCGGAAGGTGATGGGTTCGTTGTGAACCAGTTGCCCCTTATAGTGCACCATCCAAAGCGCGCCGACAGATTCATTGGCACCGAACGCCTCCGGGGCGTTGGATGAAGGTATGACTGGAACAATGAGATTGGTTGCATACAGCTTTTTAGGCGAGCGATAGTAGCGCGAAAAAACAGAGGTATCCCAACCTCGCTTTAAAAATTTATTGATTGTCGATCGCCACCCGAAACCTTCTGTATCCCTGGAGATGACGCGACCATTCCGATCGAGCTTCCAGTCGTAGTATGTACCCACCAAATCGTTCCCGATGCTTTGCCCACTCCCAAATATGGTCACGTCCCCGAGGTCGGGCATCATATCGAAACCACCGATGCCGCTTGAAAGCCCATCGCCCATGCCGGACATTTCCGGAAGCTGGATATCGGGCATATTTGCACGGTTGACCTTCGTGACGATGCGCGTGGTCGGCTTGGGTTTGGAGGTTTTCTTCACCTTCACCTTGGGCTTCTTGAGCTTCATCTTCGGCCGCTCGACCGCCTTGGGCGGAACAAACTTCTGCTCCTCCTTATTCACCACCGTGAAGACCACCAGCATCCCGGCCAGCAGGAAGAGCCCTACATGAATCAGGATGCTCAGCAACACCGCACTGGGCATTCCCTGGCCCACTTTTTTCGATTTTTTAAATAATCGTTTCATATCCGCCCCTAATCCAACAAGTCGTGAAAATAATGCCAAACCCAGGTTTTTGTGCCATCAGGCCGGATCAGCCAAAAGCCTCGATAATCATCGTTGTTCCAACTAGGCACTTTCACATCCGGCCTGGCTTCGTTGCAGTAGAGCTGCCAATAGACGATGTAGGGACATTTTTTATCGAGAGCTATCCGCACACTATTAGCCAGCACCTTTTGGGTCTGTGCTTCGGTATACTCGTTTTCCGGAACGCCAAACTCACCAACATAAACACTGTTATCTCCGAAAACGGCGGATGGCGGCAGGTTCTTCTTAATGAAATCAAGGGCGGGGCCGAATAGATCATCCAGGCCTTCAACGACCGAGAAGATCGAATCGTATGCTGAATAACTAACCAGATCGACATTCGTAAAAGGAATGACCCTGTTGACCATATTGGGTTTTCCTTCGCGCATTGACTTAACAACGCGATTGACCTCTGCGGCATGGAAAACGCGCACCCCGTTCTGGCCGCACTCTTCCCTGGCCTTGTTGACACCGGCCTGCCGGGCATTCAACCATTTTATCATGTTGTCAAAAACGAATTGCGAGGGATCTATGTTTTCATCGAACTGATTTTCATGACGCGCCCGTGTCATCCAATCACCTTCCCAATGCTGAAGGATAAAGGTCTTACCGGTACCTTGGTAGGTGGTCAGAAAATGCTTTGTGAGTTCATAGAACTGCATGGTCTCATCGCGGGCATCCTCCTGGCTGACACCGTCCACCCAATAACCGTCATGCCTTCCAAGCGAGGTAACGCACAAAATGTAGGTGGTGAATGGCTTATCAAAAACAGTCTTCCAGTAGGGAAATTTCGCACCTTCGACCAGATCTCCCACTTTTTCCCAGTCGCTATTGAACGGATAAACCGCCTCTGGATGTTCATGGCGTTTGGCATAGAACCACAACTTGATAACCCGCGAACCCATTGCGAGCACTTCATCGGCGCCTTCATTGAGAAAGTCCTTTTTAGTGTGATAGTATCTCCCGGCAACATGGGTGGTTCCCAAAACATCAGGAAGCAATACTCTCATCTTCTGGGCCGGTCCCTGTTTCTTTTCAGCAGATATTGTTTTCTCTTTTCCCATCGTGAAACCTGAAACCATTACCAAAGCCAAAATACAAGTACTGGCTTTTTTTCTTATCATAATCTGGCACCCCTTTTCATGGTAAGCGTCCAGGAGTATTCCCAACCCCTCTGGAAAAGCGTCAAAGACGGCTTGATCGAGCGGGAACCAAGTTAGATTGCATATGCATATCCAGCAACACCCTGATGCGTAAATTATTTCTCAAATAGCGAATCAAAAGCACCCGGGGTTGGTGAGGAACTTGCCGCGAGGCATAATGCCCAGCGGGCATAGGCCGAAGGCCGATTCAAACCTCTGGATTTTGCTGTTCCAGTCGATGGCTGGCAGGTTGCTTTGAGGGAGATCCCTTTTTTACCAGCATCTTATTTTGGAGAACGGTCGCTGCGCAGTCCATCGCCTTTCCCGTAAGCATGTTTCCAAACTGCAGTGCATGGCTTTCTGCGGGAATTTCCAGTTGCATGCCGTCGATCTCGTTGTCTATCAGGAAAAACGCGGCACCTTCACCGGGGACATACTCATTTTCCGAAACCTTGCCGTCAGAGGCGATCGGCAGTTTTTCGCTGCAAATATATTCCATTACCGTCCCGCACTCATCACCCGCACCCAACAAAACCTGATTGCAGCGCCCTTCGGCCAGCCACGCTTGAGCCAGCGCGAGTGCCTGCCCGAACGGATCGCGAAAGCCCGTCACCGTCCAGGTCGGCCCCTTGATTCCGAGCGCGCGGGAAATATAGGAGACCGCCGCATTATGCACCGAGTTCGAAAAAATGGTCGGCGATACCCCGCCATCGCCATACTCGATAATATCGTCCTGAAAGCGGAACGTCGTATTGTGCGGCCCGAACGCCGTTGCAAAAATGATCCCAACCCGCTCCGGGTTTTCAAGTTCAATTCCGCTATCGGCCACCGCATCATGCGCGGCCAGCGTCGCCATCTTCGAAAACCGATCCGCCCGCCGCATCCCCCCCAGCACCGCTTTGTCCTTCAATGTCTCCGGCGCAACGGCATAGACCGGGAACAACTCCTCCTGAAAAGGCACCTCGATAAATTCCGGCGGCTTCCAATCCTGGGAAATCACGGCTTCCTTCCCCCGCCCTCGCGCACAGACCAAACCGGTTCCAAAAATTCTCATATCGCAGCATACTCCCTGTTTCTGACCAATAATGGAGGGCGACGCTCCGTCGGAGCCAAGAGTTGGCACCACTGTATCCAGCACGAGCTCCGTCCCCAAAAGAGTAGCATCCTGCGAAAATGGCTCCGTCGGAGCGTCGCCCTCCTCCAGCCATGCTCGACTATCTGCTGCATATACCAGAGCCGGGCGGCAGGATCTTTCACTTTCTCAACAAGGAGAATATTGTGCGCCCACGGAATTTGTGCCAACGCCGTTGGCAGTTTTATTACTCCTTCTCCATGAGCAATATAAAAAGATCTCATCCGCCAGATATTCCGAACTGAAAAACCTTTCCAATCCGAAAGGAAACCTGCATAGCTTCCATACTCCACTTGGTTCTCGCTCATAAATCGCCCCCTACCAGACCGATCACTAGCGCCGCGTTATTTCCGCCGAAGGCGAGCGAGGTGGAGAGTGCGTAGTGGCCGGATATCTCTGTTCTTCCAAGGGTTGGAACCAGCCCGATCTCGTCGTCCACGGTTTGGAAACCGGCGCTGCCGGGAATCCATCCGCTGGAAAGCCCGGCGGCGGAAAAGACCGCTTCGATTCCTCCAGCCGCGCCGAGCGTGTGGCCGGTATACCCCTTGGTGGAGAGCACCGTGACGGCTGGCCCGAAAACCCTCTGCAAGGTTTTTCCTTCGACCTTGTCGTTGTCGGGGGTCGAGGTGCCGTGCGCATTCACGAAGGCAATGTCTGCGGGTTGGATGCCGGCTTGGTTCAAAGCAAAGTTGATGGCGCGCACCAAGCCTTCGCCTTCCGGGTGCGGGGCGGTCAGGTGGTAGGCGTCGGCAGAGGAACCGTAGCCGCAAACGCGCAGCTTGGAAGAGACGCCCCGCCTTGCCGCACTCTCGGGGGCTTCGAGAATCAACACGCCTGCACCTTCACCAAGGTTCAAACCCTTGCGGTTGCCGTCGAACGGGGCGCAGGGTTCATCGCTGGCCACCCCCAGGGCATTGAAGCCGCAAAGCGGAATCCGATTCATTTCGTCGGAGCCGCCGGCAATGGCGATATCGCACAGGCCGGCATTAAGCCAGCTCATCGCCGCGCCGATGGCATCGGTTCCGGAGGAGCAGGCATTCGCCACCACCATCGTCGGGCCGTCGAGCCCCAGCCGCTTGGCCGTGGCTTCGGCAAGATTCCCCGCCAAAAATCCATCCACAGAATCCATCGGTGCAGACTTTTTTTCGCGAAAGGTGGAGTAGAAACCGAGATCGTTGAGCTGGCAGGCCACGCTGGTACCCAGCGCCACCCCGATGCGCAAGCCGGTCGTATCGAATAGACCGGCCTCCGAGAGCGCCTCCTCCAAAGCCATTTCCAGCAACTCCAGCGTTCGCATCTTGCCCGGAACGGTTCGGGGCGGCAGGCCGCGAACCTCGAAAACGGGCAGATCCACCGGCGAGGAAAAGAGCGAGACCGGACCGATGTTCCGTTCGCCCGCCGCCATCGACTCCAGCGATGCTGGCACGCCGGTACCGGCGGCGGAAACCACGCCCATGCCGCTAATATGAATTGCCTCAGACCGCATACATACAACCTCTTCAGGACGATTTTATTAACCGCAAGAGAACGCAAAGACCGCATAGCCAACTCTGCCATTCTTGCGTTCGTTGCCGCTTTGCTGCCATCTCTACGAGCCAGCCTCACTTCGTGTCGCGGTTAAACGATCTGTCGCAAAGCCACAGGAAAGGGTTTCTACGCATCGGTCTTTTCGTAGACGTATTCAGCCAGCGTTCCGATGGTCCGGAATACCTCGCGGCTTTTTTCCATGTCTTTCACTTCCATGCCGAAATTACGCTGGAGCATCACGACAATCTCGACGGCGTCGAGCGAGTCCAGCCCGAGGCCTTCGCCAAACAGCTCAGCATCATCCTCGATCTCGTCGGGGGTGACATCCTCGAGCGACAGCTGGTCGACCAGCAACACTTTAAGTTTTTCGCGAATTTCCGCTAGCTTGGTTTCTTTATCCATTTTTATGTCCCTTCCTTATTTAAATCAATTCATCTGTTTTCGATTAGAATGTCAGTCTCACACCCAACAAACGCCTATTCCTCATCCGCCCACACCCCAATCATCAGAGATTTTTGTAGGGATGGAACGGTCGCAGACCTTCCAGCCGCGGCGGGAAGGCTTTCAGCCGTTCCCACCCTACAATTTTTGGATTCACCCGTTATGAACAAATCCCGGGGTCGCTCATTCCCCATCAGCCCAGATGTCGTGGAAAATAAAGTATTGAAGCGGATACGCCAATAAATAGTTTTCCAGAATATCGGCATATTGCTGCACCCAGCCGCGCAGTTGTTCCTTACGATCAGTCCCTCGCACGAGTTTTGGATGTATGACCTCCGCCATATCGACCGAATAAGAGTTCACTCCGGTCTTGGACGAAAGCAGCACCACCACCGGGCATCGGGCGGAGGCGGCAATGTGGAAGGCGCTGTAGGGAAAGCACGCCTCGTCGTCCAGAAACCGAATGCCAACCCCGTCGGCTCCGTAGGTGCGGTCGCCCATGATGCTGACAATATCGCCCTGCTCCAGCGCCTGCATCACCTCCACCATCCCGGCCAAATGCTGGTCGGGCGAAATGATTTTCACGCGCGACTCCTCGGCATCCACCTGCACCGCCTTGCGCAGCGCCGGGTTGGCCTCGGGGCGCATCAGCAGATGCACGGTCTTGTCGAGCCGTTCAAGCGAATGCATCACGGTTTGCCAATTGCCCACATGCGAGGTGAGCAGGATAAAGCCTCCTTCCAGGGCCGCCACCTGGTCATAGCCGACAATCTCGGTCTCGAACGAAACCGCCCCGGCCACCAGCGCATGGCGGTCGATTAGGTTCTTGCCCTGCGAAACAAATAGCTTGCAGGCCACCCACCAACGCCGGGTCGCACTCAACTTGGGGAAGCGACGGGAAATGTACGGCAGGGCCGAGCGAACGGCGGCGCGGTCGAAACACGCATACCAGAAACAAACCGGATAGAGCAGCGCATAGGCACCCCGCAACCCCGACAGCCGCATCGTGGTCTTGAAAAACCAGATTCCCAGCCGGTTCCCGCGCTTTTTTTCCTGTTCAGCCATAGTTCTGAACCCCCTTTCGCCGAACCGCCCCCGCAATATAGAAAACCAGCAGCCCCGCAATAATGGCGAGAACCGGCGCCAGCACCAGAGAACCTACCAACCAGTCCAGAAAATGCTGAGGAAGGTTCGATGCCATATTCCGCAGCTCTTCACGCCCGATCCATGAACCGTTGCGCAGGTAGAATCCCAACCAAATGCACGCCAGCGGAACAAAGGGAGGGGCGCAGAAATGCTGCACATTCACCGCCAACAGGCGGTTGAGATTCAGCTTCGTGGACACATACAATATCGCAATCGTATGGCAGGCAATCAACGGCAGGGTCGCCAGCAAGACCCCCACCGCCGCCGCAACCCCCAGCTCCACCGGCGAGGAGTTTTCCTTCAACAGCATGGCCAGGAACTTGCGGGGATGAAGCAACAGGTTTTTCCAATCCGTCTCACCCTGCTTGACCAGTTTTTTATGAGGCCACGGCAACAGGCGCCGCCCCACCAGCAGGGTATGCCGTCCCGTCAACCGCACATTATCCCTCCACTGGTCAAAATGGCTGATCCGCTCCTCCTTCGGAGGATAGTAGACACTGATCGGCACCTCCTCGATAGAGAGTCCCTGCCACACCGCCTTTGTCAGCACCTCGACTTCAAAATCATACCGGTTTCCGCGCAGCTTCATCTGCGACAGCAGCTCCACCGGATAGGCGCGGAACCCGCTCTGCGAATCCGATACACTTGCGCCACACTCCAGCTTGATCCAAAAGTTGGAAAACTTCCGGCCAAACCTGCTTCCACCCGGAATGTTTTCGCCCGAAAAATCGCGTGCCCCAATCCCGATGCTAGCAGGCTCCTTTCCAAGCATCGGAAAAAACGTCGGCAGATCATCCGGGTTGTGCTGGCCATCCGCATCGACACAAACCATCCACTGTCCACCCCGCTGTCGAATATATTCCAGCGCCGACAGCAGCGCCGCCCCTTTGCCTCGGTTTTCAGAATGGCGCAGCACCTCGATATCCGTATCGACAAAAAGCGCCGCCACATCCACATCCATAGAGCCGTCGTCCACCACCAGCACACGCGCCAAATGCTCCCGGCAGCCCAGCGCCACATTCTTGACCGTGCCCCCGTTGTTATAAACAGGAACCACGCACCAAATAGATTGTAAAATCAATTCAGACATGGCGAAGGAAACGGGGTGGTTTGACAAGCAGGTTCATGAAGGGTCCTCAGTATCCAAAGGAGCAAGCATTTGATAAAACTCGTGCAACTTGGCTTGCAAAAGTTTTTTATCGGGCATCTGAATCTGGTATTCGCTGACCATCGCCGGGGAAAGGGAGCGGCTGAGGGCATATTCCACGACCTCTTCATCCTTGGTTGCGCAGAGCAGCATGCCAATGGCAGGGTTTTCGTGCGGTTTTCGGTGATCGCGATCCAAAGCCTCAAGATAAAAATTAAGCTTGCCCAGATCCTCGGGTTCAAACCGTCGTGCTTTCAGCTCAATGGCCACCAAGGCATTTAGTCCACGATGGAAAAAGAGCAGATCCAATGAAAAATCCTGCCCACCCACCTGCAACGGATATTCCGATCCGACATAGCAAAAATCGAGGCCCAACTCCGTAAGGAAGCGGCCAAGGTTGCGGATGAGCGCTCCGTGCAGATCGGGTTCATCGTGGGTCTCGGAAAGCCCAAGAAACTCAAGCGCATAGACATCCTTAAACACCGAATTTGCAAGAGGATACATTTGTCTCACCACTGGTGAGACTTTTAGCGGATTGGCGACAGCACGTAGAAAAAGGCCGGATTTGAGCTGGCGATCCAACTCACGACTGCTCCATTTTTCACGAATCGCCATACGGATGTAAAAATCTCGCTCTTCCTCCTGCTTAGCCTGCCCAAGAATAAGCATATGGTGTGTCCATGGCAATTCTCTCAGCAGTGATGAGAGAATTTGCTGATCACGGTAGGTTTCGTGGAATTGGCGCATCCGCCAAAGGTTTTGCGCCGAAAAACCGCGAATACCAGGTTGCGATTTACGAATGTATACGCTCAGCGTTTCAATCGTACCTTTCCCCCATCCCTCTTCGGCAATTCGGTGATTAATGATTTCCCCAACCTGCCAATAGAGGTTGATCAATTCGGTATTGACCGCCCGATAGGCCCGTTGTTTGGCGGACTGGATCAGTTCGGTTATTTCGTTGAATGCGGCTTCGGTAATTTGGTTTTCGTTTTTCATCGTTTTTGCCGATCCCGTTTCCGCTTTCTCTTTCCGGCACCGATGAGCATGTCGTAGGCGGTGCCTCCGTAGCCGAGCTTGTGCAACATATGCAGTTTGTCATCGAGCGCGTCGGGCGGAAATACACAGTTGAATCTGTCGGCAAACCCATCGGTCAGCGTTTTCTCGAGCCAGTCGCGATCAATCCCGTTTGCAATATAGTACACCGGGTCGATGATGTCGGTTTGGTCGGTCACGAACCCCTCCTGCCGGGCAAGGGTCATCAAGCCGGTTCCGGGAAGAATACGGATTCCCATGAACATAAAGTTGGCGGTCTGCTGAAGGTTGCGGACATTCTCAATCCCCTGCATCACCGTCTCGGGGGTTTCGCCGGGGCCACCAAACATATAGTAGTGTGCCGTGGTCACCTCGTGCCGCAAAAACAGTTCATTGCATTCGGTCACATCGTCCCACGTAAAATCCTTGCCAATCCCCTTGAGCGTGGCATCGGTCGAGGCATCCGCACCAATCTCGGCGGCATCGAGGCCGGTGGCCTTCATGAGCGCAACGATTTCATCGTCGAGCTCGCCGCCGGGCGTAAAGAAGGCCGTCCATGGCACCTTGATTTTACGCCGGTGCATTTCGTGGATAATCTCGCGGTAGTGCCCCCCCGAATCGTTGAAAACCGAGTCCACAAAAAAGATATATCCATCCGCATGTTCAGCAATCAGTCGCTCCAGATCATCCACCACCACGCCCGCCGACCGCAACCGCAGGTCACGACCTTCGAGGAACGGATAGGAGCAGTAGATGCAATGCTTGTTGCACCCGCGCTTGGTCTGGATCGAGATCGTTTTGCCATGATCCATATAATACCCGACCATTTCAGGATCATAGTAGGCGGAAGGAATGGCCTCCTTTTCGAGCTGTTGCGGAGCGCGCAAAATCCGCTCCGGTAGCAAGTTGCCGGAAGCCATATTTTCCGCCAACTCGCACATCAGCACTTCGCCCTCGCCCACCACGCCATAGTCGGCACCGACCTTCGCCAGCATTTCTTCCGGCATAATCGAAAAGGCAGAACCGCCCAAAATGATCGGTGACGAAACGGTCTCCCGAATGCAGTCCACGATTTTCTGGACACTGTCGATGTAGCGATGCTCATTCACCGCATTCACATTATCGATGTTGCGGAGCGAGAGCCCCACCAAATCCGGTTGCGCCGACCCGACCCGCTCCTTGACGGCATCGAACGAACAACCGCTCTGGAGGAAATCAAATAGTTCCACCTGATGCCCCGCCT
>Ga0164313_10004064_pt1 | contig 13070 bp, 13 predicted proteins | sample GuaBasSedimGuay4_FD_113735 | JGI IMG/M metagenome (GOLD analysis project Ga0164313, IMG submission 113735) | Subseafloor sediment microbial communities from Guaymas Basin, Gulf of California, Mexico - Guay4, Core 4569-4, 0-3 cm | ecosystem: Environmental > Aquatic > Marine > Hydrothermal vents... | reverse complement strand
GGAAGGATGTGGGGTTCATGGGATCAGAATATTATGATACCCCAAACCTGGACCAGCTGGCTAAAGAGGGAATGGTTTTTACCCAGGCTTATGCGTCAGCTGCCAACTGTGCTCCCAGCAGGGCATGTTTAATGACGGGTATGTATCCTACCGATCATGGAATTTATACCGTAGGGTCTTCTGAAAGAGGAGACTCAAGGACACGGAGAATTGTTCCTGCCTCTAACCTAGTGACCCTGCCGGACCAGTATTATACTATGGCTGAAGCTTTCCAGGACGCTGGCTATTCAACCTGTAGCATTGGAAAGTGGCACCTGGGTGAGGATCCCCGAACCCAGGGATTTGATAATAATGTGGGGGGAGGGACCTGGGGTCACCCCAAAAGCTATGTGGCACCTTACCGGCAGCCTGCTCTTGTTGCTCCCGAAGGAGAGTACTTGACAGACCGGCTCACCGATGAAGCCAAAAAATTTATTCGAAGTAATGGTCAAGAGCCTTTTTTTCTATACCTGCCCTACTACGCGGTCCATACGCCCATTCAGGCCAAAGCGGAATTAGAACAGAAGTACTTAATAAAGGGTGGATCAGGTTGTCAGTCCAACGCAGCTTATGCCGGGATGGTGGAAAACCTGGACCGGTGTATCGGATTGCTTCTCAGGGAGATTCATGAGCTTGGACTTGATGAGAATACCCTGGTGATTTTTACATCAGACAATGGAGGTATCAGAGAGATTTCATGCCAGGACCCGCTCAGGGCCGGAAAGGGTTCTTACTATGAGGGTGGAATCAGGGTGCCCCTGTTGGTCCGTTGGCCTGGAATAATTCAACCTGGAATAAGGTCAGAGCCTGTTATCAACCTGGATTTTTATCCCACAATAATGGAGGTAATCGGTAGTACTGAGGATTTGACCGGTATGGACGGAGTGTCACTATGGCCCCTGCTTTCAGGTAAATGCAATTCGATCAATGAGCGCGCACTATTTTTCCATTTCCCCATCTACCTGCAGGCTTATAAAGCAGGCTTTGACGGTGGACGTGATCCGCTGTTTAGAACACGGCCAGGTTCTGTGATCATAGAGGGTGAATGGAAACTGCACTATTACTACGAAGATGGCGGAGTGGAGCTCTATAACCTCTCTGAAGACCCAGGCGAGAAATCCAATCTGTCGGATATAAATAGTGAAAAGAGAACGTATTTACTGGGAAAACTCAATGATTGGCTTAAAGCTGAAAATGCCCAGGTGGAGTTTGAACTGAATCCTGAGTTTGACCTGGAATTCGAGCGGCAAATGATGGAGGAGATCTATTGAGTTGATACCATTCGGAACATGCATGTCTTCATGGAACAAATTTCACATGTATAGTTCGAGTAAGTCACCTGTGCCCCTATTCCGATTACACCGCTTATGGATTTAATGGGAGACATGAGTGAGGAATCGGACAGTGTAACGCCGCATAAATCTGAAGGAAACAGGCTAAAGAGTTTTTGTTGTTCAGCCACATCCCAGCTGCAGTAGCCGGGACTGTAGTGGTTGGTCACGTTCATACCGCTTTCTTCTGCCCTGGACCGGATCTGTTCATGGACCTGGTTGGCAACTGACTCAACAATTGTAGAAGCAATCAAGTCGGTAATATACCCTTCAAGGTAGGCTCCCTCATCCATTAATTTACGGGCCAGCTCTTCGGGACCGCGACCTGCAGTTGCCACGAAAAAGGCAAAAGATTCAGAATGTCGGAGCATTTTATGAATGATTTTACCAGTCTCAAAACGTAACCCATCAATCTCAATCGAATCTTTTGAGCCAGCATCAATTACTTTCAATACATTATATCCGCCCCGGGGTGTCATTATCTTCCTGCACTCGCTGGTGTATTGATGGATGATCTCCTGCGTATGACCATCCAATCCACCAATTTCACCATCTCCAAGTAGCGAAAGAATGTCTTCAGATCTGACCCTGATTGCAGATTTGTCTATGTGAAGTTCCTCTAATTGCATCCGCACATGTTAAGTTTCGAAGATAGTAAGAATTGCCCCAACCCTGTTAAAATAGTCCTAAATCCACATACATACCATTACTCTTGTGGGCGCCTGACTACTTTTGCACTCTTTGGGTGGAGTAAGGTCTGGTCGGGTTTACCGTCTAATCTGGCAACCAATAGTAATTGAGTAATTAAAGGAGCATACAGCCATGAAACAGTTCAATCAATTAATATGCCCGGTATCCCCGGAGAGGGTGGATGAAAACAGGGTTAGGGCAACCGCATTTGGAGTGGTGATTACCATGGGGGCATTCTTCATAACCGGCAATGCCATTTTCCCTGCCTTACTGGCTGTTGACTTTTACATCAGGGCATTTACGAAGTTGCCCAATAGTCCCCTGAGCCTTCTATCCAATCTTTTTGTAAAAGCCATGGGAACTAAACCGGTGCTAATCGACAAGGCGCCCAAAATGTTCGCCGCAAGGATCGGATTATTGCTGACTTTCGTTACCACAGCCGCCGCGATGCTTGGGTTTTCTCTGATGGCCTATGTGGTGGGAGCTACACTGGTATTGTTCGCCTTTCTGGAGTGCGGACTCAATTTTTGTGCAGGTTGCTGGATTTATACTTACATTGTCTTTCCACTTGTAAGGAAAAACCAATAAGCTTTAACAAAGGGATCCCATGAAAAAGATGCATTTACAATTTGCCAGTTTGTTTGTTATATCTTGTATATTGATAGGTACATTATCAATGGAGTTACATGCGCAGGATATGGAAAGCAAAAGCGATAAATTAGCCGTTTTGTGGGTCTCAGGTGACCGGGATGTGGCTGAGAAATCATGCCTGATGTATACCCATGCAGCCAAGCGAAATGGCTGGTTTGATGAGGTGGTACTTATCGTGTGGGGCTCCTCTTCCAGGCTCCTTGCTGAGGATGAAGCACTGCAGGAGAAGGTCAGGGCCATGATAGAGGATGGTGTAATCCTTGAAGCGTGTATTTCCTGTTCTGATATGCTCGGAGTAACCGAGGAATTGAAAGATTTGGGCATAGATGTAAAAGGGATGGGAGTGCCACTTACCAATTATATGAAGAGTGGTTATCATGTACTCACCTATTAAATATAGTTAATTGCGTTGAAACAGGTCTGCCATTCTGTCGGTAAGAGCTCCATGGCGTGATATTTGGACAAGTTGATTAAATTTGAAGTAAATGATCAACATCCAGAAAATAAAATCCCGGTATCATCATCTATGTGGTTTGGTTTCATCCAGGCGTGTGAAGGATGCATTGGATGTCCTTAATAAACTGGTTAGCGAATCGGGCTACAGTGATTTTTTTATTCAGCAGGAGCACCTGGAGCATACCTATGAGCAGATGCTCAACTACATGCTTGAGGGGGTTCAGGATCCCGAAAGGGATAAAGTCTACAATAAATTGCTCGTCTCCATCCTTGAACTTGCCGATAGGGTGAAGGATCGTTTAATGGAGCAGCATTCGGGCTGGCATACCTATACACTTAAACAGGAGGTTGACCGACAGCAGGAGTTAACCGGGATCCGGGTTATCGAAACCATGGATGATCTCTCCTTTAAGCGGGAACTTGATGAGTTAATTGATGAGGGACAGGCGTCCCCTCACGCAACGGATGAACGGCGCAGGAAGCTTTCACAGGAAATATTCAGACACCTCTGGTTAAGTAACCGGTACAATGAAGCTGAGAATAGCCTGGCAGCTGCAGTGCTCTCCTGCCAGGAATTTCTCTGGTATGAAAAGGCTCTTTACATCAGTGGAATTCTTTTATCGGGACTACGTTACTGGGATGAAGAGAAGGTACACAGACTTATTGATTTTGCAGGTGAGGAGGATCAGGAAGTATCTGCAAGGGCGCTTGTAGCGCTGGTAATCTTGCTTTACAGGCACGATCACAGGATTGAATTTTATCCCAACATCATTCACAGGTTGAGGTTGTTAAAAGAAGAGCTGAACCTGAATCAGAGTTTTGAGAAAATTGCCCTGCAGTTGATTCGCACCAGGGATACTCTTGAAATTGGAAGGAAACTTCAGGAAGACCTGATGCCAGAGATGGCCAAGCTTAAGCCCAAGCTGGAAGACAAACTTAAAATGGACGATATCCGTGACGAACTGTTGGAAGAGGGAAGGAATCCCGATTGGGAATCCATGTTCAGCGAGTCGGATGATCTCTATAAAAAAGTGGATGAGTTTATGAAACTGCAAATGGAAGGGGCCGATGTTTATATGACCACTTTTGCTCACCTGAAGCAGTTTCCATTCTTCAGCGAATTGACCAACTGGCTGGTTCCCTTTCATCATGAAAATCCGGATCTCACTGAAATCTATTCTTCTAAAAGCGAAGATTTCGATCCGGAGATTTTTATAGACGGATTGAAGAAGACTCCATTTTTGTGCAACAGTGATAAATACAGCTTTATATTTAACATTAGATATCTTCCCGAGGAGCAGAAAAAGATGCTTTCTACTGCGTTTTTAATGGAAATGGAGGGACTCCAGGAGATGATTGCCGATGAAAAGGTTACATCAAACGATTTCACAACCCGCACGGTCTTTATCCAGTATATACAGGACCTGTACAGATTCTTTAAAATCTCACCCTTTAAGAATGAGTTTGAGGATGTTTTCGGAGGAAAAATGGACCTCTATAAGTCCTGGTTTTTCAGGGAGATAATTGAGGATAACTCCATCATAAGGAACATTGCCGAGTACCTTTTTGAAAAGGATCATTTCGAAGAGGCGCTGGATATTTTTACCATGCTGCTGGAGGAACAGCCCGAAGACCGTGAACTGCTTGAAAAGGCAGGCTATTGTAATCAGAAGGAGGGAAATTACCGAAGGGCCATTGGTTATTACACAAAAATCGGTCTTTTGGGAGATCAAAACATGTGGAGTCTCAAGAACATGGGAATCTGTTACCGAAAGATTGGAGATTTCAAATCAGCGCTTGAAGTATATGAAAAAGCGGCTGGTCTGCAGCCCGAGAATCAAACCATGGAATCTCTCATTGGGTTCTGTCACCTTAAAATGGGAGATTATCAGACGGCCCTGAAACACTATTTTAAGATTGAGTACCTGAATCCCGGCAACCAGCATATACTGCGTCCCATTGCCTGGTGTTATTTTGCCCTTGGCGAACTAAAAAAGTCGGATAAGTATTTTACCCGGGTATTTGAATTAAAGCCCGGTTATTACGATTACATCAATTACGGGCATTTGCAATGGGCCCTGGGGAAAAAGAGGGATGCAGTAGAGTTATACCTGCAATCACTCAGGGATCTGAATTTTGAAATGGATGATTTTCTGAAAACAATGGAAGAGGACAAATCAATGTTGGTCATTAACGGGATCAACAAAAAAGATATTCCATTGATGCTGGACTATCTTCACTATCGCCTTGTAAAATAAAAAAATAGCGGTCCGATATTGAAGAAAAAAGCCATGGAATTCAACCCGTCTCTATATGAGAGTGGAATGTAGTATCGAACCGCTATATCTATGATGTGTTAGAACGTTAGTGTTGTACTACAAATATAGGGGATTTATCCTACCTATCATTGTCAGAAATAACCAAAATCAGGCCCTTTGTCAAAAATATCGGCCATTAGACAGTTAGAAAGGCGACTTGCACCAATTCTGAACCTTTCGCTATGCAACCAACTTTCACCTAAAATTTCATCCACAATCGCATAGTATAATAGGGCCGTTTCAGAGTCGGATATTCCTCCTGCAGGTTTGATCCCGATCTTTTTTCCTGTACGGTTGTAATAATCTTTAATGGCAAGGCACATGACTACCATTGCTTCGGGGGTTGCTCCGGGTGATATTTTACCTGTGGAGGTCTTGATGAAATCGGCACCAGAGCCAATGGCCAGTAGGGAAGCTTTGCGGATTAATGAATAATCTTTCAGGCTGCCTGTCTCCAGGATCACTTTCAGGTGAACCGGCCCCACCCTTTGCTTAATGATCTGGATTTCGTACTCCACATATTCCAGGTCGTCCATCAGGAATTTCCCTACGGGTAGAACAATATCGATTTCATCAGCACCCTGCTCAATGGCTTGTTCAATCTCCATGACCTTGATGTTGGTAAAGGTCTGGGATGCGGGGAATCCTCCTCCCACAGAAGCAATATTTACCAGTGGATTTTCAAGTTTCTCTTTTACAATGGACACCATCTCAGGGTATACACATATGGCAGCAACGGCTGGCATGGCCGGATAAGCTTCTCCAAGGAGATTCACCTTTTCACACATGCGAGAGACATTCTGAATATTGTCCCGCTCACTCAATGTGGTCAGATCGATGAGACTGAATATTCTTTTTAACAGCTCTTTGTCATCTCTGGTGGGTAAGTTGGTTCGGATTTTCTCCAATAGCTGTTTTACCGCAGCTTCATCAACATTCAGGTCAAAGTCTGGTAGAATTTTCATTGTTGAGATCTTGGTACCCTCAATTTATCATTTTGTTGATGACGGTCAAAATCCCTGGAGGTTTTTTTATCGATATTCTTTTTGAATGCAGTATCAAGATCTACTCCGGTCTGGTTGGCCAGGCAGATCACTACAAACAGCACATCAGCCAGTTCATCAGCCAGTTCCTTCTTTTCGCCAGGGGCTGAACCGGGAGATTGTTCTCCGTAAGTGCGCGCGATGATTCGGGCTACCTCACCCACCTCCTCTGTAAGTATGGCCATGTTGGTGAGCTCGTTGAAATACCTGACTCCATATTCCTTAATCCACGTGTCTACCGTTTTCTGCGCTTCCTGAATGGTCATTACTCCCTGTTTTTTGTGTCGATCATTATGGTTACCGGTCCGTCGTTGGTGAGGTTGATCTGCATGTATGCACCAAATTCACCTGTTACAACCGGTTTGGACAGATCATGTTCAATGGCGCTGATGAATTTTTCGTAAAGCGGGATGGCCACTTCGGGTGCAGCAGCTTTGATGTACGAAGGACGGTTTCCTTTTCTGGTGCTTGCATGGAGGGTAAACTGACTGACTACCATCACCGATCCATCGATATCCAAAACCGAAAAGTTCATGACCCCTTCTGCATCGTCAAAGATTCGAAGTCTGCTGATTTTGCCGCTCAGCCACTCAATATCTGCGGGACCATCGGAGTCTTCAATTCCCAGTAATATAAGGAGTCCGGGGCCAATCTGTTTTTTAGTTTCCCGGTTAATGGTAATATGTGCTTCTGAGACTTTTTGAACAACCGCCCTCATGAAAGATTTTCACTGACCATTCTGAAAAGAGCAACCCGGTTAATGGGTTTGGCAATGTAATCGTTGAATCCCGCTTTCAGGCATTTGATCCTGTCATTATTGAGGGTATAAGCAGTTTGAGCAATAATGGGAAGATTGGGGTGTTTCGATTTGATGATTCGCATGGCTTCATAGCCATCCATCACCGGCATATTGATATCCATCAGGATTAAGTCAATTTCTCCCGCATGCCTGGTAATTATATCGACGGCTTCTTTACCATTCTTGGCACGAATTACAGTGGCTTCGGTCTTTTTAAGCAGTGTTTTCAAATAGAAAAAATTCACCTCTTCATCCTCCGTTATAAGGACCACCTTGTTGTTCCAGTGATACTCAATTTTCTCTGTAGTCGGAAATATCACAGGAGATGCCAGTTTTTCCATGATGCCATATTTTTTGCTAACGTATTGACTACTACTAATTAATAGCAAATAACAATGGGGTTGGAAGATACTTGTTAACAATTTGGTTAAGGCAGCAGAAGGGGGTACTAATGGCTAGAAATTCCATTTAAAACGGAGAAATCCAAATGTATTCTTACTTCTTGAACTGCCTCCGGTGGGGTTATCAAACGTTGCTGAGAAGTGCTGAAAGATCAATGAGAAGGCCATATTGCTCCTTATGGAGAGGTCCAGGGAGGGTCCCAGGAAAAATCCTTTCCATTCAGGATACCAGATGGATGCGAAACTTCCGGTAAAAAGTGGGGTAAAAGGATAGGAGATATTGGCAAATAATGACCAGGTTGTAAAGCCAAGGTTTTTAACGTCCAGGTTGCCTCCGTATAACTGAAGAAAATCATTCATATCCATCTCTTTGGCGAAACCTGAATACATCACTTCTGCCTGGAGCATCAAGGAATTGGAAAATGAATAGTCCAATCCGGTGGAGGCTAAAAGATAACCGGTGGTATCTTTAAATTGACTCAGATCCCGGAAGTAGGAGAGTTCTCCGCGAAAAGCAGTGGGCCCCAGGCTGCCACTCCAACCTGTCCCGAGGAAAAGGTCCTCTTCCTGGTAAGCTCCTCCCAGCATCTGAATATCAAACCCCAGGGTATTGAACCGGAAATATCCTGCGACAGTTACCCTGTTTGAACTGTCAATTTTAGCCACCAGCTCAATGGTAGACGCATTTCCCGTATAATACTGCAGACGAATTGCATCACTTCCTGGCCGCTCGGGATAATCCACATCAAAGTAGGAGTAACTGTTAAAAATATCATTGGGATTCCACACCAGGGTTTGTCCCCAGTTAATGCGTTGCCGGCCTACAATCGCCTCAAGGTTTCCAAAGTTGAACTGCAACCACAAACGGTCAACTGTTGTGGTGAACGCATAACCTGCATTGTCTCCCAGGTCACCATTGTTTAGCAGGGTCATGTCCATATAGCCCGGGTCCATTCCAAGCCCCTCTGAGTAGCCAGGAATTTTCTTTAATGTACTACCTGTAATAATTCTACTTCTGAATTGAATGGTACCCGTAAGCCAATGGGCTGGATAGACCATAAAATTGAACCTATCCATAAAGTTGTTCTCCCATAGCAACTCATCTTCGATATTGTATAATGAAAATGTATTGGAGATATACCCATCCATGGTGATCTTCTCCTGGCCATAAACAGTGCCAAGGGCCAGGATGGAGAGGATCAGAAAATAGTGTAATCTTTTAATTATGGACATGTTAATTTTTCCGCTCATCGGAGACCACTTTCCCATCTTCCACGGTGATGACGCGCCTGGCTTTTTTCACCACCCGGGCATCATGGGTAGAGAAGATAAATGTGATCCCCTCCTCCCTGTTGAGCTGCTCCATGATATCCAGCAGGGTTTCGGTGGATTTGGAATCCAGGTTGGCAGTGGGCTCATCGGCAAGGACGAATTTGGGTTTGGATGCCAGTGCCCTGGCTACGGCCACCCTCTGCTGTTGTCCGCCCGATAGTTTGGAAGGTCTGCTGTTTACACGGTCCTCCAGTCCAACTGCTTTCAGTAATTCCAGGGTGCGCTCATCCCGCTTCTTCTTATCCCATTTCTGAAGGCTCATGATGAATTCAACGTTTTCTTTGGCAGTGAGAACGGGTATCAGGTTGTAGGATTGAAAAACAAATCCAATGTTTCGCATCCGGAAATCGATCAGTTTCGAAGACTTGAGATCTGCCAGGTTGGTATGGTCCACCAATATCTCTCCTTCGGTGGGTTTATCGAGGCCACCGATCATATTCAATAGTGTTGTTTTTCCAGAACCGGAAGGCCCTACAATTGCTGCAAATTCTCCTTTTTCGAAATCCAGTGTAACACCATTGACAGCATGTACCTTCACTTCCGAGCTGTTGTATATCTTGTGTACGTTTCTAATCTCTAATATTTTCATGAGCTCTTATTTTGTATAAGTTCAGTTCTTATTCGGTTCTTAGTGCTTCTGAAGGGTCCAGTTTGAGCGCCTTCAGGGCCGGGTATATGGACGATAGAATCCCGGTAATGATAATCAGTATGGTCACCGTGATAAAAAAGGAAGTGGAGATGACCGGATAGATATGAGCTGAAAATCCCAGGGCTTCAAATCCTTCTTCATAGCTCATCATATTGATCCCGTTTTTCGCAGTTAATGTGATTATAAATTTACTGACAACCATGCCCACAACACCTCCTACCAGGGAGAGGAAAACTGATTCCAGCATGATCATGCTAAATACCCGCTTTTTGTTCATCCCAATGGCTGTAAGCATACCCAGTTCCTTGGTTCGCTCAAGTACAACCATCAGCATGGTATTCACAATCCCAAAAGCCAGTGCTGCCAGGATCAGGACCATAAAAAAACCATAGAATTTCTGAATCATATCGGTCATCATGGCCAGATCGGGTTGAATCGTTTTCCAGTGCATGACCTCCAGATCCGGGAGATCGGCTTGCAATGAGGCAGTTACTTCTTCAGTCATTTCAGTGTCTTCCAATGAAATAACAAGTTGATTCATCTCTTTTAAAGTCATCCCGGTAAGGCTCACCAGATCCTCGTTTTTTACTAGCACCTGACTCATTTCAAACATACTGTTTTTAATATCATAGATACCAGCAATCCGAAAGACGGCCCCGGTCTGAATCTGATCCTTATCAATGAAGGTAAGGGTCATTTTTGACCTTTGCCGGAACGACCATGCCGCTGCAGTTATATCAGTTGCATAAGCATGCTGTTCCTTCAGGGTAAGTATGCTTTTCATCTCCTTTTTAAAGGCCTTTTCACTCTTAAATCGCTGTCCGTTGTATGTGGCCAGTTTAACAAGGATCTCCTCAGGCACCTCGTTATTTTTGAGCGAGTCAAGGACCGTTTCATTAATCATATAGCGGATGATATTTAATTCCTTGGCCAGGTCCTGACCAATATAGGCCAGGTGGTGCCTGCTCTCTGTTTCAAAAAAACTGCCGGTTCCCGGCATGGTGGTTTTATACAGTTCGAGTACCTTTCTTTCTGTGTCAGGATCAATTCCCACGATCTGTACCCCTGCACTTTTAGTGGCCGTGTTTGCCATCGCAGTAATTATTGTGCGGGAGGTCACTGCCTCTACTCCCGGGGTACCATTAACGGTTTCCAGCACATGCTCCAGGTCAGGAATGGTAAGTTGCATATCATAATTGTCCCTGAGGTTGGGGTGGTTGATATGGATGTGGGCGATCTCCTTTTTCAGCGCTGCATCGACCCTTTGTTCTATGGCTCCATTCATTACGGCCACGGCAAATATTCCACCAAATATACCAATGGTCACCGAGATGATTACCACCAGGCTGCGGACCTTATTTCGCCATACATTTTTCCAGGCTGTTTTCCAGATCATAACCTTTATTTTTAAGCTCTGAGAGCATTAACCACATTCATTTTTAAGATTTTTCGCATGGGATATCCAATGGCCAGGAAGACCATCAGGGCCACAATAACTATCTGCCATAAAAAGTAAAGATCAACACCCTGGAAGGCAATAACCGGTTCCATTCCATAGTCCTCGAACATCTTGGCCACCTCCCCTTTAAAGACAATGGGGTGTTCTACCCCGTACAGGATCAAACCTGTAGCCAGAATCGATCCTGAAAGAATACCAAGGAAACCAATCAATATCATCTCCAGGGTCATAATCGAGGAGAGTTTTTTCTTCTGCATACCTATGGCCACCAGCACACCAAATTCCCGCTTCCGTTCTGATGTGAGCATAAGCACGGTTCCAAATACACCAAAAGCGATGACCAGGTAGAGAATTCCGATCATAATTTTTCCGCCCTGGTCATCTGCATCCATCTGTGATACCAGGAGCTCATTCATCTCCCTCCACTCCATGACTCGCTGGTTTTCCGGAACCATTCCTTCCAGTCGGGACACGGTTCCAGCAATGGCCTTGTCCCTGACGTCTTCCACACGTAGAGCCAGGGAGGTAAGGTTGCCTTCCGCATTATAGAGTGACTGGCAAATATCCAGTGGTATATATACAATCTTATTATCCAGATCGGGCAGGGGTAATTTTACAATCCCCTTGATTTCATATTTACCTGCGGCAGTGGTTGCATGGTAGCCCTGGCTGATCAACACAATGGTATCCCCAATGCCCAGCTTAAGGTATTGGGATAGTTTATCGCCCACCCACACTCCAGGCTGGCCCATCTGAATCGAGCCATTTTCGAATTGGGAATGGCTTTCAATCAGGGGCAACAGTTCAGGAGCCTCAGGGTCTTTAATACCCATATCCAGCTGAAGCCTGGAACTGCTGGTATATGATGTTCCCTCGAACAGTTCAGATAACTCCTTGACCTTCTGGGGCAAGTCCGGATCGGATTTGATCCTGGAAACAGCCTCCGAAGTGAGCCGGAATTTGACCATTTTATCCAGCACATTTGAAAGGTGTTTTTCTTTTTCTGGATCCACACCCATAACCATTACCCCTTTGGTCTGTGGTCCGTTTGAAGCCAGGGCAAAAGACTCAAACCTTGGAACTGTACCAACAACGTTGGCATCTGCCAAAATTTGCTCATCCAGTTCACGATCGTAAGGAAATGTATTGTCCACCACCTTCTCATCCCAGTAGTCCTTTTGCTGTACCTGGATATATCCAGTGTAGGATTCGATGGCATTCTTATACATTTTATCGTAGGATCCCAGCTGTACGGAGCGAAATAAGAGTGCAAAGAACACTGCAAATAAGACCGATGCAGAAGTGATCATGGTCCGGCGCCTGTTCCTCCACAGGTTTCGCCAGGCTAACTTTAAATTATTCATAAGTATGGTATTAGCGTACTCTTTTCATGTTTTGTTGTGAGAAGAAACTGTCTTTGATGGGTGTATTAAACTCGATCTCTTTGATTTCCACAATGGTTTTCTGTCCCTCTTCTTCCTCAGGAATAATCTCCAGGAGGGTGGGGATTAACCTTCCATCCATGGTTTTGACCTCCTTACCCAGTTCAGTCCGGATCAGGTACCCATCTTCATCGTAAAGTTCTGATTTCAAAAAGAGAAAATCTTTTTTGTCGATCCATCGCACCTGGTGCCCCCAGATCACTGCTGCATCTTCCTTTGCCACCATTTTAATGATGTGACAGAGCCGTCCGGATATCACCTCTTCCCCAATAATTTCATGGTCATAGTCATTGACCACCGATGACTCTTTGAGAATATCATCATTGGTGTAGTCTGATCCCATCCACCCCTGCGACATCATGGAAGGAGGAAGTTTGATCAACCGGTTTATGGTTGGATTCCAGCTCCACATTTCATTTTCCCTTTTGAGGAATGACTGGCCTTTATCTTTTGCAGGTGC
>Ga0164313_10004063_pt1 | contig 13071 bp, 10 predicted proteins | sample GuaBasSedimGuay4_FD_113735 | JGI IMG/M metagenome (GOLD analysis project Ga0164313, IMG submission 113735) | Subseafloor sediment microbial communities from Guaymas Basin, Gulf of California, Mexico - Guay4, Core 4569-4, 0-3 cm | ecosystem: Environmental > Aquatic > Marine > Hydrothermal vents... | reverse complement strand
TGTCTTCCAATCCACAAGGAACTGTTCGTGCTCTGCACTTTCCTTATTCAAGAATAGATCGGCACAGGCAAATATGCCCTTTGCGGTCATAGCGGGGCACAAATTGGCAAAAAACAGTTCCTTCTCCCCGGCAGTGAGGTGGTGAAGGCTGAACCCCGCCAACACGAGATCATACGTATTTGGTGAAAGCTGCAAACTCTGAAAAAAATTCTGATCATATGTCATGGGGGTCCCGGAGAACCGCTTTTTGCACAACTGGATCATTTCTTCTGAGGCATCTACAAGATGATGGTGCGCATGGGGATATAGTGTGGTGCTCAGCATGCTGACATTCCCATTGCCACAACCCAGATCAAGAACCTTCTCCGGGTTGAAAGATTCAGGTAGAAGTCCAAGCATAGACTTCGATAGTTTGCGATAGTGTGGAACCATGCTATCCATGACATCTGTATACCGGTCGCTCATCTCGTCAAATACATGTCCAATTCCGTCTGTCTGCGTCAAGTCCGGGTCATCCTGAAGTTGCTTGTTTTTCATCGCTCCGTTATCTGATGGTTTTACTTTAAAAACTGTGATTGGAATGCCTGGAATGTCAACACTTTTGAAAGGCTATACTCCAAAACAAACTGCTCTGAAATTGTCTTTTTGTAATAAACTAACCCATAACCCTGGGCGTATATTTCCATTCCCGACCATTCGGTTTCTGTGAATCCCTCGGTTTCTGTTTCAAGCTTTTCCGTAGTCCTTACACTTATTGCGGGAATGGACTTTCCTTCAAACACAAAATTCACCGGGCCCTCCATCAGGCGGTGTTTTGTGAGCATAACCCGGACGGAATCTTCGGACGTATCCCAATATTCGATGTGATATACAGACTGAGTGACACTATCTACTGGACCAAAGACAAACGTTCTGTTTTCTGAAATTGTAGTAGCAATCTCCTTTGGTCCGTCTTCATCCCGGTACACGAGGTCCAGGCTCAAAAGTTCTGCTTGATCTCTCGACAATCTTTCGATGGATCGCTGGACGACATCTCCTGATGTGGTATACATTGTGGCCCGAAGAAAATTCCTGCCTCGTCCTCCGCTAAAACGATAATGCCAGAATTCATCTGGTAAAGACGGGTCATTGACAGAGGCATACTGATAGACAACTCCGGTGCCGGCAAACGTCAGATGATTGAGATAATAGTCCTCTGTCGAATGTGAGACTGTCTGATCTGTCGCGCATGACAAAAAACATGTCGACGCGATGAGCGTTGCTATTAGACTGAAAGTCAGTGTTTTTGACATTCTGGGTGTCATATTGGCACAATTTAACAGTTGGTACAGAATCTGAGGGTAGTACATCTGCACTGCCAAAGGATAAGCTAATGTATCTTTGCGGCAAATTTTATACCTCAAGCTAGCACATGTTTGGATTAGTTAAAAAAATGTTTGGGACGAAGTACGATCGCGACGTCAAAACATATACGCCGTTGGTAGAACAAACCAACGACTTCTTTCTGGAATTTAATGCACTGAGTAATGATGCGCTTCGCAACAAGACCATTGAGTTCAGGGCAAGAATTAAAGATCATCTCTCTGGTATAGATACTGATATCGCCTCGATAAAGAAGGAGGCAGAAGAGATTGAAGATTACAGCCAAAAGGAAGAGCTCTACAGGGAGCTCGATGAGATAATTGAGAAGCGCGACGAGCACCTGGAAGAAGTTTTAAACGCGATTTTGCCCGAGGCGTTTGCTGTGGTCAAAGAAACCACCCGTCGTTTTAACGACAATGAATTTATTCAGGTCTCAACTCTGGATCACGATCGGGAAATGGCTGCTACCAAAAGTTATGTCACAATAGAAGGCGAAAAGACATTCTGGAAAAATAGCTGGACAGCCGCGGGTGGTGAAGTCATTTGGAATATGGTGCACTATGACGTGCAGCTGATTGGGGGAATGGTACTGCACGACGGTAAAATTGGAGAGATGGCCACCGGGGAAGGAAAAACGCTGGTCGCAACACTTCCGGCTTACCTCAACGGTCTCGCTCAAGAGGGAGTTCATATCATTACAGTAAACGACTATCTGGCACGACGTGACCAGGAGTGGGTTGGGCCGATTTTCGAATTTTTGCTGTTGACTGTTGATTGTATTGATAAATACCAACCACATTCTCCCGAAAGAAGTAAGGCGTATGCATGCGATGTTACGTATGGCACAAACTCGGAGTTTGGATTTGATTACCTGAGGGACAATATGGTGCGCTCATCGGAAGAGCGGGTTCAGCGCAAGCATCACTATGCGATGATTGATGAGGTCGACTCGGTATTGATCGATGATGCACGAACACCCCTGATCATTTCCGGTCCCGTCCAAAAGGGATCTGAAGAGCAGGAGTATAACGAGCTCAAAGTCTACGTTGAAAAACTGTTTGCCGCACAGCGAAAACTGGCAACCACTTATCTCACAGAGGCAAAGGGTCTGATCAAGGATGGGATTCATGGCAACGAAGAGGGTGAGGGTGGTATGGCATTGCTCAGGTCCTTTAGGGCGCTGCCAAAACTCAGACCGCTTATCAAGTTTTTGAGTGAAGATGGTGTCAAGGTCACACTTCAAAAGACTGAGAACTTTTATATGCAGGAGCAGTCAAAGAATATGCACCTTGTAGATGAGCCCCTGCTTTTTACAATCGATGAAAAAAACAGGCAGGTAGACCTCACTGAGAAGGGTAATAGCTTTATGTCAAAGCTGCATCAGGGCGACGAAGGATTTTTTGTCTTGCCGGATATCGCAGTTGACATGCAGGCTCTTGAGGCTGACGAGAGTCTCAGTAAGGAGGAGCGTCAGGAAGAAAGAGAAACACTTGCGCAAGATTTTGCTGTCAAATCCCGGAGATTACATGGTATTTCACAATTGCTCAAGGCATATACACTCTTTGAGCGCGATGACGAATACGTCGTCATGGACGGTCAGGTGAAGATCGTAGATGAGCAAACCGGGCGTATGATGGAGGGCCGGCGGTACTCTGATGGATTACACCAGGCACTCGAAGCAAAAGAAAACGTAAAGGTTGGAGATATTACGCAGACGTATGCGACCGTAACACTCCAAAATTACTTCCGGATGTACCACAAGCTTGCGGGTATGACCGGTACCGCAGAGACTGAGGCAGGAGAGCTGTGGGAGATATACAAGTTAGACGTAGTGGTCATTCCGACAAACCGGCCTATCGTACGTGATGACCGGGAAGATCTCGTTTACAAAACTGCAAGGGAAAAATATCATGCCGTCATTGATGAAATTGTCGGATTGAGTGAGGCCGGGCGTCCTGTTTTGGTTGGTACCACATCTGTAGATATTTCTGAAAAGCTGAGCAGAATGCTTCATATGCGAGGCATCAAGCACAATGTCCTGAATGCCAAACAGCATCAGCGTGAAGCACAAGTTGTCACAGAGGCGGGATATGTCGGTGCCGTAACCATTGCGACAAATATGGCGGGTCGTGGTACTGATATCAAGCTCAGCAGGGAAGTAGTAGCGTCGGGTGGATTGGCCATCGTCGGAACGGAGCGTCATGATTCACGTCGCGTAGATCGTCAGTTGCGCGGTCGGGCCGGTAGACAGGGGGATCCGGGGTCCTCACAGTTTTTTGTTTCGCTCGAAGACAACCTGATGCGACTTTTTCACTCGGAGCGGATTGCAAAGGTGATGGATCGCATGGGGCATGAAGATGGTGAGGTCATCCAGCACTCAATGGTCACAAAGTCTATTGAGCGGGCACAGAAAAAACTCGAGGAAAACAATTACGGGGTCAGAAAGCGACTCCTGGAATATGACGATGTCATGAATATTCAGCGGGAAGCGATTTACTCAAAGAGAGATCATGCGCTTGAGGGTGAACGTCTGACGGTGGACCTCTACGGTATGTTTATGGCCCTCACTGAGACTCTTGTGCGCGATTACAGGCAAATCAATGACTACACTGCATTTAAGCATGAGAGTCTACGTATCCTGGCGATAGATCCCGACATGAACGAGGAGGACTTCAAAACTGGAAATCCAGACAATCTTGTTGAGGCGTATCAGGAGCAGGTTCTTAAGTCTTATCGCGACAAATCCGATAAAATAGGTGAGATTTTATTTCCTATTGTGACACGCGTTCTTGAAAATGAAGGCCACAAGTACAAGCGTATTGCCGTACCATACACAGATGGCCGAAAAGAACCATTATCGATATCGGCAGACCTCGAAGCAGGAGTGCAGACCGAAGGCAAGTCGATCATGAAGGAAATAGAAAAAACGGTTACCCTTTCTCTCATCGACCAAAACTGGAAAGAGCACCTTCGCCACATGGACGAGTTGAAAGACAGTGTCCAGTCGGCTTCATTTGAGCAAAAGGACCCGTTAGTGGTCTATAAGATGGAAGCTTATGGATTGTTCGAAGAGTTTATTTACAAAATAAATGAAGAAGTATGCTCATATTTAATCAAAGGGCGTCTTTTGATGGGTGGTGGCGAAGAGGTGAAAGAAGCGCAAACACAACGTACAGACATGAGTAAAGTGCAGACAAACCGCTCGGAAGAAGCGGCAAAAGCTGCAGCAGCCGGTGCAGGACGAGGTCAGCGACGCGTAGAAACCTTTAAACGCACAGACAAAAAGATTGGACGAAATGATCAGTGTCCATGTGGCAGCGGCAAGAAGTACAAGCACTGCCACGGAAAAGGATAAAATATCTCAGAAATATGAATAGGGTTCTGCAAATAGTCTTCATTCTATGTCTCGGGTTTGTGACAGTGACCGGGCAATCAATAGTGGAAGATCCCGCGGTGACAAAAATGATGGAGGGATTTGTTGAATTTAACAAGACACATCAAACAATACGCGGGTGGCGCATTCAAATCCTGGTGACGACAGACAGGCGTCAGATGGAAGCAACCCGAAAAGAGTTTGAAATCATTTACCCGGATTACAAGATGTATTATCAGCACGAAAATCCATTTTATCATTTGAAATCGGGGGCTTTTATCACACAGGCAGCAGCGCGGCCGTTTCTTCGCCTCATGCAGGAGAATTATGCGAGCGCCTTTGTCGTTTCTGATGAGATCGATTTGGAGGAAGTATTGCTTTACCAATAACAATTTAATCGGGGGATGCACGCGACGCGCAAAAGACATGTCGACTGGATTGCTCTGGCGCTCTTTGTTAGTCTGGTGTGTATTGGTTGGTTGATGATTTTCGCCGCCGGTTATGATCAGCAAAGCACAGTACCCTTTTTCAATCTAAGTACCCAGGCTGGGAAACAGCTGTTGTTTATCGGTATTGCCGCAATCATTTTTATTCCGGTTTATATTATTGATATTAAGTTTTGGCGGACCTTTAGCTACCTGATATATGCGCTGACTCTCATCGGATTGATACTCGTCCTTGTGTTGGGTACGACGGTCAAGGGGGCCACGTCCTGGTTTACTGCTGGTGGTTTTTCGTTACAACCATCAGAGTTTGCCAAGTTTGGTACAGGTCTTGCCATTGCTGGCTTTCTGAGCTCATATAGAACAGATCTCAGGGCGCTACGCTACCAGCTTGGGGCTATTGCACTACTGGCAGGGCCGGCTTTTCTGATTTTTTTACAACCCGATGCCGGTTCAGCTTTGGTCTTTGCTTCATTCTTTCTTGTATTGTATCGGGCTGGAATGCCGGCTCTGTTATATATCGTTGGTATCGCAATGATCGGTTTGTTCATTAGTGCACTGTTATTTCCTCCATTTCTGGTCATTGCCATTCTTGTGCTGATGGCCGCATTTATTTCTTCGCTACAGCTCAAGGATCATTTAATCTGGCTACCGGCATTTGTTATCCTCGCGATAACCGAAATTATTCTCTGGGAATATTTGATTCCACTACCGGTCATTCTGATCAATTCCCTACTCCTGACGATAACGGCAATTCGCCGTGTGCGAGCGCGTTTTGCAAGACATATTGTAGTCCTCGTGCCAGCGGTTATCGTGAGCATTGGCTTGATATTTTTTGTGAGTTATGCATTTACAAACATTCTGGAACCTCATCAACAAGATCGTATTAATGTATGGTTGCATCCGGAGCAATGTGACCCTCAGGGATCACTTTACAATGTGCTACAATCAAAAATTGCAATTGGCTCCGGAGGTTTGAAAGGCAAGGGATTTCTTCAGGGCTCGATGACTAATCTCAATTATGTACCAGAGCAAACCACAGATTTTATTTTCAGCACGATTGGTGAGGAGCAGGGATTTATAGGTAGTGCCAGCATTATTATCCTCTACGCGTTTCTGTTGTTGCGGATCATCGCTATGGCCGAACGTGCACGGTCTGTGTTTGTCCGATATTACGCATACAGTGTGGCAGGCATCTTATTTGTGCATTTCTTTATCAACATAGGCATGACCATGGGAATGGTGCCCATTATCGGCATACCTTTGCCGTTTATCAGTTATGGCGGGTCTTCATTAATTGCATTTACAATCATGATGGCGGTGCTGTTTAAAATGGACAAAACCAGGTTTGAATCCTAACAATATCTCTCAGACGAATGTCATTTAAAATAGAACAATCAGACCCGAATTCAAATGCCCGTGCCGGCGAGTTACAAACGGCACACGGATCGATTCCCACACCGATGTTTATGCCGGTTGGAACGCTTGGATCTGTAAAGGGTGTGGAGCATTCGTTTCTCACAGATCAGATCGACGCACCAATCATTCTGGCCAATACATATCATCTATTATTGCGTCCGGGGTATGATATCATATCGGAGGCGGGCGGGATTCACAAGTTTATTGGTTGGGATCGATCCATACTGACTGATAGTGGTGGATTTCAGGTGTATTCGCTGAGCCAGATGCGAAAAATTACGGAAAAGGGTGTGTCATTTCAGTCCCATATCGACGGTTCGCGCTATGAGCTTTCTCCCGAATCCGCGACGGATATACAGCGACATCTTGGTGCTGATATTATTATGGCGTTTGATGAGTGTACACCTTTTCCGTGTGAGTACCAATACGCGAAGCGATCAATGCATCTGACGCACCGATGGCTCGACAGGTGTATCGATTTTTATAAACAGAATGACCCCTTACATGGCTATGACCAAATATTTGCTCCAATCGTACAGGGAAGTACATTTGATGATCTGAGAAAACAATCTGCTGAATACATCGCTTCAAAAGACATGCCTGTCAATGCCATTGGCGGACTATCGGTGGGGGAGCCGGCAGAGGAGATGTACGCGATGGCCGATGCGGTCTGTCAGGTATTACCACATGACAAGCCAAGGTATCTGATGGGGGTAGGAACCCCACAAAATATCCTTGAGTGTATTGCGCTCGGTGTAGACATGTTTGATTGTGTTTTGCCATCTAGAAATGCACGTCACGGTATCATCTACACGCGCGAAGGAGTCATTCACATCAAAAATGAGAAGTGGAAGCGTGATTATAGTCCGATAGATCCCAATGGGAGCCCATTGAGCAAAAGGTACAGCAAAGCATACTTGCGACATTTAATGCTATCCCGCGAAATGTTGGCTGCAACCATCAGTACGGTAAGCAATCTTTGGTTTTATCTTGACCTTGTGCGTGAGGCTCGTGAAAGAATAGTCGATGGGACATTTACCAACTGGAAGAATGAAATGATAAATCGACTCGCTGTACGTTTATAAATTATGCGATTTAAGTCCATATAACAAGTGCTGACAATTTTCGACAAATACATCATTAAGAAGTACCTGGCTACTTTCTTTTTTTCAGCGTTCTTGTTTACGCTGCTTTCTGTCGTCATTGATTTTAGTGAGAAGGTCGAGAGTTTTATGGATAGTGATGCAACTGCGTCTCAAGTCATTACTGAATACTACATCAATTTTATTCCGTGGATCAATGGCATTTTATGGCCACTGTTTGCGCTACTTGCTGTCGTGTTCTTTACGTCTCGTCTCGCCAAGAATTCTGAGATCGTTGCCGCTTTAAGTGCGGGCATGAGCTTTGGGAGGTTATTGCGCCCGTTTATGATTACTGCCTTCGCTCTTGCGTTTATCCATTTTGTTGGTAGTCACTATTTTATTCCTGAGGGCAACAAGACATTCCGCAATTTTGACAATACGTATATCCATCCTGGGAATCTTGAAACCAAGTCGCAAAATGTACACATCTTTTTAAATCCCGATTCAAAAATTTTCATCCGGAACTACCGAAGAAGCGATACGAGTATGCGCGGTGTCTTTCTTGAACTATTTGAGGACGGCGAACTCATAACTCTGACGAAGGCTGAGCGAATGAAATGGGTGGGATCCCCGGGCCGATGGACGCTCTACGACTATCAGATCAGGGAATTCCGTGGTGAAGATGAGTCAATTGTGATAGGCAAAGGACTGTCGTTTGATACAACATTGAATTTGCTTCCCAAGGATTTTGTCCGTTACAATAATCAAAGGGAAATGATGACCTCAAGTGAATTGCGAGATTTTATCGCATATGAGAATGAAAAAGGCCTTGGCAAGGCGCGCATCATGGTCACAGAATTACATCGTCGAAATGCCGATCCCTTCACCATTATTGTTCTTACCCTGATAGGGGTGGCAGTTGCCGCACGCAATGCGCGAGGTGGTGTGGGTGTGCACCTTGCGATCGGCGTTTCAATCGGGGCGCTTTATATTATCCTGTCCAGATTCAGTATCACGTTTGCCAATCAGCTATCCCTTCCAATAGGTCTTTCTGTCTGGTTGCCCAATATTTTCTTCTCAATTGTTGCTATAATATTGGTTATTCGGGCTCAGAAGTGAATGTTTCAATAATTATTGAAACATTAAGATATCTTTAACACGAGGCATATATTACTATAAATCAGTTAATTAGATCAGTATTTGTCGTATTCACAACCATCAGCACCCCCCATATACCCCCCTGTTTGTTGAATGATACCTTGTTTTTAGTTCAACAATCGTTTATATTTGGACAACACAACAGAAAAAACACATGTCCAATCCAGAATTTAATGCCGAATTCTACGCTTTGACTCAAATCATGGAGCGTTTTGCATACAAGCTGACCAAGAATGCCGAGGAAGCTAAAGATTTGTATCAGGAGACTGCCTTCCGTGCGATGAGCAATTGGGAGAAGTTTCGTCCGGGTACAAACCTCAAGGCATGGGTGCTGACAATTATGAAAAATATCTTCATCAACAACTATCGCAAGAAGGCAAAGGCAAATACCATTATTGATTCTACAGACAACATGTATTACATCAATAGTGGTTCAAATACGATCCAGAACAGCGCGGAGTCAAACATCATGATGGATGAGCTTGAGTCCATGATCGAAAATCTTGATGACAGTCTGCGCGTCCCTTTTGAAATGCATTATCTCGGGTATAAATATCAGGAAATTGCGGATAAATTGAGGCTGCCACTGGGTACCGTCAAGAGCCGAATTTTCTTTGCAAGAAAAGAGCTCAAGTCCCTGATCAATGCGCGTTACGGTGCGCTTGTACTGCAGCGTACGTAAGGAGGAGAGATATTTATTGCTAAGTGCTATCATTGCACATGGCAGAAGACGGGGCTTTTACATTTTTCAGGGAATCCCTGATGGCGTGGCATTTTGAAAACCCACGACCACTTCCATGGAAGGAAACTGACGACCCGTACAAGATCTGGATTTCAGAGATCATACTTCAACAAACACGTATCATTCAGGGCATCCCGTACTACGAGCGTTTTGTCAAAAAGTATCCTACAGTCTGTGATCTGGCAAAAGCGAGTGAGGCTGAGGTTCTTAAGGACTGGCAGGGTCTAGGGTACAACAGCCGCGCACGCAACCTCAGAAAGGCCGCTATTACGGTATGTGAGGATCACAGTGGATACTTTCCGGGCACTTACGATGATCTTATCACACTGAGTGGTATTGGCCCTTATACGGCAGCGGCAATAGCCTCTTTTGCTTTTGGTGAGAGGGTTCCTGTCATCGACGCCAATGTGATCCGCATCCTATGCCGATACCTGGGTATTGAAGAAGTCCCTGTAGGCCGCAATGTGCGGTTGCAGATGGAGTCGGTGCTCAATGATGCCATGATGGGGGCGGATCCCGCAGAGTTCAACCAGGCAATTATGAACTTTGGCGCGCTTCAGTGTACCCCTGGCAAACCCGACTGTGCGGCTTGCCCATTGAGCGATACATGCTATGCATACAACACTGACAGAGTTGGCGAGCTTCCGAAGACCAGGAAGCGCAAGCCGCGAAGGGAACGGTTCTTTCACTATCTCGTGCTCAAGAGTGACGAGGGCGTGATGATACACCATCGTACAAAGAAGGATATCTGGGAAGGGATGTACGATTTTCCGCTTAAAGAGTTAGAGTCGGCTTTACCTCTGAAATTGAAACAACTCAATGACTGGGCCGTTTCATTAGTCAATACAGAAAAGTATGTGTTGAGCGATCCTGTCTGTGATACACAGATTCTCACGCATCAAAAGATCAGCTGTGTGTTTTATCCCTGCACGGTCAAAAGCTTGCCCGGGTCGGAGACACCTCTGTTGGAAAAGGCACGTACCGAAGAGATTTTCTTTGTAGCTAACAGAAACTTGCACAAATTTGCAGTTCCTAAAATAATCGATTGTTATTTCAGGGTTAAATCAATACTTTTATAATATTAATTTTTACAATACGATATGATAAACAAAGTAATTCTCATCGGCAACCTTGGCAGAGATCCCGAGGTAAGACATCTTGAAGGTGGCGTATCTGTCGCAAAATTCTCAGTTGCTACCAACGAGAGTTATCAGGACAAAAATCAACAATGGCAGACCGTCACGGAGTGGCATGATGTCGTTGTTTGGCGGGGTCTGGCTGAGCGCGCAGAGCGGCAGCTACACAAAGGTTCTCTGGTGTATATAGAGGGAAAGCTCACACACCGCAAGTGGCAGGACAAAGACGGCAAAGATCGCTACAACACAGAGGTTGTCGCCAATACATTTCGCTCCCTCGACAGAAAAGAGAGTACACAGCAATCCCGGGGAACTGAATTTCCTGCAGAGAGCCCGTATTCCAGCTCAACTGTGCCAGAGACTACGACTGCAACAAGTACAGATACTGTAACTGCCCAAACGAAGGCCGAGACGGCAGATGATTTACCGTTTTAGAGTAACTCTCATGTACCAACGTTAAACATCTTTGGAAACTGAACCTCCTCTTCCCGGCACATATGCATATTCTCTGTTAATCATTGCATTGGTCTCACCGTGGAGCATCACTATTTCTGTGGTGTTATTGTTGTTTTTGTTGATGTGCTCAGCTTTAATTTCCGGCTCTGAGGTCGCCTATTTTTCTATGTCACCTCAAGAAGTACACGACCTGCGGCTGGACAAGAAGCCCTCAAGCGCACGTATCGTCTTTTTGCATTCGATTTCCCGAAAGCTACTGGCCACGATATTGATCAGCAACAACTTTGTCAATATTGCGATTATCATGGTGTCCAATTACATTTCGGCAAACCTTGTGCCGCAGTCCACGTTTTTAGCTTGGGCAAAAATGATGGACTCCTGGACTATTGCATCATCAATAGCTGTTCAGACCCGTGCGGATACGATCAATTTTATTATTACCACCTTTTTTGTGACATTCCTGCTTGTTCTTTTTGGAGAGATCGCACCTAAAATTTATGCCAAAATCAACAACGTCAGGTTTGCCCGTCTTATGTCTGGTCCCCTGGTCGTCCTTGTCAGGGTTTTTAGTCCGTTCAGCGCCTTGCTGGAAAAATGGGGTTCGGCTATGGAGACTGGACTCAGGTCAAATGCAAATACTTCTACACAGGCAGATAAGGAGGAAATAGATAAAGCAATCGATCTGGCGGTAAGCCAGGGCGCTGAGTCTGCGGCTGATTCCAAACTCGAAGCTGATTTGCTCAAAAGCATCATCAAATTCAATGACGTTTCTGTCAAGCAAATTATGCGAGCAAGGGTCGATGTCATCGCCGTAGATGAAGAAATGCCGTTTGACACTCTGTTGGTGGTCATCACAACGGCAGGGTATTCACGCGTTCCGGTTTTTAAAGAAGATTTTGACCATATCACAGGTATCCTCTATATTAAGGATCTCATTCAGCACAGGCACGAAGGTGCGGAGTTTGAGTGGCAGAAACTCATTCGCCAACAAGTCCTGTATGTGCCCGAATCCAAGAAAATCAATGATCTTCTCAAGGAGTTTCAGCATGAAAAAGTACATATCGGCATTGTGGTAGATGAATATGGGGGTAGTGCGGGCATTGTGACTCTTGAAGACGTAATGGAGGAGGTAATAGGCGAAATCCGTGATGAATTTGACGAGGCACGCGATGGTGATTTCAAAAAGATTGATAAAAATACTTTCGTTTTCGATGGTAAGATGATGATCAATGATGCGTGCCGTATCATAGAAATTGAATCAAGCACTCTTGACAATGTAAGGGGCGATGCCGATTCGCTCGCCGGCCTGATTCTGGAAGTAAATGGGGAGATGCCCAAAAAGGGGGAGGAGTTTCAGATCGCGAATTTGCACTTTATCGTTTTATCCGTATCTGCCAGGCGCATTGAAAAAATTCGCCTTAAAATCACCTCTGATGCGAACTAGTATTGGGCTTGTCCTCTTTTTGATATTTATTGGCTGCAACAACCCACCAGATGCGATCCCAAAGCCACGTGCATACCCAAAAATCACCTATCCAAAACGAGAATATGTCGCGTTTGAGGACTCAGACTGCCCTTTTTCTTTTCGTTACCCAGACTATTTTAAGATAGAAAAGCAGACATCTTTTTTAGGTGAGACTCCTTCCAATCCGTGTTGGTTTGACCTTGTAGCCACAGGTTTTAATGCGCGCATTCACTGCAGTTATGTTCCCGTTACAGATGAAAACCCCCTGGATGTGCTTGTGCGCGATGCATTTACCATAGCGAACAAGATCAATCAGCGCTCAAACTATATGGATGAGATCCGCGTGGGAAATGCACAGGGTGTCAGTGGTCTGGTTCTCGAATTTCAAGGGCCGGCAGCGTCACCGATGCATTTTTATTTAACAGATTCTACCGA
>Ga0164313_10004062_pt1 | contig 13071 bp, 11 predicted proteins | sample GuaBasSedimGuay4_FD_113735 | JGI IMG/M metagenome (GOLD analysis project Ga0164313, IMG submission 113735) | Subseafloor sediment microbial communities from Guaymas Basin, Gulf of California, Mexico - Guay4, Core 4569-4, 0-3 cm | ecosystem: Environmental > Aquatic > Marine > Hydrothermal vents... | reverse complement strand
CAGGGAGAGCATCACAGCCTGCATCGCATTGGATGGCCCAGCCATGATGTTCTGCGCGTACCGGGTGATGCCGCCGGCCAAAGCGGCCGATCGGGTCAAGAGGGCGCCGGCTCTCAGGCCTGTGACACCGTGGGTCTTGGACAGAGAATCGATGAAGACAATGGCGTCTGCAAACCGTGGGTCATCCTCGTACCATCCGACCAGTTCTTTGTCACGGGGATGAAGCCGGACGTAGACCGAATCCAGGATGATCGCCGCGTGAGGCCATCGATCGAGCACCGCTTCGACGAAGGCCTTGAGCTTGGCCGGCTCCAGGGTGCGACCCGTGGGATTGTTGACCGGCATCAGGTAAACGCCATCAATATCGGTGCCCTCGGGAACCTTGGCAATGTCGGCTGCGTCAGGATCCATACCCCTCGTATGCGGCGCCAGAAGGTGGACCTTCATTCCCTGAAGCGCCATCTGATCGAGTGGGCATGGGAAGGTCGGAATCGGAACGAGAACGGTTGCCGGCTCTGCCGTACCGACCCGATCCCTCCTGGCCTCGGCGACACCCAGGAAAGCCGCTTGAAGAGCCTGGTTGCCCCCGTGAAAAACGAAAATCTGCGGGGTGGAACGGGCGGCGTTTTCAAACCGGATTCCCAACTGGTGGGACCACATTTCGGACCAGCCCCTGACGACCGTCGCATAACCCAGAGAATCCAGGTTGTAGCCCATCGGGTGAGCGGACAACTGGCGAAGCCAACCACCCATATGCTCGAAGGAGGAATCCAACAGGGATCCCCAATCCTGACGGAGACCGGGGTCTTCGGGATCATCGGCGGGAACCGTTCTCCAATCCAAATCACCGATCGCCGTGGCCAGATCGTCGTAACCGAGCGACTGCATCGTACTGACGGTTCGGCTCATCAGACGGATTGGCGCACTGGCAAACAACTCGCGATAGCTCTCATACACCTCAAGACGTTTGGACCGGGCGTTGGATCGACCTCTTTCCATGGTGTGTTCCCCCTAGAGGCAGATCATAGCAAGGAGGGATGAACGCTGGGAGGCTGGAACGCTGGGAAGCTGGGAAGCCCGACGCAGAACCAGTGACCATGGGCATGATTGATCACACATTTCGCGTCTTCGCCATTCCTCGACCGCTTCAGCTACGTCAACCCCTTGCCGTGCGTCCTAGCTTCCTGGCGTCCCAGCTTCTCCTTGACACATCGCCTCCGCTGCGAAAGTATGAATGAGCGTTCATTCATCTGGAGGCGCTATGCCTGGAAGCGACAGTGCTCGTAAATTGTCACCACGCGAATTCAAGAGGATGCGAATTCTCAGGGCGGCGATCGATGTCTTCGCCCGGGATGGTTATTTCTCGGCTCGCATGACCGATATCGCCAAGGAGGCGGATGTCGCCGACGGCACCCTCTACTTGTATTTTGACGGCAAGGAACACCTCCTGTTGTCTGTCTTCGACGACGTTCTGGAGCGCTTCATCGGACAGCTGAAGCAGGAAATGAAGCGTCTCGACGACCCGCTGGACAAACTCAAGATCATGGTACGCCTTCACCTCGACGGGCTTGGAAGAGATCGGGCACTGGCCCACGTGCTTCAGATCGAGACCCGCCATTCCAGGAAATTCATGCGGCTCCTCTCCCGTGGTAAACTCGGCGAGTATTTGAGCCTCCTGAACGACATAGTCAAGGAGGGCCAGGATTCGGGGAGATTTCGGGGAGACGTCAACACCGGATTGGCCACAAATGTGATCTTCGGTGCGGTAGACGAGTTGGTCAATCGGTGGCTTCTGGCGGATGACCCCGGCGATCTTTCCCAGTATCAGGGTCCCCTCTTGAAGATGCTCTGCCAGGGAATCGTACCGTGTGAATTCCATGAAGGAGCCTCCGGATGACCGTCAAAAACATTCTCGATATCTACCGCCTCGAAACCGAAAAACCCCGAAAAGAACATTATTTCCATTATTTCCCTGGTGGAAAGCGCATTTTTTCGACTGAGGAATTTTTTGAACGAACGTCGTTCCTTTCAGTAGGACTCGAGAAGCTGGGTCTGAAACACGGTGACCGCCTGATGATGCTCATGGACAACCGGCCCGAGTGGCACATGGTTGACCTTGCGACGATCGTCCATGGCGCTATCGATGTTCCGATCTACGGAACCCTGACCGCCGATCAGATCGCCTACCAGGCACAAGATTCCGGCGCAATGATCGCCGTAGCAGAGAATGCCGAACAGATGGCCAAGTTCCTTGAGATCAAGGATCAGTGCCCCGACCTGAAAACCCTGATCCAGGTTGAAGGAGAGACGGCCGAAGGCATCTTGAGTCTCGATGAAGTCATCGACACCGGTGACTGCGAAAATGCCGGCGATCTCTTTTGGGAACGGGCCAAAAAGGTCAAACCCGAAGATACCCTGACTCTGATCTACACCTCGGGCACCACCGGAAACCCCAAGGGCGTTGAACTGACCCACGAAAACTTGGTCCAGAATGTGATTCCTTCGGCCACACGGGCTGTAATCACACCAGACGATGACTTTGGGCTGGAGTTCTTGCCCCTATGCCACGTTTTGGAGCGAATGGTGGGTTACCTCTATATGTACGTGGCAGTTCCCAAGGCCTACTGTTCTGTACATCACGTTGCGGAGCTATTGCCACTGATCAAACCTACGGTCTTTGCCAGCGTGCCCCGGTTGTTCGAGAAGATCCACGACAAGATCCAGGGCAAGGTCGCCGCAGCGCCCGCAATCCGCAGGGCCCTGTTCAGTTGGGCCATCAACCAGGGCAAGAAGGCCTATCCTGAGAGACTCGCCGGACGTGAACCCGGAGGTCTGGGCTTCAAGTTGGCCGAGAAACTGGTGCTCTCCAAGGTTCGAGAGGGCATGGGCGGCAGAGTCCGGCTCTGCGTTTCGGGCGGCGCCCCCCTTCCGCAGTTCGTCGGTGAATTTCTGCACTCGATCGGCATCTGGGTCATCGAAGGCTATGGCCTGACCGAGACCTCGCCGGTGATCGCCGTCAACGGCACCGCGCCGAACATGACGCGACTTGGAACGGTCGGCAAGGCGATCGACAACGTCGAGGCCAAGGTTGCCGATGACGGTGAACTCTGCGTGCGCGGGCCCTCCGTTATGACGGGCTATTGGAATTTACCCGACAAGACCGCCGAGGTCTTCGACGATGACGGATTCTTCTTGACCGGCGACATCGCCGAGATCGACGACGACGGTTTCATTCGCATCACTGATCGGAAGAAGGACCTGATCGTCAACGCCGGCGGCAAGAATATTGCGCCACAGCCGATCGAAAACGAGATCAAACAGTCGATCTTCGTCGATAACGTCGTATTGATCGGCGACAAAAAACCCTTCATGGTGGCTCTGATCTCGCCCAACGAAGAGGAACTGGCTTCATGGGCCAAACAACAGGGCCTGCACGGCGAAACAACCGAAGAGTTGTCCCGATTGCCCGAGGTCGTAGCCTTGTTCGATGACGTGATCTCCAAAACCAACGAGAACCTCGCTCGCTACGAGCAGGTTGGGAAATTCACCGTTCTGCCACTGATGCTTTCCATCGAAAGCGGCCACCTGACGCCGACTATGAAAGTCAAACGCCGCGTCGTCGAGCAGGACCATCAGGACCTGATCGACGGGATGTACAAAAAATAGAGTCGCAGGGCCAAATGGATCGGCTCGTTTGGCAATTTTGAATTCTTATTTTTGATTTCTTAATTGAAGACGCGTGGTCGCCTGAAAGCTCTATCTGTTTCCACTGATATCCAGTGCATTGTAGGGGTGGACCCCTGTGTCCACCCTCGCGACAGGGGAACAGAGGTCGAAGTCGAATGCCAAAGAGTCCCGGATCACTGGGCCATTGGGAAGGCCTGATGAGGCCAACGAGGGCGGACACGGAGGTCCGCCCCTACGATTCCGTGGGAACAATTGGCCTCTTTGACCCCAGCCCATGCCGTCTCCGACGGAACGGGTCCCCAGCCCATACCGTCTTCGACGGAACGGGTCCCCAGCCCATACCGTCTTCGACGGAACGGGTCCCTAGCCCATACCGTCTTCGACGGAACGGGTCCCTAGCCACTGAACGGCGACAAGGGTAGCGTCGTCGTGCAAAGGCAAACCCTCGGTATAAGCTTCCACAGCCCCAAAAATAGCCTCGCAGGCGGCCTCCGGACCTTCCTCGCACGGCGATGAGGCAACCACATCGGTGAGGCGAGCCTGACCGAACTCCTCTTCCTCCGGGTTTTCAGCCTCGGTCAAGCCATCGGTGAAGAGGAAGACAGTGTCCCCACACCTCAGGTTCAGGCGCTCGGTGCGATAGATCACCCCATCAAGGATTCCGAGCGGTAATCCGGACGAGGTGATTTGTTCTACTCCACCGTCGCACCGCCTCACAAGGATCGGGCAGTGTCCGGCGTTGACGGCATACAGACACCCATCAGCCAGGATCCGAATCATCGCAAATGTGGCGAACCGGTTATCGTCGGTCGCACCACACAAAAAGCCGTTGAGCCGAAAGGCCAGGTCTTCCAGCCGGAAATCTTCCGGGACCAAGAGCCTGACACCGGCCTGCACCCCCGAGGCAATCAACCCCGCGCCGACGCCTTTGCCCGACACGTCGGTCACGGTGACCACCAGACCACCATCTTGTACCAGAATGTCGTAGGTATCCCCGGCAACGTGGCGTGTCGGGCTGGACAGTCCGTGTATCCGGAAACCCGGCAGGTCAGGAGGACACTGCGGCAAGAGGTGCCGCTGAATCGTCGCCGCGACCTCCAATTCCCGCCGGAACCTGTCCCGTTCCAGGCTCTCTCGGGCTAGGCGGGCATATTCCAAGGCCACCGTCACCTGCAAGGCGAAGAGTTCCAGCAGGCTGCGATCCTGTGGAGCAAATGCCTCGGTTCCCGCCCGGGCCTCCTTGTGGGCAACCACCAACACGCCCAAAGAACCGGTAGCCGCATTGAGCGGAAGGGCGATGACATCATCGGTGACAAGAGCCTCGTGACGGGCCCGGTCGATCGCCTCGGGTTCTAAGACCTTCGGTCCGAAACGGCCAACCGCCTCCTCGCTGCTCTCAAGGAACAAGTGGGCACTCTTGACCCCCAACAGGGCGACTAGATGTGCCACCAACTCCTCTGCCAGAGCGCCAGGATCGTCCAATCCGCCGATCGTTGTCGCGATCGCTCGAATGGCCTCAAGTTCCCACAGATGATAGCGCTCGTCGAACCGCGATCTCTTCAACTCGGTGCTGAGATCCCAGGCCCGAAGCACCAACCGGATTGTTTTCAACACCGCTTCGTCAAGGCGTTCCGGCTGCAAGAGGCGCAAGCTCCAACCACCTTGGCCGTCACCGAAAACAACGTCGCTCCAACCCTCGGTAGCCTGCTCGACCTGAGGACTGAGAGACTTCGGCCACCGCGCTGCATCCTTGTCGAAGGCCTTCAGGATGCCCGCCCGCGAACCGGTGGTCTCGACGACCTGGTGCAGGAAATCGTCCGCGAGGCCTACCGCACTCTGCCCGCCAAGGGCCAAGTCGGCCGACCGAAGAAGATCAGGTAGTGCCATCGATGGCGAACGAGGTCACTGCGGCTTCCCGATCCGGGAAAATGCCCGCATACTGATCGAGTCCCATGATCTCGAAGGTTTTGGCAATCGTCGGAGTCAGATTGCAGAAGGCCAACTTGCCGTCGCCCTCCATGATCTTCTCCATGATCTCGAGCAGAATCGAGACCCCGATCGAATTGATAATTCGGGTCCCGTCGAGATCGATCACCAGGGAGTTACAGCCCCCACCGACCAGCTCCGAGGCGGCGTCGGCAACAGCCTGGCCACCCTCGTTATTGATATAACCGGCGGCCGAAATCAATCCGAGTCCGTCGTCGAGGACCGTCGTCTTTAAGTTGATCTGAGGTTCATTCATGGTGCGTTCTCCAGTTCCTTCCACATGCACACCCGGGTCTTTCCCGGCTTGGAACTGATCTGCACATCGTCCATCAGCTCACGGATCAAGGTCAAACCCCATCCTCGCTTCGAGACGCACCCATGAACACGCGTCGAGTCATCCGGGGGACAGGCGTCCGGGTCAAAACCACGGCCCTGATCCTCGACCTCAACTCGCATTCGAGACGGCTTCCCGCTCTCTTTAGCCAGTCGCACGATAAAAGAGGAACCACCATGCTCCATGGCATTCAGGCAGGCCTCAACCAGCGCGACACTGACGGCTTCGATGCCATCGCGGTCCATTCCCAAGGCTTCCCCAAGGGTCTCAACCGCTTTGGCCGCCACCAATTCGACATTCGGAACGGCGGGAAGGTGCAGCACCACCTCCATAATCTGGCCAACCTAAGATGAGCGGTTCTGCCGGTTGAGATGTACCAGGACCTTGATGTTCAAGCGCTTGCGAAAAGCGAAGGCATACCCTGAGGTACGTCGAGCATTTTTGCAAGTAGGACCCGACGCCCGGCCGCAGGCCGGTTGAGCCGCAAGGCTCCGCATCCGAAGGATGCTGCGTGGGCAGTCCTGAACGCAAGAGACTGGTGCAGATTGCCGGCGAGAATCGTTCATCTTAGGTTTACAACTGTAGCAGAACGCTTGTCAGGCTCCATGCAATCCGCAAGTGCTGCACCGGAATCGCGAGACTGAGATGGAGAGCCTGGACAGTTGCAACTCCGAGAGCCGCAAGACCAAAAACCGCCACTGAATTGCGAACGAGTACCGTAGACCTCATCAAACCCCTCCGACTCGGATAACAGCAAGGTCCGTGCCACTCTCACACCCAATGGGGCGAGAATACAAAGATGCATTCTGCATCGTTTTTCAATAAACGTCACAAAATCACAACGAAAATAATTTATTAAAAAGGATTTAAATGGAAAGTTGCATTATGCATCATTTGTTGCAAATTGCTTCATTTTTCGATACAGCGTCGTTCGATCAATCCCAAGGATGCCGGCAGCCTCAACCCGGTTTCCGCCGGTGGCCTCGAGAACCCTCTGAATATGCCTGGACTCCAGGTCTTTCAACGAACCCAGAGGATCGAGCTCTCCGTCCGGCCTCCGATGCGCGCCCAGGCCAAGATCGTCGTCGGTGATCACTTCTCCAGGGGGCGCGAGGGCTATCGCCGCCTGGATGATATTCTCCAACTCCCGGACGTTCCCGGGGAAGTCGTATGAAGAGAGTACCCGGACGGCCTCCCTGTTGAACTCCAACCCGGCCCTCCCGAATCTCTCCCCGTAGATCTCGAGAAAGTGGCGAGCCAGGAGCGGAATGTCAGTTCGACGCTCACGCAACGGCGGAACATGGATCACCACGACCCGCAGTCGGTAGTACAGATCTTCCCGGAAAAGGCCCTCTTCAACCATGTTCTCCAGGTCCCTGTTCGTTGCCGTCACCAGGCGTAGATCGACAGGGATACGTTGCCGACCCCCCAGTCTTTCGAACTCTCGTTCCTGCACGACCCTCAACAACTTGGCCTGCAGAGAGAGGCTGAGATCGCCGACCTCGTCGAGAAAGAGCGTGCCGCCCTCGGCCAATTCGATTTTTCCCAAGCGCCTCGACACCCCGGTCGCAACCCCCTCTTCGATCCCGAAGAGTTCTGCCTCGAGCAGGCCTTCCGGCAAGGCGGCACAGTTCAAGGGCACAAGGGGCCCTTCGCTTCGATCGGACGATCCGTGAAGCAGACCGGCGACGCGCTCCTTGCCGACCCCGGACTCACCGCGAAGCATGACACTGACACCGGTCGGCGCCACGCGCCTGACCATTTCCAACATCCGGTCCACCTGCAGCGAGGCCCCAATAAAACCCTGACGCCTGGCAATGCCCCGCAGGGTCCGATTCTCCTCTTCCAGCCGGCTCTTGTCCCTTTCGACGGTAGCAACGTGCCGAGAGGTCGAGACGGCCGCCGCCACCAACCCGGCCAGAGACATCAAGAATCTGGAATCGCTCTCCGAAAAATCCGCCCGGCCCTCACGGCTCTCCTTGTCCCCCAGGACCACCAGACCCAACAACGTTTCACGCCATCTCAGGGGAGCGGCGATCAGCTCGTGCGGCGGCCCGCCGACCGGTCTTTCGAGCCGAACGACTTCGCCGGCTTCCAGCCGGTCAAAAAAACCAGAACCGAACAGAGAGTTCAGGTTCTCGACGTCGGCCGGCAGCCCCACCGACCGAACAAACGAAAACTGCCGGTCCTTTCGAAGCGTTCCGACCAGCCCGCACCCGGCGTCAAGCGTGCCCACCGCATGCTGGAGCAGACCCTCAACCAACTCGTCCTCCGCACGCACGCCCCCTACTGCCAACGAGAGGTCCAGAAGGGTCTCGAACTGAAATTCCCGCCAACTGCTGTCGAAGTTTCTGTTCGTCACGGCGACCAGTGTACCTGTCTCCCGGACCTCCTGGATTGTCTGCATGACAGCGGGCAGGAGTTTGCAGACCTTTTTGATTCTGTCGGGGACGAGGACGCAGCCATTATGAACGCCGAAGATGCGATAGAATAGCTTAGCGATTCGACAATGAACGGGAGGACTCTGTGACACCGGCCGATCTACGCTCCGACCAATGGGATGAGCTACCGGTGCCCGGGATTATCTCCCACCTCAACATTTCAAAAAAGACCGGAAAACTGACGATCGATTCGACAGCCGCATCCCGAGACCTGCTCTTTGTAGACGGCGAACTCCGAGCCACCCGTTCCAATTCAGAAGAAGAGAAATTGGGCTCCTGGCTGGTCTCCCAGAAGATCATCTCCGAGGCCCGAAAACAAGGCGCCCTGCTGATCCAGGAAGGCAGTGATGCTCCTCCGCTGGGCCACATGCTGGTTGCCAGAGGGGTCATCAACACCGAAAATCTTGAACATCACCTCGAGCGACTGGCGGTGACCATCCTCGAACGGGCCACCGCCGAAAGCCGCCACCGGTGCGTCTTTGAAGAGGGCCTGGCTGAAGGCCAACTGGACACCCTCCCCAATCTATCGACACCGCAGTTGATTCTGATAGCTGCCAGGGCCCTACCCGGCCCGGACAGTCAACGGCGGGCGCTTGGCAGTGCCGAACAACTGGTCACGCGTAACGGTCCTTTGGATGCCATCGTGCAGGAATTCAGCCTGACCGTTCCCGAGTCGATATTCTTGGGAAGACTCCATCGGAGCCAGAGTCTGGCTCGACTCAAAGAGATATCGGCCCTGGGCGATGACGTGTTCTACCCAACGGTATACAGCTTGAAAGTCGCAGGTCTGATTTCACTGTCTTCCCGTCCCCAGAGACAAGCCTCCGTCCAAGTGCCGACCCACGCAAGCGCTCCTTCCAAGACCGGCGTTCAATTTACCAACCTGAAACCCGACATCGAACGGTCTGAGGTCCTTCGCCTCTCAGCCAACATCAAGAACATGAATCACTATGACTTCTTGGGCATCAAACCCCAGGACAGTTACCAGGAGATCTTCGACGCCTGGGACACTCTCCGCCAGCGATTCGAGCCTTCTCGCTCATCCGAGGACCACCTATCCGACCTCGAAAATGAAATGCAGACCATTTGCGAACACGCCAAAGAAGCCTATGAGGTGCTCTCGTCCCCGGTTGAACGACCTCGGTATGACCGAATGCTGCGAACTGCAGTCGAAACCGGGAGTGCCAACCGGTCGTCCACCGTCCCTGGCAACAGCACAGCCCGGCGAGCCCGCGAAAGCCTGGTCCGGGAAAACCTGCGACAGATTGACCGCCTGGTTCGAACCGGGGACATGTTCACCGCCATCAGACTTCTGGATCAGGTCTGCGACCTCGACCCCCAACCGGCCAACCTCGTCAAACTGGCAAAACTGATGCTGGTCAATCCCAAGTGGGCCAGCCGCGCCCTGGAAAAGCTCCGCCGCGCAGTCGAGATCGACCCTGCCTTCGTAGACGGCTGGTTGACCGTTGCCGAATACTGGCGGAGCCAGAAAAACAGGGAACGGGAACGCAAGGCCCTCGAACAGGCCCTTGCCGCGTTTCCCGGCCATGCCGAGGCGGCCACCCTCTACCGCTCACTGGTCGGCGGACAAGAACTCAGCCGTTTCCTCGACCGGGTTCGAAAATCAACACCATAGCCGCCGGCATCCAGGCGAAAGCCGTCAAGGCGCCGTGGTGGGACAGGGACAGATGCCCTGAGGGCCGCCCATCTATGCAAAGTACCGGGATGCGATCTTCCCCAGCGCTGATCGTGACCGCTGCCGACTTGATGTGGAGATGACGGGCGACGGATTTGGTCGCCAACTCGCGCACACAGACGCTGGGATCGTCGCTTTCCAAAACATGGCCGAGACCAGTGATGACACGTTGTCGGTCGCGGTCATCCGGCGTGGCGATAGCATGAATCGTGGATCCTTCACGACTGATGGCAACAGCACAGCACCAGTCCCCGTGACAAACGGTCCCGAAGCCATCCTCGTCAAGAACCGTCTCGAAAAGCGAGTGCGCGAACACCGTTTCAGGATCACGGCGCTTGGCCAATTTGTAGGCACTCTCTTTGGCCGCCCACAGGGTCCAGCGCAGTGCCCTCGCATCGTCAGCCGCAGCCAATTGTCTGAGCTCGTCAGTGGTGAACACCCGCTGGTCGAATCGGGGATTCAGTCCTTCAGCGGCCGTCTCAGGATCATCGAGATCGACAACGTCATTGCCGACCCCAAAACCTGAGATCAGTGATTCTCGCCGGCGATCTGCACCAATCTCTTGGACTCTGGACCGCCTGCTCCGCACAATTCGCCTTTCCACGCCGTCGAAAGTGCGGACCTTCGGATTCGCATCAATTCCTGCTTGCAAAAAGCCTCGACGTACCTTCGGGTATGCCTGCGTTTTTTGCAAGCACCAGAGCCTCAAGGGCTTGGCACATCTCATCCTGCAGAACCACTCATCTCAGGTTAAAATATTCCGCTTCCATCTCCTCGAGTCGGGTCAGAATCTGGCCGGTGATATCGACCGAGCCCCGCAGCCCCTTCTTCTCGGTGGCCGGCTCGAGCCACGATGTGGCGAGATGAAAGGTCTCTCCCTTGACCGGCATCAGGGAGAAATCATCCTGATGATCGCCACGAAGGTAGACGCAGAGGACTCGTGTGCCCGGAACCGCCTTGACCAGACGGCCGACGCCGTGGGCGGCATGGGTGCGGTCGATGCGGGTGGTGCGGCTTCGCCGGCCCTCGGGGAACATCAGGACCAGGTGGCCCCGTTTGAGGAGGTGGGCGAGCTTGTCCAATACTAGAGTAACGGCCTTTCGATCACCTCCACGGGTAATCGGCAGGCACTTGAAGAGGTAGACCACGATCCTGGTGATGAGGCTGGCGGCGAAATTGCTGCGTTCTGGGGTATTCCAGGGCATTTTTGCCGAGCGAAGGGCGTACCACCAGGTTGGCGCCAATCCCCATGTGAGGATCGGCGAGTCCACGAAGGTCAGGTGATTGGCGGCTATCATCACCGGGCCAGGGTTGACCTTGAGCTCGGCCTTGAACCGTCGCCGGACTTCACGCAGGTCGTGAAATCTGAAACCGTAGACGAAACGCATGGCGAGGCCGATCCCGGTGAGGGTGATCGGCCCGGCCAGACGCACGACGAAGCTCTGCACGCCCAAGGCCAACCGACTCCGCCACGGGAGCCGGCGATTGGTGACCCCTGCCGAGGGGCTGGGGCCAGCGGCTTCGACGGCCGGTTCTACGGTCACCCGATGCGGGCTTCGATCAGTTGGAGGGCGTCGCCCACGGTGTTGACGCCGTCGGCGTCCTCGTCGGCGATCTCGATGTTGAAGACGTCCTCGAAGTCGAGGATCACATCGACTAGACGGGCCGAGTTGACCTTGAGGTCCTCGAGGATATTGGTGGAGGCCGATACGCCGGTGAGGGCGTCCTCGTTCTTGGTGTATCTCTTCAGGACCGCGATCACTTTCTCGAAAATCTGCTGCTGACTCATGGTATCTCCTTTTCTCGGGCCTCAGCCCTGGTAGCGCGCGAGCACGAGGCACGCGTTGACATCACCAAAACCGAAGCCGGATTTGATGATGGTCTTGAGCTCAGGGAGCTCGCGAATCTGATGGGGAATGGAGCCTCGAAATGGCTCGATCTCCGGGTGAACGTCTTCACAGTTGATCGACGGGTGCACGAAGCCCCCCTCGATCATGGCGATAGCGGCAATGGACTCGATGGCGCCCGCGGCGCCCAAAGTATGTCCAATGAGTGACTTGGTTGAGGTGATCGGCGGCAGGTCGGCTGGTGAACACCCGAGGGCTGCAGCCCACGAACGGACCTCGCTGGGATCGGCGCCGGTGGCCGTCAGGTGGCCGCTGATGGCGTCGATCCGTTCCGGTCCGATACCGGCATCTGAGAGGGCGCCCCGAATACAGCGTTGCACCGAGGTTGGGTTGGGTGCGGTCATTGACCCGCCCATGCGGTGGCCGCCGCAGTTGATATCACCGCCAAGCACCTCGGCGTGGATACGCGCACCCCGCTCGAGGGCGCTGTCAAGGCTCTCGAGCAAAAGAATGCCGGCCCCCGCACCAGGCACGAAGCCGGCGGCGGAACCGCTCATGGGCCTCGATGCCTCCTGCGGCGAATCGTTGAATTTCCTGGACAAAACCCTCATGGCATCGAAACCGGCCCAGCTGTAATGACTCTCACCCTCGACGCCGCCGCACAACATGCGTTCGGCCCGACCGGCCCGGATGCGGTCGAGGCCCATGATGACGGCCTCGGTACCGGTGCTGCAGGCACTTGAGTTGGTCGTCACCTGGTTGCCGAGAGCAAGGATGCCCGAAACCCGCGCCGACACCCCCGACGCCATGACCTGCTCAACACCGGTGCTGCCGATGCGGCGCACCTTGCCCGCGTCCGTCAAGGGCACGATCTTGCCGCCGGTGGTATCAAGGCCGCCGACACCGGTACCGATGATGGCGCCGGTGTCCCAGCTGACCTCGTCATCATCGCTTGCCGGACGCTCGAGGCCGGCGTCGGTCCAGGCGTCAACGGAAGCGATCGATGCCATGCGATGGCCGGAGTTCATGGCCAGCAGCATCTCTTCCTCAAAATACCGCTCAGCCAGTTCATCGACGCCT
>Ga0164313_10004061_pt1 | contig 13071 bp, 8 predicted proteins | sample GuaBasSedimGuay4_FD_113735 | JGI IMG/M metagenome (GOLD analysis project Ga0164313, IMG submission 113735) | Subseafloor sediment microbial communities from Guaymas Basin, Gulf of California, Mexico - Guay4, Core 4569-4, 0-3 cm | ecosystem: Environmental > Aquatic > Marine > Hydrothermal vents >... | reverse complement strand
GCGTTTGGCTGTCATCATGCGTAAAAACGGCATCAGCTTATCCTCGGTTAAGCTGGGAAATGCGGACAGAATACGGTTAATGGAACAATGGGTCTGACAAAAAAGATAAATTTCCCGTGAAAGCCCGGTCAGCCGGTGGGTTGCAGTGTCGGCCGCGTGTCTGCGCTGGTTAATTATCAGGAATGTTCCGCCATCCTGAAAATTGAGGATGGGCCGGCTGAAGGCTGCCGAGTGCATTTGCGTGTAGGTTCTGTTCCACTGGTTTATTTTTTTTTCAACCGGACGCCACGCTTTGCGCTGCCGGGTCAAATCGCCCCTGTAGGTCTGGATGATGAATTCGAGATGCTTGACGACGGTTTCCGGAAACAGGACACGATACCCCGGATGGTTGTAAACGGCTTTTATATTAAATTTCCGGTGGTTTCTCCATACCGGGCTTTCAAGACCCAGCCAGAACCGTACCGGTTTGAGCGGCTGAAAGGGCATAACGAATTTAAGTGTCTGCAGGGTTTCGGAGACATCTTTATCATCGCTGCCCGGAAACCGCAAAATCAGGTTGGAAACATTTTTCAAACCCAGTGTTTCGCAGTGTTTCATGATCTCCAGGTTCTGAATGACGCGCGTGCCCTTGTTCATCTTTTTCAAAAGGCGGGTACTCAGAGACTCGATCCCCACCTGGATCTCCTGCATGCCGGCGGTTTTCATGCGGCCTAGCGCCGCAATAGAGGTGTTGGCGCGAATTTCTCCGAACAACTTGATATTTTTATTTAATTTATCTATTTCCCGGAACAGGCTCCCCCCCTTGTCAACCGGCATCACATTGTCCATAAAGGCCACGGATAGGGTCTGGTGCGCATCGGTCAACATTTCGATCTCTTGAGCGACTTGAAAAGAAGCTTTCCGGCGGTAGCCTTCCCACTGCAGGTTCAGATTACAGAAAGCGCACCCTTTTTCAGAACTTGCGTCTTTAGAACGTTGCCACCAGCACCCGCGGGACCCTTCCACGGGTATGGTTGGGAAAAAACGTTTTTCCGGGATGAATTTTTCCAACCTTTCGAAATAATCATCGAAATCGGGACAGGGCAAATCTTGCAGAACAGGGATTTGCCGGAAACCCCCGTCCTCATTTTTCCGACCATGCCGCGACACAATTCCCGGTATGGTCGGCATTCGCTTTATTTCCCGGATGGAATTCAAGGCTGAAATCAGGGTTACCAGAGGCGTTTCACCTTCTCCGTTGACGATGAAATCGATATGTTTAAAATGATCAAGATAGCTTTGGGAAGATGGACCGCAGAAAGTTGAACCGCCCACGACAACAAGAATATCGGGGTTTATTCGCTTGATTTTGTTTATAAAATAAAGTGCGGCCGTCAATTGACACAGGGAAACTGAAAAACCAACCAAGTCCACGCGCGACCAGTCCACCTGCTTGATAACATCACTGGAGGCCGTTTTAACCTGACGGACAATGTCGGGGAATGCCTGCCGCTTCAGGACAGGATCTTGCCGGGCGTACTTCAGGTACATCTTTTGGATCCCCGGCCTGCGTTGAGGATATAACATGGCGGCATAGATGCTTTCCGCCAGCCAGGTACGCCGGGACAGGGACTGGTAGGTTTTATAGCCTATCTGCGCGGCTATGCTCAAAAACAGGTGCCGGGCATCCGTCTGAATGCTCGGGAGGTGTTGATCAAGGTAGGCCTTGAGCACACCGATCTGAATAGAGGGACGATTAAAAAGCGGCCATGGTGCCGCCACAAGCGTGGTATTCTGAATACGCTGCTGTTGACCATCCGGGATCATGCCTGGTTACCGCCCATGTAGGTCTCATCCATATCCGCTTTAACCAGGGGAAGCGTCGGCACAGCCGGGGGCGTAAAATCAAACACGAGTTTTAAAAATTTCAAAACAATCCGGCCGGTAGCGCCCCACAAGACTTCCTGCTCATGCTGGTTTTGGTGCAAAAAGCAGGGCGAATCATAGGTCTGGTGAACAACCTGGTCTGTTCCCGGGAAGGTGAAACGGTATTGGTAACGTACGTAATTATCCGGATCCAATAGCTTTTTTACAGGAATGTAGATAATCTTATCCACTTCCCAATTGGGGTAGAAGCGTTTCTGGTGTTTTACCCAGCCGGCCATGGGGTAGATCATGCGTTTGAACAGCACCAGTTCCTGAGAAGGCAGCGGTCCTAAAAACTGTACATCCAGGGGGATCAGGCGCATCTCTTCGAAACCCTCCCGGAGGCTTGTGGAAAACAACGAGCGCAGGATTCGGGCCTGGGCGGGTTTTTCCGTCTGAAGCGCTTTCCATGGGGGCCACTTTGCCATGGGAAATCCGGGCAGGGTCAAGGCGTTGCCTAACAACGGATCCAGGGTGGGCATGATGCCCCCGCCGGGACAGCACAAATCACCGGGCTGCCGTACCTTGTCCGAGCGTTTGTTCAAGATAAGACAGGGTTCCGGAGCCCTCCCGTTCCCGCAATGGTTATACCCCAACAGAAACAGCACCGCCGAAGCGCCGGCCAGTTCCTGCCAATTTTCCGGGTATAGCTGATGCGGCAGAACGTTCCGGGCGATTGCGCTTTGTATTTTTTCGATCAACTTCGATGTATGTGTTAACTTAAATTTCATGCAATAACGGTTCTTACCCTCATCAAAACAGCATCCAATCATTAAGCCACGAAAAATAAAATCGTGTACCACGATTTTATAAAACGCGACTACGTCGCTTCCATGCGAATTGTATAAATTCCCATCCCTACAGCAGATTGCAGGACTTTCAAGTTTAAAGTATATTCTATATATTATACGTTAACAATCTGTTATATATTATAAACTACAATGATATTAATCGCGAAGCGATACACTTTTAAAATAAGCCGTTAAATGGATACGTTTTTTTTCATCCATTTAACGGCTTATTTTAAAAGGCATTCCAGCTCCTTCAAATTCGCCGCCTGCCCCACCGTGATGATGGTGTCCCCTTCCTGTATTCTACTGTCGGGTTTAGGGTTGAACTCCATGGTCCCGTCAGCTTTTTTTATGGCAATGATCAACACATCCAGGGTTTGCCGGATTTTCGATTCCTGCAGCGTGGTATTCACAAGTTTACAACCCGCAACCACCGGTATCTCCTCAAAATTGATGTCCGTCTCCTCGTCCGAAAAGGCCATTTCCAAAAAATGAATTACCGTGGGCCTCAATATGGCATGGGCCATCCTTCTGGCGCCCAGATCATAAGGAGATATAACCTTATCCGCACCGGCCGATTTGAGCGTCTTCTTGGCCATCTCCTGGTTGGCCCGGGCCACTATAAAAAGATCCGGGTTGAGCTGTTTACTGATCAGCACCACGAAGACGTTGTCAGGATCGGAGCCAAGGACCGACAAAAGACCCCTGGCCCGCTTGATGCCGGCATTTTCCAGGTTGTCTTCCTCATTGGCCTCACCGATGATGTAGGGCACATTGTCAGCCTCCATGTCCGGAATCCGGTTTTCATCCTTGTCGACAACCAGGACCTTGAGATTTTTCTTAAGAAGGTACTGGCAGAGCCCCCTGCCGATGCGCCCATATCCGCAGATAATGTAATGATCATTAAGCCTTGCAATAATTTTTTCCAATTTCCGCCTCCCGAGGATAATTCGAATGCGTCCTTCAACAAGAAATTGCACGGTGCTGCCCACCAAATACAGAAACAACCCCACACCGAAAAAGATCAGCACGAGGGTAAAAATACGGCCCCCCATGCTGATGGCATTGACTTCGCTGTAACCCACCGTCGCCAGGGTGATGGTGGTCATGAACATGGAGTCGACCATGTCCCACCCCTCGATGAGCATATAGCCTGTTGTACCGAAAGTGAACAACACCAGGAAGAGGATGAGGTTTTTTATGGCCTGGTTGAGATGGAACAAGGGCATCACTTTATAATTTCAACACGTTGGAATTGTTGTCTGCAGCTGCGCTGCAGGGATACAGGGTTTGAGCATTAAATTTTCGACCAAACCTCTGGAAAGAGATTTATGGAGAATAGCGGCCATATCTTTTTTTACAATCCTGATATTCGTACAACCCTCTAATAATAGAATCTGAAATTTTATTATATATCTTCTTTAATCAGGATCTTATGATAGATGAAAAAGTGGATTAAGTCAAAAAGTTATTTGATGTTAGCGTGTCCCCGTCACATATAACAATTCTGTGACCAAGAAATTAACTACCAGATAGTTTTGGCAGGATACGCGGTAATCAATAGATCCGGAGTTAAAATCGTCATTCCATGGACAATAGATTGACAAACTAGCATCCGGTCAAAGGGGTCGTTGTGCAAGACGGGGAGTTTGCCCAAGTGTAGCGCAGCATCTTCACCCAAGGACATCATCTCGATTTCATGCGCTTTTCTTTGTTCCGGAACAAATATCCTAGGTTCATCAGGTAAAGGCAGTCTTCCAAGGCCGTATTTGATTGAAATCTCCCAGGCAGAAATTGAACTTAAGAAAACCTCATTCCCGGGATCACGGAAAAGATGTTTTGCGGTAGCGGAAAGCTGCGGTGCGCCTGCTGCTATCCAAAGAAACGTGCAGGTATCAAGGAGAATTTTCATGTGGAATCAGTATTGAAAGATGCCAGGATATCCTCCGGCAGCGGTTGGAAAAAATCTTCGGGGACATGGAATTTACCCTTGGCCAAACCAACAGGGCGTTTCGACTTTCTTTCACTTTTAATACCACGGATTTCCGCCACAGGGATATTTCGTTTACACAGTATGATGGTTTCTCCCTTAACCACCCGTTCAATGTAACGCGACATATGGGTCTTGGCTTCATGTATGTTGACTTTAATCATGATCTTATTATAGATCATCAAGTGGACTAAGTCAATCGGAAACTTGATAAACGGATCTTTTTTTCTGGTACTGAAGCATACAAGCAAAAAGCCCGCTCAAAATTGAGCGGGCTTTTCTGTTTTTTATAGTGACGAAGTCACGTCACATAATATTTTGCACACAAAATATTATTATTATTTGAAAATTTTCTTCCTTCCAAGACCGGCCAGGCCGATGAGCCCTGTCCCAAGCAGAAACATGCCGCTGGGTTCTGGGACACTTGCATGGATGGTATCGTTCCCACACTCCAAAGTTAAATGAATCAGTGCTCCTGAGTCAATGATATTTGCGAGTTGAGTTCCTCCATCTATCCGCAACGCCCATCTCGTACTATTGCCACCCCAGTCTCTAAAATAGCCGCCATTATCGACATTCACAATTTGATAGGTTCCAACGCCCACAGAAATCCCACCAGCCTTGTACAACCAGGGTGAAGACTCTAGTGCGTGAGTCTGTGTCGGCTTGTCTATGCTTGTATAATCTTCGATCAATGCGAATTTTCCATTATTTCCGTATAAATCTCCATCTGGCTCAACCCTATCCAGATCCAGAGCATAGTTTCCGATAAACACGTCGCCTGTATCCCACTCACCTACGCCAGCTTGATAATTGAATCCACCAACAAACGATAAAATAGTTCCATCCCAGAATACGCCTTCCTGATCCCAGATTTGGCTTTCGATACTATTTTTCTCAACTTCGTCATCTTCGCTTCCTATTCCATAACCCATGGCATCTGGAATACCGTCATTAATGGTAATGTTTGTTCCAAGACCACTGATGTTCAGCGCCATAGTATTCCCTGCAAATAAAAACAACATCAGTAATGGAATCGCTAAAATTGGTAAAAACCTTCTCATTTTTTCCTCCTTTAATTTTAACTGTTATTAAAACTTGTTAGACGTGTGTTCGCTGCTTTGTGCTTTGACCTTGTTTTTGCAACGTCAATGCCATTATGGGATTTAATTGAGAATTAAATTCAATAAAGTTATATTATCTTTAAAATTCACCTTGTTATACTCATTAAAATGGGCATATAAAAGATCGTGAAACAAGGTGATTTTTTATTTATCCACCAATTGTGTAACTTAGGTAATAGATATTGCGATATGATTATATAATTTAGGTAACAATCAAAAAAGGCCGGATCAGAATTGGCAGTTCATTCTAATCCGGCCTTTTGGGGATAACTTTGAGGCAGAATGGATATAGTGCAGGATAATATTCAGCCGCGAAGCGGCGTTCCATAATAAATTTGGGTTAAATTCGCTTTTTAATTTAACCCAAATTTATTATTATTGGAAGCGATAAATACAAGCCCCCCAAGTCAAACCGGACCCCAATCCCAGGAACATCAGGGTGCTGCCGGATTTGATCATGCCCATTTCGATAACCTCGTCCAGCGCCAGGGGGATGGTGGCAGCCGTGGTGTTACCGTACCTGTCGATATTGTTATACACTTTATCTTCGGGAATTTTCATGGATTGCTGGTAGAACTGGTTGATGCGCAGATTGGCCTGGTGGGGAATAAAAAGATCGATGTCCTCAAGGTTCAATCCAGCCTTGTCAAGGGCTTCATGGGTGACCTGGGGCAGCCGTTTAAGCGCATTTTTAAAAATCATCTTGCCGTCCATGTGGGGATAGTGACGCCGGTCCTTGAGCATCTTTTCATCGATTCTGGGCATCTCCCGCGAAGTCGGGGCTTCCACCATCAGACTTTCGGCAAATTTGCCCTGGGCATGCAGGGCGGAAGACAGGACACCGACGCGATCATCACCCTCTCCCGCTTCGAAGCATACCGCGGCAGCACCATCGCCGAAAATGACGCTCACATCCCGACCTGCATTGGAAATATCCAGACCGGTGGAGTGCACCTCGGCACCTACAAAAAGAATCCGATCGGCCAGACCGCTCCTGATGTAGGCGTCGGCCGTGGTCAGTCCATATAAAAAACCGGTGCACTGCTGCCGGATATCCAGAGAAGGTGTGGTGTCGAGGCCCAGCTTGGCCTGGAGCAGACATCCCGATCCCGGGAAAAAAAGGTCGGGACTCAATGTGGCGAAAATGATCAGATCGATGTCTCCGGGCTGCCATCCGGCTTTTTCAAGCGCTTTCTTAGACGCTTCGAGACCCAGATCGGATGCACCGACACCGCCCTCTTCCGGTATCCAGTAGCGTTGTTTGATGCCGGTTCGCTGCTCGATCCATTCATCGGATGTATCCATCAACCGGGCAAGGTCGTCATTGGTGACCAGACGTTCAGGAACATACCGACCGGTGCCTTTTATGAATGTTCTGCGCATGTTAAAGTCTCCATTTTTAATGGCTCATGTTGGGAGCATTTGAGCCTTTGATATTTGGATTTGTTGCGAACTTCGATATTCGGATTTAGAATTTCGCTGTAAACCCTCTATTTTATCCCGCAATCCCGAGGTTCTTGCGATCCGCCGCGATACAGCGAAGCTTATAGCAGATTCCGAGCATAAAATCGATAGATTTCGGCGCGCCCGGGTAATTCCTGTGTAAACAAGTTCCCTGGTTAAAATCGGGGTGTCCTTCTCAGGCAGCATCAACAAAACATCGTCAAATTCCGATCCCTGGCTCTTATGAATGGTTATGGCATAAGCGGTTTCGTGCATTGGCAGCCTGAAGGGTGGAAATCGTCGTATGACATTGTCGTTTCCGGTAAAAAAAACCGCTAATTTGTTGCCGTCATTCGGATCTCGCATGGCGATACCCATGTCACCATTGTACAATTCAAGCCGATAATCGTTCTTTCTGATAAGCACCGGCCGTCCATGATACCATACCGGGTCCTCCCCGATGTGACGGTACCCTGCCCCATGCGTTTTGCCCAATATTTCGATTGCCCGGCGGTTGACGCTCCTGACCCCGTATGGCCCGTGGTTTAGCACGCAAAGGATTTTGAATCTATTCATAACCGCAAGTGCTCCGGCGGGATCCTTTTCCCGGGCAAGTTCACCGTAATGGCGGACAATCTTATCCTCAACCAACCGGGATCGCTGTTTATCCGGATCCGGGGCAAACCATTTTATATCCGCATACGAACCGTTTTTCAGCAGCTTGACAACATCCTCGGCCCTGCCACTGTTGACCAGGCGGCTCAGCTCCGGAATCCCGCTCATCGCATCGAACCGGTAACTTTTTGAAAAATGAACCCTGTGGTCTTGAAAGCCGCTCTCTTCAAGCGGCACGCCCTTGACTGCCGACAAATCGATATTTGCAAGGGCCTTGATCTGACGGCGGAAATCAGTTGAAAAGGCATTGGTTTGACGATCCCCGCATATATCCCCCATGACCGAACCGGCTGCCACCGAAGCCAGCTGATCCCTGTCTCCCAGGAGTAAAAGCCGGGTCCCGGCTGAAAGCGCCTGAACCAGTTTAGACATCAGGGGCAGGTCTACCATGGAGGCTTCGTCCACCACCACCACATCGGCCGGCAGCTTGTTTTCGGCATGATATTGAAAACGCGAGGCATTCCGGGTGCTCTTGAGCATCCGGTGAATCGTCTGGCCGGCGTCCGGAATGGCCGCTTTAATCCCGCTCGCACAGGCAAGGGTTGCCTTGGCTGCACAGATGGATTCCGTCAAACGTGATGCCGCTTTCCCGGTGGGTGCTGCCAGAAGGATTTTCAGGCGATTGTCCACATGCTGTTCCAGTAAAAACGCCAGGATACGGGCCACCGCAAAAGTTTTTCCCGTACCCGGTCCCCCGGAAATGATACAGACGCGTTTCAACATCGCCACGATGGCGGCGATTTTGCTCCAATCGGTTTCCCCGGGTTCGCGCTCGGGAAAAAGGCGTTCAAGGCCGGCCTTAACGGTTGCTGCGTTGATATCCGGCAGGGGCGGCGCGGCTTTCTCAAGCAGAAAATCGGCAAGTTTTTTTTCGTATTCCCAGAAACGGTAAAGGTACAGCCGGTTCTGCCCATCCAGAATCATCGGCCGGTATTCACCGGCTTCTCCGACGATTTTGCTCTGCAAAAGAGTTTCACGCCACTGTTTCAAGGGCGGGCACATGACCGAGCCCGGCTGATCTGCCGCTCCGGTCATTTTCAGGCCCGCATACGCCGCAAGTTCGATACAGACGTCACCGTTGCGGGTGCTGCGGCTCACTATTGCGGCAGCAAGCGGGACAGTGCTGTCATCGATTTCGGATAAAGCGGCCATGAAGCCGCCGAACTGAATATCGATATTTTCAAAAAGACCGGAATTTTTTAATAACGGCAAATTATACATAAGGCAACAGGTTTCGTTCCAGCGCAGCCACTAATTCTTTGTCGGGACAGTCGAAAAAAACGCCATAATCCGGACCTGCCGCAGGATCGACCCCCCGTATGAAAATATAGAAAACGCCACCGAAATCCTTTTCGTAGCGATAGCCCGGAAGGCGTATTTTCAGATAGAGATGCAGGGCCAGGGTGTAGATGTGGTACTGAAGCACATACAGTGAGCCTTGCATGGTATTTTCAAGTAATTCAGGCCGATAATCATCGATTGTCGGCCCTAAATGGTTGGATTTCCAGTCCACCAGGTAGTATTTACCGTTGAATTCGAACACCAGGTCGATAAACCCTTTCATGAACCCCTTGGCCGGCGCAAACTGCAGGCGCCCTACCGGGTCGGGGAACTCCGGCACCCGGGCCCTGAGCCCATGCCGGTCGAACACATGCCGGATATTTTCAGCTGATATTTTTCTAAGCGGAAAATAGAATTCCATTTCATTGATGCGCTGCTCACGAGAAACAGCGCCAAGGCTGAAGCGGTCGGTTTCACCGTGAAGGGGCACGGTGAGTACGCGTTCGATTGTTTTCAAGACGGCATCCTGCCACACGGGATCATAACCGTATACGCGCATCTTTTCAAAGATAGTTTTTTTCTGAGCACTGCTGCCAACAGCACAAAAATCGATATTTTCAAAAATATCGTGAAAAAATATGCCTGGGCCGGTACCTCGGGGAAAAGAAAATATGGTGTGATCACCCCCGGCCGCATTGATTTCTGTGCGGAGTTCCTCCGGGGGCACCGCGTGAACAGGTCCGTCTCTGTCCGGCTGTTCACTGTCCATCTGATCATTTTCCATCTGCGCATTTTCCATCTGATCATTTTCCATCTGATCATTTTCCGGGGTTCGCCCTGAAATCAGGGAAGAAAAACTCGATATGCGCCATGTGCGATCAATCGATGCACTGAATTTTCGTACCGTCAACGGTTGTCGGTTCGATGCCGGAAGGCTGTTCGGCGGCTTTGCTCCGGCGGCAAGGTCATGGGACGGCATGTCCGTTATGTCCGTGACATAAATGTTTCCGCCCGAGGCGGTTTCAAGTGTCTTGATATCCCGGACAAGGGTTTTATTGTCCTTGGATCGAAACTGAAATTGTATTTCCTGGAACAGGCCCTCTTCCGGCGCTGATTCGCTTTCGTTTGCATGATAGTGCAAAAGGTAAGCGAGCGCAGACGATTCAACATCTTTGATGCGGCCCCACACCAGATAACATTTATCCCGGGCGCGGGTCAGCGCCACGTAAAGCAGCCTTAGATTTTCGGCCAAAAGTTCATACTGGGCCAGTTCCCTGTGCTCCTCGATGCCCGGCGATCCTAAGTCGAGCGTCAGACGCTGAGCGGCACCCGGGTCGTGAAAAGCAAAGTCCGCTCCTTTTACCGTGGACGCGTCCCAGGCAAAAGGACAGAACACCACGGGAAATTCCAGCCCTTTGCTCTTGTGAATGGTAATGATTTTTACGGTATGGGCATCGCTTTCCAACCTGAGCTGATGTGTTTCCGGCATGTCGGACCTGGGATCACGCTGTATGGAAAACCATTTGAGCAAGCCCTGCATGCCCAGGTTTTTCTGAACTGCGCAGGTATGCAGCAGTTCGGCCAGATGCAGCAGGTTGGTGAGCCGTCGCTCCCCATCCGTCAACCCCAGCAAACGCGCCCGGACCTTCTCTTCAGAAAGCAGATCATTGAACATACCCATAAATCCGTGGGCAAGCCAGGCCTGGTGATAGCGCACAAAACGCCTCAGGGCGGGTTCCCACCAGTCCGCCGCTTTGCATCCCAGATCAAGGTCCTGCAGGGGGGCGTCGAGTATTCGGGTGGCCAGGGCGGCCCGGAAGCGCCCCTCGTTAAACGGTTCTGAAATACTTGCCAGCAGCAGAAACAGATCCCTGGCTTCGGCCGTTTGAAAAACATTTCCAGCGTTGTAAACAACCGCCGGCACACGGTTCGAGGAAAGCTGCTGTTTTATGATGCCGGCCTGCCGATGGGTCCTCACCAGCACGGCGATGTCACCGGGGTGCATGCCATCCGGGCCGGATACCAGGCGGCTTATTTCAGCGGAAACGGCAGCCGCTATGGCATGCACAGCATCATTCTTACCCAGGGGTCGGCGCTCTTTCGAACCGGCAAACCACAATTGAAATACTTCCCGGGAATCTGTGGTCCGGGTTTTACGATGCCTGTCCGGCAGCCCCTTGACAAAGGGAATCTCGGAAAACACAAATGGTTTTTTCACCCTTGAGAAAAGCGTGTTTACCGCGGTGATCAGGTGGGGGTGGGAGCGATAATTCGTCAGCAGCGTATACCTGTTTTCTGAACAGGAAGATGCCTGCATATACGAAAAAATATCGGCGCCCCTGAAGCCATAAATAGCCTGTTTGGGGTCGCCGATCATAAACAACAGGCTGTTGTTGTCTCCGGAAAACAAGCGCGAAAATATGCTGTACTGCAGCATATCCGTGTCCTGGAACTCATCCACCAGCGCCGCCTGATAACGGCGTCGTACGGCGGCCGCCAGCAGACCGGCACCCGGCTGCATCAATGCATCCCTAACCTGAATAAGCAAATCATCGAAATACTGGACATTCATGGACTTTTTTTTCCGGGCCAGCTGTTCGCGCACAAATCGGAAGAGATCTGCTTTAAAAAACAAAAGCAGGTCGCGCATCTCCAAAAGAAGCCTTTCGCCGGCAGCATCCAGGTCATCGCACTGATTGAAAAAAGAATGCTCCGGTGGAGGCAGGCCCTTTTTTGTCTTGTTGCGCAGCGTGGCGGCCGTCAGTTTTTTAAATTCTTTGGAAAGCGGGAACCGCAGTGCCCGGCCGGCACTGAAACGATCCATGGCTGTCAGGAGTTTTTTTACCGTGGCATGACGAACGGTTTGCCCGGACTGCTGTTTTTCCGTTTTAAGGCTGCCGTAAACATTGGCGTACAGGCCCGGGTCCATGAGCAGTTGCTGAACAGTCCCCCTGGCGTCCGGCCAGGCTTTTTCTATGACCCGGCAAGCCGCCCTGAATGGTTCAATACTGTTGAGCTGCGGCCGCGCCTGTTCCGGGATGACCCGCAGGTTTAAATCCTTTGATTTTTCCAGCAGCTTGATCAGTCCGGCAGGCCCCTTCAATGCCGAAAGTGTATAGCCGATAAATTCCGGAGAAGCCCCGTACAGCATATGCCGCCAGAAATCATCACTTATGGAGGTCAGCAGATTTTTCTGATCCGTCACCAGTTCCGTATCGAAAAGACTGCCGGTTTCAAACGCGTTCTCGTGCAGGATACGCCGGCAGAAACCGTGGATGGTAAAAATGGCGCAGGCGTCGAAATCACGGAGGGCATCGCTGATCCGTACGCGCGACATCACCGGTTCGTTGTTCCGATGCACCAGTCCGTCGAGCAGATCATCGCCGGCGTACCCGTCTTTAAATGCCTGGCGGGCTTCCAGCAGCCTGGACCTGATTCTCTGTTTCAGCTCTTCGGTTGCGGCCTTGGTAAAGGTGACCACCAGTATCTGGTCGATACGCAGACGTTTTTCCACAATCAGGCGCAGATACAGGCCGGCAATCGTGTAGGTTTTGCCGGTTCCGGCGCTGGCTTCGATAAGATTGGTGCCGCTAAGCGGTGCGGCAAGTATATCGAATGGCTTAAAATTCATTAGAAAGTTGTATTTTGTATTTTGTGTTTTGTATGTATATCACGCCGGATCGAAAAAACCAATTTGCCTAATTGTATTTATGGTGATAGATTCTGCTATACACAAAATACAAAATACCAAACCCGACACACCAATCACACGGAGAAAAGCATGACACATGAAGACGCGGGGCATTATGCCGCCAAACACCCCCAGGGAACCCAGGCAAATCCTGAAATCGAACACAAGCTT
>Ga0164313_10004060_pt1 | contig 13073 bp, 11 predicted proteins | sample GuaBasSedimGuay4_FD_113735 | JGI IMG/M metagenome (GOLD analysis project Ga0164313, IMG submission 113735) | Subseafloor sediment microbial communities from Guaymas Basin, Gulf of California, Mexico - Guay4, Core 4569-4, 0-3 cm | ecosystem: Environmental > Aquatic > Marine > Hydrothermal vents... | reverse complement strand
TACTTCCGATAGGAAAGCAATTACGCCCTGGTGGTTCTTGCCGGTGATCCTGTTCAGCTTTTCCACCGGAACCATTTGAACGGGGATGTCCATCCTGCTTAGGACTCCCAACAATTTCTTAAGCAGATCCGATCCGGCCCCCCTTCGTATAAGCACCTTGTCCACGTCTTTACCAGCTTGAGCAGCCTCAAGGACCGCGTGGATGCCGAAAATATAGTTCTCGCTTTTCGCCATCACGAACCCATTGAATATACTTTCCCATTTCTCCAGGAGCGAATGGCCTCATTCAGGTACATTTGCGAATCGGTGCTTCTCTGCCAAATCATATTCTGATCTGAGAATGCATCCTGCTCGCGCTGAAATTTATATTCCACGATTTTGCTTTTGCGCTTGGCATAATAGTACCAGCTCTCTCCGCTCCCTGTCATCTGTATCCTGTTTGGAGGTCCAAATAGAATAAAGACCATTCCCTGGTCGGTCTTCCAACCCTCTTTATTTGAGGAGAAATAAAGATTTGAATAGATCACCCTGTTATAGTAGATCCTGATCAGCTCCCTTGATTTCTCAATACTTTTCCCTATTCTTAACCAGTAATCATCCACAGCAAGTTTCCTGTTTGGTTCTGTTCTCAGGTCCTTGTACTCTGCAAGTGTAGTCAGGTAGAATAGCGGCTCCAAAAGTTCCTTAGAGCTCTTTACCTCGGGGAAAGTGCCTCCGAAATTAAAGAGCGTAAGCCCCTCGCTCTGTTCTTTATCTACTTTTATATGGTACATTCCTTCCAGGCGGAGGTCGTATTCCACCGTGTCGACCTGGGGGAAAACATAGCTTGTATCCGCGACATAATTCATTGTGTAATCGGAAGTAGCAGTGATGGGTGGGCGTGGCAATTCATTGGTAATCCTGAAATAGTCCACATAGATGGAATCAACTCCACGATCCCTGTACTGTACATTGAACTTCTCCCCCGTAAGAAAAAAACTCAGAAACTTGGGATATCCCGAAAAGGTAGAGACCACTTTAAAATTCTGGGCACTATTGGGGTCGGTTTTATCCACATAGAGGTACTCAAGTCCCATGCTCCCCCTGTTCAGATCTGTCGTTTCCACCTTGAGTAAATATCGATTGCCCTGCCGGACCGGAATGCTAAGAGAAGCAAAAAAGGCCGGGCTCCTCTCATCACGCTTCTGAAGCTTGTAGACTACCGATGCAGAATCGATCACTGCGCCTTCCTCCCCTTCGGTCGCATCCAATCCGAAAAGCTCATATTTAACCTGCAGTAAGGCCCGGTATTCTGCTTCTGCATTAGTCTCATTAAACCTCAATTCAGATGGATATGCTCTGATATAGAGTAGAGAGTAATTAGTGTTCTGGTGAAAAATTGAAAAATCGGGGTGAAGTGAAAGCTTGCTGGGATTGTAGAGGGAAGCCAATTGTCCCTGAGTTTCCGCAGTGGCGGTTTTTTTTGACGAGGTACAAGCGGCTGCCAGAACAGTCAAGACACAACAAACGACCAAGCATAATCCCTTTCGTCCCATGACCTAAATTTAGCTATTTTCTTTTTGCTGACATCTTTTCAAGCAACACGGTTTGTTTTTCCCACGATGACAATGCTTCGTCATGCTTGAGTTTAAGCTGCTCGTAAGCCTCATATACGTGCATCCCATCTATATTGTCAGGATTCATTAATTTCTCATCCATTTTTGAGAGTTCCTCCTCGATTTGTTCAATTTCATGCTCCAGCGATTTCACACGATTGGCAATCTTCCTGATCTTCTTCTCCTGCTCCTTTTTCTCCTTGTACTGTTCCTTGTTGGACTGTATTAAAGGCTCTTTAGCAGCTGAAGAGACTGGTTTAGAAGATCTTCCAATGGAAGAGGCCTCCCGGGGTGCAGATGAATCAGCTCCTGCTTTCCTGGGTTTCTCCTTTCGCTCTATCTCCTTCAGGGATGACAGTTTCCTTCGCTGCAGGAAGTCATATATCCCACCCAAATGCTCCTTCACTTTCTGGTCCCTGAACTCATATACCTTGTCCACCAGTCCGTCCAGAAACTCCCTGTCGTGAGAAACCACAATAAGTGTACCATCAAAGGCCAGCAATGCTTTTTTCAGAATATCTTTTGACCGCAGGTCCAGATGGTTGGTTGGCTCGTCCAGTATCAGGAGGTTGAAAGGTTGGAGCAACATCCTGGCCATGGCCAGCCTGGAACGCTCTCCACCCGAAAGCACCCTCACTTTTTTATCCACATCCTCTCCACTGAACAGGAAGGCGCCCAGGATATCCCGAATCTTCGTCCGGATATCACCTACAGCCGCATGATCGACTGTCTCAAGCACAGTAAGGTTTCCATCCATGATCTCATCCTGGTTCTGGGCAAAATAACCCAGTTTCACATTATGCCCCATTTTCAGTCCCCGGTATAATCCAGCTCACCCACCAGAATTCTGGACAGGGTGGTTTTACCCTCTCCATTTTTCCCAACAAAGGCCACTTTTTCACCCCGCTCGATCACCATATCCACACCATTTAAGACCTGAATATCTCCAAACTCCTTCTTTAGGTCTCTTGCCTCAACCACAATGGTCCCGGACCGTACAGAGCCAGGAAACTTCAGATTCATACTTGAATCATCCTCCTTCTCCACTTCAATTCGATCCAATTTATCCAGCTGCTTGATGCGCGACTGTACCTGAACCGCCTTGGTGGCCTTATACCGGAAACGATTAATAAATTCTTCCGTTTCCTGAATCAGTTTTTGCTGATTTTCATAGGAAGCCTGCTGCACTGTAATCCGCTCTTCTTTCAGCTGTACATATGAGGAGTAAGAAACTTTATAATCGTAGATCTTTCCCAGGGAAAGTTCTACGGTTCTGTTTGTTACATTATCCAGGAAGGCCCGGTCGTGCGATATAATCAGGACACCTCCGGGGTAAGATCCCAGGAACTCTTCCAGCCATTGGATCGATTCTATATCCAGGTGATTGGTGGGCTCATCCAGTAATATATAGTCCGGTCTGCGTAAAAGAATTTTGGCCAGTTCCACACGCATGCGCCACCCACCACTGAATTCATGTATCGGGCGTTCCATATCACTTTTCCTGAATCCAAGTCCTATGAGTGTTTGTTCCACATCGGCATGGATGCTATGTCCACCCTCCATCTCAAAAAGTTCATTGGCATTGGTAAGTTCCTGTATCAGGTCCAGATAGGCTTTCGACTCGTAGTCGCTTCTCTCTCCAAGTTCGGCGGTAATGGAATCAATTCTCTTTTTCAGGGCAATCACCGATGCAAATGCATTCAGAGCCTCCCTGTATAGCGATTTCCCCTTCCGGTGCTTCATCTGCTGAGGCAGATATCCTACCTCCTTTCCGGCGCTTTTCACCACCCTTCCTTCATCCGGATCATGCCGTCCGTCAATCAGATTCAGGATGGTAGTTTTTCCTGCACCATTTCGTCCCACCAGGCCAATACGGTCACCCGGATTCACCTGGAAACTCACCTGGTCGAAGAGCACAAAAGACCCGAAACGGATCGTTACATTATCAATAGATATCATTCTGCGCGCAAAAATAGAACAATTCGGCGAGTCGCTTGTATATTTAGGCAACACAAACGCATATCTGAAGAAATTAACATTAAACGGATGAATCCTATGTTCACTGGAATTTTAATTGGAGTAGTCTCAGGAGCTGCTGCAGCTGATGTGGAAGAGATCATTGCAGAAGTGATGCAGGAATAATACTTTTGATGCCAAATATAAGATTGTGGGCAAAAGAAAGAATTTACCTCTCTTTGAGGAAGTGAACATTGAAAACATCGGCGCCGAAGGAAAATCCATCGCAAGGGTCGATAATATTGTGGTATTTGTAAAGGATGCTGTTCCAGGTGATGTGGTGGATCTACAGGTGTTCAGGAAAAAGGGAAGGTATATGGAGGCCAGGGTGGTCAAGTACCATAGCTATTCCGACCAGCGTACCGATCCCTTTTGTGAGCACTTTGGTGTATGCGGGGGATGCAAATGGCAACACCTTCCATACGATCGTCAACTCCACTACAAAGAGCAGCAGGTAGTGGATGCTTTCAGGCATATAGCCGGGGTGGAGATTCCCGAAGCATTGCCCATACTGGCATCCGATCCCATCACTCAGTATAGAAACAAGATGGAATTTACTTTCTCCAATCACCGCTGGCTACTGGACCATGAAGCAAAACAGGAAACTCCGTTCGAGCACACCAACGCTGTGGGACTGCATGTGCCGGGCAGGTTCGACAAGGTAGTTGATATACAGACTTGCTATTTGCAGGGCGAACCCACCAATGCGCTGCGGAATTTTCTCAGGGATATTGCGCTGGAAAAGAAGCTTACTTTTTACGATCACCGTACCAACGAGGGACTGCTCCGCAACCTGATCATCAGGACCTCCACCCTGGGTGAAGTGATGGTGATCCTTTCGGTACAATTTGATGTGCCGGAGGTTTACGAGGTGCTGGATGCTATAAAGGAAAAATTTCCCGATCTGACCAGCCTTATGTATGTCATAAATCCCAAGAAGAATGAAACTCTGTTTGACCAGGATATCATTACCTGGTCGGGCAGGGATCACATTTTTGAACAACTGGAAGAGCTCAAGTTCAAGATCGGACCCAAATCATTCTTTCAGACCAATTCTTACCAGGCTCTCAGGCTTTACCAGATTGCCAGGGAGTTTGCTGAGCTCTTAGGAGATGAGGTTTTATATGACCTGTACACAGGCACCGGTACCATAGCCAACTTTATGGCAGGCAAGGCCAGCTCGGTGGTGGGGATTGAGTCGGTTCCTGAATCCATAGAGGACGCTAAGCTTAACTCGGAAATTAACGGTATTGGGAATACCCTTTTCTTTGCAGGCGATATGAAGGATATATTCACCGACAGCTTTATCGCGGAGAATGGCAGGCCTGATGTGATTATTACCGATCCTCCCCGGGCCGGAATGCACACTAAGGTGGTGGAGCAGATCCTTAAGATTGCACCCAGGCGCATTGTATATGTCTCCTGTAATCCTGCCACCCAGGCCAGGGATGTGGAGCTGTTGGGAAGGTCATACAGAGTTACAAAAATCCAGCCCGTGGATATGTTTCCCCATACCCACCATGTGGAAAATGTTGCCCTTCTGGAGGCTATTTAGTCCCTGTTAATTCCCATGGGGAGTTTCTCCTGGGGCCACTCCTTCTTAAAGCCTGACCAGTAGGCCGTGATGGTTCGCTTGATATCCTTTCGGAGAATCAGCAGTCCAAACAGGTTGGGAATGGTCATAATGGCTATGGTAATATAGGAGAGGTTCCATACGATGGTGGTATCGGTGAATGAAGCCAGGAAAAATCCGACTACATAGATAAACCTGTATACTATCACGTACCTGGTGCCAAAGAGATAAGTCACCGCCCTTCCTCCATAGTAGGACCAGGAAATGGCCGTTGAAAAAGCGAAAAGCAGCAAGCCGATGGATACAATATACTGTCCCCAATCGCCCATCCAACTTCGTTTAAATGCTTCAGTGGTCAGTGCCGCACTATGAATCAGTGAAGAGCCTGAAAAATAGACCGGCTCATCCTCCCCGCTCAGTTCACTGAACCGCACCACTCCCTCAGATACCGGGATGGGACCGGTATACTTCTCTTTTCCCCGGGTTACCACCACATTTTCGGCAAAGGACTCTGCATGTATGATGGTTATTCCATCGCTGGTTACGGTCCCCTCTTCAACCTGAAGTGAACCTGTAAACAGAGCCAGAGTGGTATCATTGCTGAAAACCCTGGCCATTAATACACGATCATTTTCATCCTCCTCCAGGTATGTTCCCTCCACAATCTGCAGGTCGGCCTGTTGAAAGCGATTATCAATTTTCTCGTTCCAGACTCCTGAAGAAAGCAGAACCAAACCGGTAATGGTACAAATAATGATGGTGTCGATAAAAGGTTCCAGGATGGCCACCATGCCTTCTGACACAGGTTCCTGGGCCTTGGCTGCACTGTGCGCTATTGGAGCTGAACCCTGTCCGGCTTCATTGGAAAAGAGTCCCCTGTTTACCCCCTTGTTGAAGGTAAAAGCAAAGCCTGCCCCCAGGAATCCACCAACTGCCGCACTACCCGTGAAAGCGTCGGTAAAGATGGAGCCAAGGGATGGAAGAATGTTTTGATAGTTGGTGGCAATCACCAGGATGGCTCCTACTACATAGATTAAGGCCATCATGGGAACAAGGGTGGAGGTCACCTTGGCAATCCGCTTTATTCCCCCGATGATCACAAGTCCCAGCAAGACGGCCAGCACACCACCTGTCAGGGTATGGTTGATTCCAAATGAGGTAAACATCGATTCGGAGATGCTGTTGATCTGGGGTAAGCTTCCGGTTCCAAAAGAAGAAAGGATGGTGGCAAAAGCAAAAAAGGCTCCCAGCACTGCTCCTGTTTTAATGATTTTTCCCTTCCTGGTGGTAATGTTCATCCGCTTCTTCATGTAATACATGGGGCCGCCCGAAATGGAACCATCCGGAAGAATATCCCTGTACTTGTGCGAGATGGTTACCTCCACAAACTTTGTTGTCATACCTAACATCGCCGTAACCAGCATCCAGAAGAGGGCCGCAGGTCCGCCCAGGTGAATGGCCAGGGCCACTCCTGCTATGTTGCCTGTACCCACAGTACCCGACAGGGCGGTGGTTAAGGCCTGGAAGTGAGAGGTATCTCCAATATCATCTGCACGATCAAATCTACCTTTTACAATCCTGATGGCGTGACCAAAATACCTGATCTGTGGCAATCCCAGGTAGAGGGTAAAAAAAACACCGGTGCCAAGCAAGAGGTATACAAACCACGCATGTCCACCCAGGTAATTATTCAGAAAAAGAAGGAATTCGTTGACTTTTTGCATGTCCAGGGATTAGTTCATTGTCACTTTTGGAAGGGGTAAAAGTAACAATTATTTGTATTTCCCCATAAGTTTCGAGATGACCTTATCCAGCTGTGCTGCTGTAAAAGGTTTGGGAAGATAGTCATCGTAGCCCTCCCCCAGGAAGCGGTCCCGGTCCCCGGTTAGTGCATGGGCCGATTGTGCAACCACCTTGATTTCCGGGTAGCGTTCCCTGATAATTCTCAAGGTATCGGTTCCGCTCATCACAGGCATCTGAATGTCCATCAACACCAGGTCGGGCATAGGATACTGTTCCAGGATCCGGAGGGCTTCATAACCAGAGGCCGCTACACTAACACGATGTCCTTTCTGTGTAAGCATGGCCTGGTATAGCTCCAGGGTATCGGGTTCATCGTCCACTGTAAGAATTGAGATCTGCCCTCCTGAATGCACACGTTCCTGCACCTTTTTCATCTCGATTTCCACCTTTTTATCAGCACCTGTCGATTTCAGTGGATGCTCCACCTGGAAGCAGGCACCATGCCCCGCCTCCGATTCCACCCAGATACTACCACCCAACATATGAACAAGGTTCTTACAGATGGCAAGTCCCAGACCTGTTCCTCCAAACTTCCTGGTATTGGAGCCGTCAATCTGTCTGAACTGATCGAAAATCAATTCAAAATGTTCTTCCGATATTCCGATCCCTGTATCTTTAACATAGAAACGAACCGACTGGTCCGATGCCCCTTTTAGGCACCCTATTTCAACCTTTCCCTCTTCGGTAAACTTGATGGCATTGTTAATCAGGTTCTTCATGATCTGTGCGATCCGGATTACGTCGGTCTCAAGTTCGCAGTCCTCCTGCTCCATGGCAATCACAACTTCAATTTTCTCTTTCTTCAGCCGCGCAATTTCATCGTGTGCATACTGCTCCATGTCCTTGATCAGCTCCGATATTCTGATCCTGCCATAAATGATGGAGAGCTGATCGCTTTCAATTTTCGCCAGGTCTATGATATCGGAAATCAGGGTCAGCAGCAACTCCGAATTGGTGATGATACGGTGTACATAGAGTTCCCGTGCCTGGTCCTCCAGATCTGACTGATTTAGCAGATTGGAAAATCCGATAATGGAGTTCATGGGAGTCCTGATCTCATGTGACATATTGGCCAGGAAGGCCGATTTCAATTGATCACTCTCCACGGCGTGCTCCTTGGCCTCCTCCAGTTCCTTAATGGTTCTTTTCCTTTCGGTAATATCACGTGTTATAAATAGAACCAGATCTGGCTCACCTTCCTGCCCTTTGACAAGTACAAGCTTTGATGACATATCCAGGTAGTGACCATCTTTATGCCTGATCTTGTATTCAGGCGATGAATAGCCCTCCTTTAAAAGAATCTGCGCCTCCTCCTTCATTCTTATACGGTCATCGGAGTGGATCAGCTCATATTGACCAAAATGCAAGAACTCTTCCCTGGTATAACCCAATGCCTCATAATAAGGTGAATTCATCAAAAGGGGCTTTCCATCCACTGTTAACAGAGCTATGCGGTCGTTAGCAGCCTCAACCACCGTTTGATAAAGCCGCTCCGTCTCACGCAGCGCTGCTTCAGACTTTCTCTCCGGTGTCTTGTCCTTTACAATGGCTATCATCAGGTTTTCACCTGTCAGGGTAAAGGCATGCAGGGTGAACTCCAACCATAAATTTTGCCCCTTCTCATTCCTATAGCATTGTTCAACCCTTCCAAATCCCTTCTCAAAAACATCCTTCATAAGGGCACCATCCTTGCCAATTACTTCATCTTGCAGGATATTATCTGGGAGAGGCTTCCCGAAGATCTCGGGACCCTTATTAAACAGATCCATGGCTGCTTTATTGCCGTCGAGTATCATTCCGGCCTTATCTTCAAGAAGCTCAATAACGATGATGGCTTCGTTTGTATTCCTGACGATGAACTCAAACTTTTTCTTCTCCTCCACCATAGCCAGAAGACGTTTGAAGTTCCTGGAAATATCCATGGCGATGCCACCAATAACAACAGGCTTGCCCTTCTCATTTTTCTGAATTACACTCCCTCTGTTATAGTACCATTGCCATTTACCAGAGCTATCCTTAATCCTGTATTCAATTTCATAGAGATCATCCTTTCCGGTATAAAGCTGGCGCAAGAGTACTTTGTTACGTTCAGCATCCTCAGGATGAATATTTTTGTAAATCACTTCAGGATCATACCCTTTTGCGCTAGTAGATAGCCCCAGAATCTTCATCAAGCCATCACTCATTCTGATCTTCTTACTGAGATGTTCCCAATGCCACCAGTGGAGGCCAACACTTTCTGATGCTGTCTGGAACTTGTCTGAGGGGGAAAGCAGTTCCCCAGGTAAATGCGATTGATCTTTTACCATCTGTTAAAAATACTGTGCTATTTTAAAAATACAAATTCTAATCATAAGATTAGGCTTTGCTTACATTGAACTTTCTGCTCCGGGAACTGTTTTTACACCTAAACGCTTTCACCATGAAAAAAGTACTTGGCTTTATTAATGAGCTGACAGAAAATAATAACCGAGATTGGTTCAACACCAACAAAAACCGTTACCAGGAAGCGCTGGAGATTTTTCGGGGATTTGCAGGGGAACTACTGACAGGTATTTCAAAATTTGACCCGACCGTGGGGAACCTGGAGCCCAAGGATACCATCTTTCGAATTTACAAGGATGTCCGTTTCTCAAAAGACAAAGACCCGTACAAGACACATTTCGGTTGCTGGATGGCTAAAGGGGGAAGGAAGTCGACCGACGCCGGCTACTATTTTCACCTGGAGTCAGGAAAGAGTTTTATGGCTGCGGGGGTCTGGATGCCACCCAAGGAACAGCTTAAGCTGATCAGGCAAGAGATCCTTTATAATCCGGACTCCTATCTGAAGCTGATTAATACCGGTGTGATGAACGATCAATATGAACGGGGTGGAAAAGAGGACATGCTTAAAAAAGGTCCTGTGGGATTCCCCAAAGACTTCATTCATATGGAAGAGTTAAAATACAAGCATTACATTTGGTCCCGGTCCTACAGTGATGCAGCTATCCAGCATACTGGTTTTGCCAGCAGCGTAACGGAAGATTACAAAGGTCTCTATCCCGTAGTAAGCTACCTGAATCATGCCATGTCATTTACAGGAAATCAGTAAGTGTGACTAAAGTTACAGTGGGAGTGTAAGTTTTCACCTATTTTTGCGACAGAAACAAACAAGAAAGACAAGATATGAAACTAGAACATTTAACAACCGAGACTTTTAAAGAGAAGGTTTTCAATTACGAAGCCAATAAAGACTGGAAATTCGAAGGAGAAATTCCTGCGATTATAGATTTCTATGCCGACTGGTGTGGACCCTGTAAGACTGTTGCTCCCATCCTGGAAGAGCTGCAAGCTGAGTATGGTGACAAGCTTAATATTTACAAGGTGAATACCGAAGAGCAGCAGGAACTCGCTTCAGTATTTGGAGTTCAGAGCATCCCCTCCCTGCTTTTCATACCCAAAGAGGGTCAGCCACAAATGGCCATGGGTGCCCTGCCTAAAGAAACATTCAAGCAGGCCATCTCTGAGGTATTAAGTGTATCCGAGTAGCGTTCAACCTGGTCACAGCGACCGGAAAACAAAATAGAAGATGAAAAAGATAGCATTAAGTATTACAGCAGTAGCACTCCTTGCGCTTTCCTGCACAAATGGTTCAGCCACTTCGCTGAAGAATTCTGATCAGGAAGTAAATGCCGCTACAACATCAGTTTCTGATAAGACAGGAGATGATCAATCTGAGGGATCCGGGAAACCGGTTTACCTGACAAAGCAGGATTTTCTCGATAAGGTAATGAATTACGAAAAGAACCAGAGCGAATGGGTGTATGAAGGAGATATGCCCGCCCTGATCGATTTTTATGCCGACTGGTGTGGCCCCTGTCGCAAGGCGGCCCCGATTCTGGAGGAACTTGCCAAAGAGTATGAAGGAAGAATACATATCTATAAAATAGATACCGAGAAAGAGAAGGAACTTGCATCAGTTTTTGGAATTCAGAGCATTCCGGCCTTCCTTTTTGTTCCACAGAAAGGCAAACCAACCATGAGCAATGGCATTGCCCAGACAGATGAGGAGACCAAGGCCATGTTCAAGAAAATGATTGATGAAATTCTGCTCGGCGAAGGAGCCAGCTGAAAAGATAGTTAGTTAGGTAGGTAGTTAGTTTAGTTTGGAAGTTGAAGATCAGGGTGTCCCACAAGGGCACCCTTTTCTTTTGTCACAGATGTCTCGTCCTGATTATCATACCAATCCGAATTCTTTCATCAGTTCATTATACCTGGGTTCATCAGGAATCCTGGTCTTTTTTATGGGAGCCGCTTTATAATACAGGAGCACACTATCATGTTCAATACAGGCTGTTTTGATCCAATCAAATGCAAGGTCCGGTTCTCCCCTGTATATGTGTATCATGTAAAAGCAAGTAGCGGGAAGATATCCCGACTTTCTGTCTTTTTTTAATTTTTCAAAGAGTTTATCTGCCATATCTCTCTTTCTTAATGCATAACAGGCACCAGCAAGTCCAGCTACTGCAACGGGAGCACTATCGGAAAGCTCAATCGCTTTTTCAAAGCATGAAAGCGCCTTTTTGAACCTCATCTTTTTCGCATAGACTTGCGCAAGCCAAGTGTAGGCTTCCGTATAACCTGGATTCATAGAAATAACTGATAGGAACTCCTTTTTTGCCTGATTGAACTTAGATCCATAGATGTAGGCAATCCCTGCCTGGGTATTTATTTTACAGGAAATAGGATCAAGTTGCTGGGCTCTCTGCCCTTCAGCAATAGCTGCATCATGGCGCTCCGTAAGAAAAAGCAGGTATGAATAGTAGGAGTGAATCAGGGCTGAGCCCGGATTTAATTGCAGTGCTTTCTTGAAGTCAAGTTCTGCTTCCTTAAAATCCCAATGATAATAGGTATTGATTAATCCCCTCACAGCATATGCCTCACCAAGGGAACTGTCTAATTCTAATGCCCTGGAAACCAGCTCCTCGGCTTTGGGAAAGGCCTCGGTTGGCGGAACACCTCCCCAGATTGTACTATACCAGCATAGTACCGCCTGTCCCACATAAACAAGTGGAAACATCGGCTCTTCCCTGAGTGCCTGATCATAGTATGTAGTCGCTTTGTCAAGTCCCTTTTTAGTTAATAATTGAGCGTGATAATTACCTTTCAGGTATTTAGTATAAACCTCTTTACATACTGTATGACGTTTCATCAGGGATTTCCGCTCTTGCCCTAAAAGATTCACCTTTAGCGCCTCGGCAATTTCAGAAGCGATTTCATCTTGTATCGCAAACATATCATCAACAGTTCGATCGTAGTTGTTGGACCAGATGTGAGAACCATCAACAGCATTAACAAGCTGGGCGGTGATTCGCAGATGATTGCCATCCTTCCTGATACTCCCTTCAAGGAGCGTCTCCACATTAAGTTTCTCCCCAATTTCACGCATATCTACCTGCTTATCCTTGAAAGCAAATGCCGAGGTACGTGCAATCACCTTCAGACTGCCAATTTGTGTAAGTACATTGATAATTTCCTCCGAGATTCCTTCACAAAAATAGTCCTGGTCCTTCAGGGCGCTCATGTCCTTAAAAGGCAGTACAGCGATGGAATTGTCGTAATTATAAATGCCATCAATGGGCTTTCGTCTTTCGGTCTTCTTTATTCCTTTCAGGCTTATATCATAAATCCATGAATAGATTAATGCAAAAGGGAATCCAATCACAAGTAATAGTATGACCATTGTAGGTGTCCAATCCGGTAGCAGCAAGGATTCATACACGTTGCCGACCAGTTCAACGATTACAAACGCAGCCGTAGCATATACAACGATTACATGAATGACTCGGCGCCTTTTTAGTTCCTGCCAGAACTGCGATAGTTTGCTGGAATCTCTGGGCCTTGGAGGCATTTTGGGGTGCAGTTGGTTATCTGCAAGTTACCACCTTATGGTATATGAGTCAAATTAGCCCTTTTTATGGTCTGGTACAAAAGTGAAAGACCGCCTCAAATCACATGAGACGGTCTTATTATTTTCTACTAAGTACTGGGTACCAGGCACTATTTTACCAAGCAAGGCCCAAACCGATCCCCAGGTACTGGAGGGG
>Ga0164313_10004059_pt1 | contig 13073 bp, 17 predicted proteins | sample GuaBasSedimGuay4_FD_113735 | JGI IMG/M metagenome (GOLD analysis project Ga0164313, IMG submission 113735) | Subseafloor sediment microbial communities from Guaymas Basin, Gulf of California, Mexico - Guay4, Core 4569-4, 0-3 cm | ecosystem: Environmental > Aquatic > Marine > Hydrothermal vents... | reverse complement strand
TGACCAAGGCCCCCCGAGGACCTTCAAGGTTCTCATCAACTGCATGGTCTATACGGAAGGTTTCGACTGCCCAACGCTCAATAGCATCATCATGGCACGACCGACTATGTCGGAAGGGCTCTGGATGCAGATGATCGGACGCGGTGCTCGCATCGTTAAGGCGAGAGGAACGTTCCCCGAGAGCTACTTCAAGAAATACCCTCCTGTGGGACAGGAGGGGGAATTCGTTTTAGCGAAAGACCCGAGCAAAAAGCACATCGGGAAGACTATCAATCTACTCCCGGGGAGCACTCCTAAAATTGAGGTAGAGCGAACCCTCAAGGGTCGGTTCAACCTCACTGTCGTCTCTGACGACATCACCCGATTCGCCACTCTTATCAAGGACTGGCGTCTTCATATAGATCCGCATCAAGCGACGCAGGAAGAAGCAAAGCGCCGTAAGCGTCGCGTCCGCAAGATCAAGGATGTGAATGATACGCAGAAGAAGGTAGCCAACAGAGTCGAAGGTGCCCTGTCTGAGGCCCAACTGGTAGACGTCCAAGGAATCCTCGTCTTCTCTACCCTCTTCCATTCTCGTATAGGTATCCCGTGCGACGAAGACCGGATGGACGCCATCCGACAGCTGCACGTCTTCGCTAAGGGTTGTTGGATCAACTGGGTTGACCACAAACCGGGTTGCCATCGTCCTACTGATATTTCCGGCAAACCGCTATGCGGTTGCCGATCAAGAAAGATCTTCGATAACGACCTATTCGCCCAGAGCTACACCTTCTGCGTTACGGCAGGTCAGGTCCCCTATCAGATCTGGACCAAGATCCAGTGGGCCTACTACTTCCATCACATCCGACAGAAGCACTATGTCCTTGATAGTAAGAGCGGTGAGTCAGTGCGTACCTGGGAGTACGTGGAGATCGAGCCCATCACGGACAAGATTCTCAACGCGTCAAGGAGCCGTATTAGAACTGACCTTGACCAGGCCAAGGAAGTAAACGCAAAGTTCAACACGGAGTACAGCTCAAGGAACGAGATCATCCAGCTGTTCAACGTGGTCTTCCGGCATGCTCTCTCCATGGAAAAGAGCGTTGCGGCCGTAGCGACCCTCAACAACGTTCACGCCCGTATCACGAAGATCAGTGCACGCGATCGAAGGATCATGTGCACGACAGATATCGAGATCAAGGGTGAACGGGATAAGTGGATCCGCCGGCTGGCAGACTTCCGTGAAGCTATGAGCGACGCCATGCAAGAGAGCCTTGATGACAGCTGCTGCATGGTCAGCGCTGTTGGTCAGAACTCGAACCTCAGTAAGAAGGAAGGACATCAGTTCCGAGCTGGGAAGTTCTCGAAACAGATGGGGGCACCGGGATCAGGTGACTGGTCTGGTGGACCGAAACCTGGACAAGCACACTGATGCTTGACGCTCGTATTGAGGGATCTCCCGATAGCTATGATCGTAACGAGGTTGGAGACCTACTCTCAAGAGGTAAACATGTGCTACTGATCGGTCACAGAGGTGAGATCGAGAGATCAATACTGAACGAGATGGATATCCACATGCTTAATCGGGGCTTTTACAAGACAGGTATGACAGAGAGCTCACGAAGCTACCTACCGAGACGTGATGCCCTGGATTACTTGAACCAAAAAATAGGTGGAGCAAACCGTCTTCCTGAAACAGGACTTGGTTCACAAGTAGTGCTTTGTACGAACAAGAACTCGCGGCTTCGTGGATACCACTTCGACGCTGTCTTCTTTCTCATAAGTAAGAGCCAGCAGTCCCTTAGGGACTGGGCAGCTCATCAGTTCAATATGCTGCACTTAAGAGAGACATGCTGAACTGTGACCTTGCTCCTCAGTACCTAGCTCCTGTGTTCAATCCTCATGAGGTTGTGGGAGAACTGGCTAGCCGTCGAAGCATACTGATTTATTCAGCATGCCCGGAGCACGTCAGCAGGCTAGTAGCGAACTGCAACAGCAACTGGACCGAGGTCCGACACGCTTTTCCTGCGAGACTTAAGCACCCCTCTGGAGCTCTCATGTACTCGGTCGGCAATATGTCTGGTCAAGCTCCTCTTTACAGGGGTAGAGCTTTTGCATCAATCTATGTCATTGGCGAGATCGACAGGTTCATAAGAGACATAATCGCAGCAACGAAGGCATCTGAAGAACAGCTCATCGTTCGGTACACGAGGTTCAAGAATGCTGGATGTTGAACTGGGGACCCTTGATGAGATTCATCTTCTCATCAAGAAGGGAGAGAAGCTCGACCGTCTAGAGAACCGAGAGTTTCGAGTGAAGGAACTCTTGTGGCCTCTGGTTAAAGATTCTGATCGATTCAAGGGTAAGTACTTCGAGAGCATCCACCCAGCTGAGATGTCAGATGCCCTTCGACGGGTAATGGAGAGCCAGAAACGGAATCTGATCGAGTATCAGGAACTCTGCGACGTGCTCTGGAAGAAAGTCGAGAACGACAAGAAGGAGTACATGGCAGATCACGCTCGAAAAGAACTACGTAAGCGTAACGTGAACCCTACTCACGTCTTTGGATCTCCTGGCCCCTTCTCTGGAATGGAACCGACTGAGGATGACTGTAAAGATCTATAGGGCCCCCGTGATCCGGGTGCCCTTGCCTCCAGAATGGCTCTTCTCGGCACAAACCTTTGCGAAGGAATACTCCGAAGGCGGAAGAAACCAGAACAACAAAGACGAGGAACTAAAGAACCGAATCCGCCGATGGTCTGAGACCTGGTACCTCTGTACTTGTGCCTTCGTCTGGTACTTCGGTGGTGACGTTAAGGCCGTGATCGAACAGACTCTCCGAACAGGATGGACTCCGTCGATCGTCCTCGAGACCGAGAACAATAAGTTCTACTGCACTACGGCCTCTGTTCATGAGGAGTGGTGCTTTGGTTCAAAGACCACTGGGACTATGTCCCAGAAGCAATTCGCCCGCTCGAAAGCGGGCATCTTCGTTATGACAGCTCTTGTTGTGCCTGATGTGGACATCATTGGCTGGCTCCCTAATAAGGAGTTCGAGAATCACCTGGAAGGAAAGAGACAGGTGATTCGAGAGACGACGTGCAGACCGATGATGGAATGTCCGGATATCGGTGAGAGAGACACAAGGCGCTGGTACGTGTAAAGAGGAACGAATGCCTGCAAAGACAAAGAAGAAAGCCAAGAAGGTTGCCAAGAAGGTAACGGGGAAGAAACCCCTTCCGAGGGAAGAGACGGCTCTCAGCCTGATCGTCCAGGGCTCTGGTCAGGTCAGCGATTGGAGTGATGTCCGCCGGACGAAGTTCTGTGAGACCCTTAAGGGGCGGTCGAACTTCGCACGTGCGGTCCTTGCGACTGTAGCTGAGACCTTCTGGCATGAAGCGAAAGAGCGGTTCTTTGTTCCTTCGAACGCTTCCTACGTGAGCTTCCCCGTCGCCGGCGTGAGCTGTGACCTCGAGTGGCGGAACGGGAAATGCGTTGGCGTTCACCTGAATGGCCACGGTAGCCGTAGCAATTCCTACGATGGCCGAACTGGTCAGGAAGTTGCTGACGTCGCAAGTGAGCGGACGATGGAGCTGATCAACGAGCTGCCCGAGGCCCTGGCTGTTGTCCAGGTCATCAAGCCGGCTACGGCCCACAAGATGGAAGAACTGGAGAAGAAGGAGAAGCTCCTGACCCAACGCCGTGACCGTTTGAACGAGATCTCCGGTGATACCGAGCTGGATGATGACTTCATTGACGAACATGGGCAGATGACCCTGAAGGACTTCCGTCTTCACGTACGGAAGATCAACGCCGAGAAGAAGAAGCTCGTTCGTGAGTCCGGCGTCCTCGGCAAGCAGGTTGATCGTCTCCGTCGTGACATCAACCGTAGTCTCTACCGTGGTGTGCCTACTCTCGAGAAGGCTGCCCGGAAGGTCGTTGAGGAAATGCGCCAGGAGTGCGTTGCCCTCGGACAGATGGAACGCCGTGTTAGCGAACATGTCATGTTCGGCGACTCTGAAGCAGCTGTGAAGGTCCTTCAGCGTTTCGAGAAGGACGAGGTTGAATTGGCGCCTGAAGCCCACAACCTCCTTGCTACAGCTCTTGATCGCCTCAAGAAGATCAAGTCCCTTCCCAAGGGCAAGAGCCAGATCGGCAAGAAGAGCTAGCCGTGACCAAGATCAGGCTAAATCTCGGCGGAGACCATAACTACGAAGATGTCAACGTCGATCGCTACGAGATTATTTGCCATGGAGGTGGGAGTGTCGTGTTTCACCAGCTCGACACTCCCTACCAAACCGCAAACGCTACCCATTATCGCTGGAACCGCGAAGACATGGACCAGTACGAGAAGGAAGATGATGCTGCAGCTCAAGGCCTCATGGGAGACCTTGACCTGGGATTCATTAGACTCCAGAAAAGGAGTGGAAAAACCACTTTCGTCTTTGATCGGTCCGGAAAATCAGGAGTGCGCGGAGATGACCGCGTTAAGTGGTGCGTCGAGAAGAAGGACTTCGTCATCATTGATCGATGGGAAAATTCCAAGGCACGGTTCGAGCACCCAAAGACTCCTGAGGAAATGGAGACGGTGATGTCGAGCGATACCCATGGTTCACTCAGCGTAAATCTCTATCGGTGGGAGTTTGTCGATTTAGCTGAACAGGTAAGAAAAGACTTCGTATCTCGTCCGGTTGGCGATCGTGGAATGGTTGCCAATCTCATCAGGGATTTGAAGTGGGATCCGAAGTCCTTCTTCCAAAAGAAACTTCCGCATCACACCGATTTTCAAAGAGATCGACTTCTCAAGCAGGCACGGATCTATGTCACGAGTCACCTTAAGTTGATGGAAGAACTCAAGGAAAAGCTTGGCGAAGACTGGAAGGAGTTCGAAGAGGAGTGGTTTGAACTATTCGTTGCTCGAGGATACGGAAAAGGTAGTAGCCAAATGCATACTGTCTCGCCTTCCGAATTCGTATCCACGAAGTTCGTCATCGATCTCCATGAGGAGGAAGAGATGAAGGACCTAGACGAAAAGAAGCCGCTGAAGATAAAGCGGGTTCTTGCTACAGACAGACAGCACCGGAGATGGCAGGACCTCGAGCATGTCCGGAGACGGCATTACTAGAAAACCCTTAGAGCGAGAAAATGCGAAAAAATCGCTAGACCGGTTTTGGAGAAGCAGATGAAGAATTGGCTCAACCTGTACGTTCCGTTGAACGAGACAGGGTTCGGAACTCATGGGTACAACTGGGCTCGTCAGATGTCCTGGGATCTCACCAGTCAGGGAGTGAATGTTTGTGTCATTCCCATTGGCGGTCAGATCTCACGACCTGAGCTCCGAAAACAGCCGGTGGACGCTGGGCTCGATACTGCGCTCATGAACTCTCTCAGCCTTCAGGACCGTATGGACTTTTCGGCGCCTTCAGTGAATCTGTGGCATCCGAACAACATGGCCCAGTTCGGCGGGAAGCCGAGGATTGGCTACACGGTCTGGGAGACGACGAAACTCACCGATCGTGAGATCCATCATCTCGACAATCTCGACTACATCGTCGTTCCGACTCAATGGCACCGAGAGCTGATTTGGGAACAGATCCCTGAAACCGGAGATCAGGACAGAGACAACGTCCTGGTTTGGCCTGAGGGAGTCGATCAGACGAAGTTCCACCCGAACAAAGGGAAGGGTTCTATGGCCGAGGGCCAAGACGATGTCTTCACGTTCGTAAACGCAGGGAAGTGGGAAACGCGTAAGGGTTGTGAGGTTCTAGCGACTGCCGTTGGTTCTCTTGCTGTACTTACAGATCAGCCTTTTCGGCTGATCGGATGTTGGGGAAATCCTTGGATGAACCAACAGGACTACATTACATCGATCGAGAACGCATACGGCCGAGTCGGCTTTGGTCGAGCTGTACCAACTCAGACCAGTATTGGTCCTGGGTATCGTATGACTCACCGAGCGAAAAACATCGAGGTGTTGTTCTACAACTACCTGCCGAATCATCAGGCTGTGGTGGATGTCTACCGTGCAGCTGATGCTGGCGTCTTCCCCTTCTTCGCCGAAGGCTGGGGTCTCTCTATTACCGAGATGATGGCAATGGGTAAGCCCATTGTGGCTACACAATGGGGTGCTCCTTTGGAGTATCTCCAGAATGGGAATTACTACCCCATCTCGAATGGACAAGAAGCCCAGGCCTATGACGGGAAGTGGTTCCGCGGTAACCGAGGAAACTGGTACCAGGTCTCTGCTGGTGAGGTTACCTCCATGATGAGAACCGTCATGGAAGACGAAGACCGCGAGAAGACAGGGATGAAGGGTGCTACGTACGTCTTGGAAAACTACACATGGGCAGACTCGACAAAGATAGCAGTAGAGGACCTACAGAGCCTGGCGATCCTCGACCTAAGTCCTGCTTAAGTGAAGAAGAGCGAAAGTTCGCTCTTGAAGGAATAGGTGGAGAGTGCCAATGCTCTTACAGCGCAGGTCTCGGTGGAATGGTCCTCAGACTAGCCTCAGAGCTTGATCGTGTATTGGAAGAGAGGACCAGAGAACGACGAAATGACTGATATCCACTCAGGAGAGGTATCCCGGTTCGAGCCGGTTCCCGACCACGAAGTCGAGAACATCGGGATCTACAGCGGTCGTGTTGACGGACACATCAACATCACCGCCCCTAAGCCGGTGGAGATAGACTTCGTCGCTCCCACATGGGACTCCGTCCTAGCCTCTGCCAAGGTTGGGATCGCGGGGCCCATGAGAGCCACCTGGAAGAAGTGGAAGGATTGCACTGCATGCTCCCTTCATGGTGGTCGACAACAGGTAGTACTCGGATCCGGGAACCCCAGTACTCCGAAGTATCTACTTTGGGGTGAGGGTCCGGGTGAAGAGGAAGACCAGAACGGTGGTCCCTTTATCGGACGAACAGGACAGCTTTTAAGCTCAATGCTCAACGAGGTTGGGATCAACCGAGTCACCGACTGCTACCTCGGCAATGCCGTGTGCTGTAGACCTGCCAAGAACAGGACTCCAGAGAGAGAAGAGCTTCTGGCCTGCCGGCCTCGTCTGCAGGAACAGATGGGCGTGCTCCTTAGTAGGGGCACGGTCAGAGTAGTTGTCCTGATCGGTAAGCCCGCCTTCGTGACTTTCATGAAAGGCAAGGAGCTTCAGCGAGACGGGTTCAACGTCGGAAGTGTCCCGATCGGTCGGAACCTGGGCTGGGTAGAACAGGAGTTGCTCCCGAAAGGGTGGCCTCGGGTTTATACGGTTTACCACCCCAGTTACATAGCTCGGCTGGGTCACAACCCCGCCGAGATGGCAGCCTGGAAGGCTGACTGGGAAGCGATCCGCTATTGGGCGGACGAAGGCATCCTTTTGGATCCGAGGAAGTAGTGATGAAAGTGACTGAAATCGGAATCAAGATCGACGAGGACAATCATGCCTACCTCATTCCGTTCAGCGAGGACGATGACATCATCATGGTCTATCTCGCGAAAACAGGTGACGGTTATCAAGATGCCTTCTTTAGGCTTCAGCTTGGCGAGTTTCTCAAGCTCGCTGAAAGTCTGAAGAAGGTCGCCATTAATATGGGGCCGATGTGAACAAGAAGGAATCTCAACTTCCGACCGAGGAATCCGGCTCCGAGATCGTGAAAGGCATGTCTATCAAGATAATCATTGTTGGGTGTGTTTTGCTCGTCCTCGTACCGTTCATCTTTATGAGTGGGGAGAACCAGGATCCCGATCCGGTGGTTACTCAGGGTACCGTTATCGAGGTAGCAGAGAGTAAGGAAGTAGTCCGTACCGCTGCTGGTTGGACCACGGTCTTCAAGTGGGTCTGTGAGATGCAGGATGGATCTCTAAAGACCGGACAGTCAAGCACCATCGTTAAGGAAGGCTGGATCCTTATCTTCCATGACGGCAAGCTCAAGAAGATGAAGCTCCGATGAGACTCAAGGCCAAGGTCACATTCGAGGTCGAGATGGACCCGTACGACTATTATGAAGACACCTACGATGAGCTTGAGCAGAGTGCCAAGAGCGCAGCCATAAATGCTCTCTGCGACCTAGAGCACAATATCGATGTCGAAGGGTTCAAAGCTAAGATCCTGGGTCAGATTGTTGTTGAGATAGACCGAGCATGAGGGACTGCGAACCGATTGATCCTGTTGACCTTCCAAAGTTCAATAGGTTCTTCATGGCCTATCTCCTTGATGCCTGGATGAAAGAACAGCGGGGCGCCGCTAGTATCTCCACGCTGATCAGCATGATGGATCTGGTGATGGAAGATGCCATCGCCGGCGACTTCCTTTTGATAACCACAAGTGAGAGAATGGCCAGAAGAAAAGAGGTCGAGGAGATGTGCAGCGTAGCCGTCAAGAAGTACCTCAAGAACCGAGCCAACATCGACAAGAAAGCGACAGAGGAATGGGAACAGAAAAGGCACCCGCAAAGCGCGCCGTAAAGAAGAATCCGTTCGTGATTCTGATCCACAAGAAGGACTGGCCTGAAGGTACCTACCAGGTACTACCGAGCGAGCCCTTTGACAAGACGCTCTTCGCCTCCCGTGGACGAGATGCTGTCCTCGAGGCGAACCAGATCGACATTGCCGCGGCCGTTCGTGAGAACGGTGGTCTGCGCGTCGCGATCGCTCAGTTCACCGAGGTCGTCGACTTCGAGCCGAGCGTGGGCTATGTCGAGAAGGAGCGGGACACGATGGAGACGGTACCCCTCGAAGAGGGAACCGAGCTCCAGGACCCTCCTGAGGGCCTGGGGGAGGCCACAAGCGACGTCGAGCTCTCCGAAGACGACGCAACCTCGCCGGACAGCGTAGCGGAGCCCACAGAGGGCCAGGCACTGGCTAAGGAGCATGAGTCGGGTTCCACTGGGCCCATCGATGTCTCGACACGAGAGATCGACCAGCCGGACCCAAGCCCTGGCTCCACTGGGGAGCATGAAGACCCTCCCGTGCCGGCAGCCCCTACGGACGCTCCCGAACCTACCGAGTCCGCCCCGGCAGCGTCCCCCGAAGAGGCCGAGTCGTCCGATGGCGGTACCTCAGTGGATGGGGACTCCACTGATCCGACCCAAGATGGCTTCTGGCTCGATACTCCTGACACTCCGCCGGCAGAAGAGACCGAGCCGCCCGTGGCTTCGCCTGAAGCTCCGCCTCCGCCGCCTCCACAGACCGGCAAGAGTGCTGCTGACCTGATGCTCTAGATGCTCTCCTCTAAGCCCTGAAGGTTCTTCCTTTAGGGCTTTTTTTTCGAAAAAAATCCGCAGTCAGGAACGACAGATGAAGATCGCAGGAGTAAGAGCTGGGTTCGCTACGAACAGTAGCAGTACCCATTCCATCATTCTCTTCGCCTCTCCTTTGAAGGATGAGGGGATTGATGATGAGGGACAGTATGGGTGGGAATCATTCATACTCGCGTCTAAAGACGCGAAGTTGAAGTATCTCGCTACCTCTCTCTACCAGAGTGTGAAGTCGCTTCCTCCAATGTTGAACGAAAGCTCGAGTGAGGTTGTTATCGGTGAGCGATACGCACAAGCGATCGTCCTCGATCTTCTTGGTGTTCGCCCGGAAGCTGATGGTTACATCGATCACCAGTCTGAGCTGACCTGGCCATGCGAGTTCTCGACAACCCAGGTCAGTCTCCCGTTCCTGGATGCGTTTACAGAAATGGTTCTCAACGAGAATGTCGCAATCCTTGGTGGTAGCGACAACGATGGAGATCATCCTCTCGTTGATGACGGCAAGATGCTGGACAGACCTCGGTCCTATGGAGGGAAACTAATCGCCCGACATGAGGGCGATAATTGGTGGACTCTGTTCAACAAACGTACCGGGATGAAGATGGTGATAAACCTCAACGTTGAGGACACTCCGATGCTTGAGAGGTTAAATCGACCTCAGCTCGTAGATCTGAAGCTTACGAACTTCTGTCCCTATGAATGCAGCTTCTGTTACCAAGGCAGCACAACCCAGGGCAAGGACTCTGAGCGGAGAGACATCTACTCCATCCTCCGAGCATTAGCTGACCTCGAGGTATTCGAGGTCGCAATCGGAGGAGGTGAGCCGACGCTCTCTCTTCACTTCGTTGAGACGATGGAACAGTGTGCTGACCTCGGTATTGTCCCGAACTTCACAACGAAGAACCTGGGCTGGCTACAGAGCAGAGCTGCTATCAAAGCCATCCAGAATTCCTGTGGTGCCTTTGCTTACAGCGCAGTGTCCTGTAACGACATACGAGGACTTGATGCAGTTCTTCCTGAGGAACTGGTCAGACAGGCCACCATCAACATCCCGATGGGTGCACATGCAGATGGCATCGAACAGATGCTGCATATCTGTCATGATTTAGGGTACACGGTGACCCTCCTTGGTTACAAGACCACAGGAAGAGGAGGAGACGTAGTCCCTGTTCCTTACCAGGACTGGATGGAGAAGATCATCAAGCTGAGAGACAACGGACACTGTCCTACTATTGGCGTGGACACAGTCATGCTTGACCAGGCCAAGGTTCTCGGGATTAACATCCCGAGCTGGATCTCTACTCCCAGTGAAGGTACTGCCTCGATGTATATCGATGCTGTTCAGATGAAAGCAGGAGCATCCTCCTTCGTGGAGGAGGAGAAGATGGTGCACCTGCCGAAGGGACAGCATGGTCGCCGGATGATCGAGAAGGAAGACATCCAGAAGATCTGGAGCGAGCTGTAATCACACCCTCATAGCCAAATTGGTAAGGCACCGGGTTCTAACCCCGTGATTCTCGGTTCGAGTCCGAGTGGGGGTTCACTACTAGTTAGAGGTTCGAGTCCCCTCTGGGCCTCCAAGGAACACATGACGTACAAGATCAAAGTCGATCAGAAAGAGGTTCGGCTGAACCCAGACCTCACCATCCGGGAGCTGCTCGAGCACCTCAACGACATCTCCTGCAATAAGGATGATGCCAAGGTAGCGTTTGAGCTCGGCATGTCAGGAGAGGGGTTCGTGAAGGTCAACGTCGGTCAGTGCTGTTGGGACCACGAGTACTCCTGGGACCGGCTTGCGCCTGAAGAGGCTGAGATCCCTCCTGTTTGGCCTCTGTCTGTGAGACAGAAGAGGAAGAGGTAGGCACCCCTTAGCGAAAGCGATATCCCTCGGGAGTGCGTCGGACAGACATGTCTCCGGCGGCCCCAGGGGTGCCTATCTCTTTTGAAGGTAACAAACTATGCCCTGTAATTCAGACCACATGGACCCGACCATGTTGGAGATGAACCTCTCCGACACCTACTACCTCATTGAAGAGGCAGAAGGCGGAGGACATGTTGAGCCCAACGATATCGGAGACGGGTATCATCCCAAGGCCTACAATAAGGGACTGAAGAAGAAGGACCTCGACAAGGCCGTAGCCAAACTGTGCACCTTGATGCAGAGAGACAAGAGGATCACCAGCACCTACTCTCTTGAGCTTCAGACGTGGTGGAGAGACCACCAGCTTGCCGATAAGAAGAAGCTCGAGCATGATCTCCAGAAGGAGAAGAGAAGACATGCTAAGCAGGCTCTGATGGACAAGCTCACTCCTTACGAGCGAGAGCTGCTTGATCTCTGATAGGCTAGGGAAATCATGTTGTAGATCTACAGAGCTCGAGCTCCCCCTCTCTGGTCGACTCCCCCTGTTTCAGAACCAAAACAAGATGAGAGGTAACAATGTCGACTAGAAAAGAGCAGATCGAGGCCTTCAAGAAGGCCCACATGAAACACGAAGGTACTCCCTCAGTCCGGATGGAGTGCAGTCGCGTTGAGTTCCTTGCCTACGCGTTCATTCGCGGCCGCTACTACCAGCAGCAGGAGCGGACGACGCGTCCCTTCGAAGAGGCCGGAGAGTTTCCGCTTACTGGACTCCTTGGTGCCATCAGATCAAACTTCCCCGTGGCAGACATGGTCCCTGTGACCGTGCCTCCGGAGGAGGAGAGGATCCCGCGGAACTATCCGTGGCCTGACGTGGATTACAAGGAGCTCAAGAAGCAGATCCAGGAGTGGTTGCGAACTGAAGCCCCCGATCACCTCGCCTGGCTTGAACACCAGGAAGAGCTGACTCATCTCCGTAACGTTGCGCTTAAGGCGCAACGTGGTGAATGGGAAAGGAAGCGAGCTAAAGAGACGGGCGAAGCCGGCATCTAAGCTGTGCTCGGACTCGAAGTAACCCCTCGGTTCGTAGAAATAGTAGATAACGATAACGATCGCTTCTACCTAAACATCGGACTCATTAGAGCTATCTGTAAGGACGGTTCATCAGGTACTGATACAGAGAGAAGAACTCATATCTACACAGTTGGAGACAATGATGATCCTTTCTGCGTTACGCTTCCGATGAACGAGGTCTTACAGATCCTTGGGGTTCCAGAGTGAAGCTTTACATCATCATCCCTGACGACCTGAAGGGAGCTTATCGGCTCCCCCAGGTTGCTCATGCAGTAGCCGAATCCTTCCTGAAGTGGGGACCGAGTGGCCCTCTCTATCAAGGAGACGGTGTCTTTAACGTGTGGGCTGCAGATCACAAGACCATCGTGATCTGGACGTTGCCTCGTGACATGTTCAAGGAGGCCGTGGAAAGAAGGATGGCCTTGAAGCTGATCCAGGAGTGCATGATCTGGAGAGAGCCAGACAAAGAGGATATGCCTCAAGCTCTGGTCATCCGACCGGGGTACGAGAACGAGATCGAATACGTTCTCGAGAAGCTGACCCATCTGATCCCCTCGGACATGGTCCTGGCAGGTTAGATGGACGAAACCAAAATAAAGTAGAGAGTTCAGGTTGAACCACGGACTATGTCTGTGGTTGAATCACTCTGGAACTTTGAAAAGAGAATCAAGACGAGCTGAGGAACCGCACGGTTACTACTGCTAATAGAGAGGTTGCAGGTTCGAGTCCTGCCAGAGGGCTGGAGGTGTATGCCTCCTCGACTGGCCGAAAACGGCTATCCCTCTGTAGCTCAACGGGTAGAGCGCTTGGGGAAACCCACTCCGTACGTCCATTATTGCCCGTCTTTCAATACAAACAGGAGTAGGAGGGTTTGGCTATCCCCCGTACTTGGGTCACAACCGAGCTCCTGAGCC
>Ga0164313_10004058_pt1 | contig 13073 bp, 12 predicted proteins | sample GuaBasSedimGuay4_FD_113735 | JGI IMG/M metagenome (GOLD analysis project Ga0164313, IMG submission 113735) | Subseafloor sediment microbial communities from Guaymas Basin, Gulf of California, Mexico - Guay4, Core 4569-4, 0-3 cm | ecosystem: Environmental > Aquatic > Marine > Hydrothermal vents... | reverse complement strand
TGGGACTCCAGGAATCTCGGCGAGGGCGTCCGTCGCTTCTGCGCGGCGACCCGATAGCCGGAGGAGCTCGGCGCGCAGACACCACGCCGGGGGAGAAACATCCCCTTCGAGGGCGGTCAGAGCTTCGGCATAGCGGCCCCGAGCCCGGAGCGCGTCCGAGAGCGCGAAGGCGAGGCCCGCCGGCTGCTCGTCGAAGATGGCCTCGGCGAGGCGGACGAGACCGATCGCGCCTTCGGCGTCGCCCCCCCGGCGCCGCTCAGCGATCGCCTGAAGGAGAGCGCCCGCGCCCGCCTTGGAGTCCCCGGCCGACGAAAGCGAAAACGCCCGCGCCGTCACGCCCGTCGACCGGGCCACGAGCTGCTTCGCAATTGTCCGGCGGCGCTTCGACGACATGCCGCGGTGGAGGGAAACGACCAGGTCACGACGCAACCGGGGCCAACCATCGGGGCCGAAGCTGAGGGCCCCCTCGGTCGCGAGGGCCGAGAGGCCGCGGGCGGCGTCGATGCCGAGGAGGTCAGTGAGCACGTCACCAGCGACGGTGCCCCCGGCCACCGCGAGGTGCTCTGCCGCGGCCACTCCCCGGGCCGGCAAGTCTCCGGCGCCGTAGCCCGCCTCACCCCCGGCGCGCAGCGCCTCGGGCCGCGTGATGTCCCGGTCGTCGAGGATCGCCCCAACGAGTAAGCGGCAGAGACGCCCCGGCAAGCCTCCGCTCGCCTCGAGGGCTGCATCGACGAGGCCCGCCCCCGGGGCGCGGCCCCCGAGCTTGGTGAGGAGCTCCTTCACGCCAACGGCGTCGAGGGCGCGGAGGACCAGGTCGTGGTCCACCCCTTCGAGAGCCGAGGAGCGCTCGAGGACGACCACGAGCTCGTGGCCATCGAGAGCGGCTGCGGCGACGAGGGCCCGCGCGTCGTCGAGGGCGGCGTGGTCCGCCTCTTCGACGAGGAGCACCGCGTCGTGGTGGGGCGACTCTGGCAGTACCGCCGAGGCGCGCAGGAAGGTCGGGACGGCGGCCCCAGCTTCCGCGCGCCGGCGCTGCACGCGGCGCACGGCTTCCTCGACCAGGCGCGTGCGTCCGGCCCCGGCCGGTCCACGTACGACGGCGACGCCGGGCGCTTCGAAGGCGGCTTCGAGCGCGCTCACCTCCGAGCCTCTGCCAACGAGGGCGAGGGCGGACACGGCCATCGCCCGTTCGGCGTTCGTCGGCGCCGCCGAGAGCTCCTCGAGAACCTCCTCGGGCGTCTCGGCCGCGCGACCACCCAACTCCCTCTGCATCGACGAGAGCCGAGCGACGACCTCTCGGGCGCTCGGCGGTCGCCTGGTGGGTTCGGTATCGAGCAACGCCGCGATCAGACGCCGAAGATCCGCGGGGACCGAGGCCGGCAGGGAAGCGGGGTCGCGGGGGCTCGCGGTCGCTCTTGCCCAGAGCTCGGCGATCGACGCTGACCGGGTATCGGTCAGGGAGCTCTTGCCGCCGAGTAGCTCGTGCAGCGTCGCTCCGAGGGCGTAGAGGTCGACCGCGGTCGACCCATGCCCCTGCCAAGCTTCCGGGGCGAGGTAGGCGGGAGTGCCCGCAGCGTTCGCCGCCACTCCCGGAGGGCGAGAGAGACCGAGGTCGATGAGGAGCGCCTGCATCGGGTCTTCGCCCACGACGATGTTCGCGGGTTTGACGTCCCCGTGCACGAGGCCCGCCCGGTGAATCGCCCCGAGGGCCCGGCCAACGGCCACTCCGAGGCCGAGGGTCCATGGGACGCGCTCATCCTCTGGGAGCCGCAGGACCGCCGCGGACGCGGGCAACCCGGGGGCAAAAGCCTCGACGAGGGCCGCACCGCCCGGCGGGAGCCGAAACGGGGCCGGCGCGCCCTCGGGGAGCGTCACGAGTTCGTGGACCGCGGCCAGGTTCGGGTGGGCTACCGCCGTGAGCAGGTCGTACTCCCAGGATAGGCGCGCCGCCTCGGCCCGCGGCACGACCTTCAGCGCCCGGGGAGCTCCCTCGCCGGCCTCGTCGCGGACGAGGATGACCCGGCCGCTCGCCCCCCGACCGAGCTCTCGGACGAAGACGTAGCGCCCCGCGAGCAAGGGACCCGCCAACTTGGTTGACCCAGCGTCGCCGTGAGACTGCCGAGAGCCCTTGGTTTCGGCCTTTCCGCGGGGCTTCTTGGCCATGGCGCCAGGGTAGCACCACCGACAACCATGTTGGCCGGCTCAATCCGCGGGCGCGTCGGCGCCTTCGCCGGCGAAGAGATAAAGCAGGGCCATGCGCACCGCCAACCCCGCCTCGACCTGATTGAGGACCAGGCTGCGCGGGGAGTCGGCCACCTCGGGGGAGATCTCCACCCCTCGATTCATCGGCCCCGGATGCATGACCAGGCAATCGGGGTCCGCCAGGGAAAGCGCCGCATCGTTGATGCCGAAGGTGCGGCTGTACTCCCGGAGACTCGGCAAGAGCGAGCCCGCGAGGCGCTCGTGCTGAATGCGCAACGCCATGATGACGTCGACGCCGGCGATCCCCGCCTCGAGCTCCTCGTAAACCTCGACGTCATACGCCGAAGAGTCCGCCGGCAGGAGAGTGCGCGGCGCGACGAAGCGAACCTTCGCTCCCAACTTCGTGAGCAGCAGCGCGTTCGAGCGCGCCACCCGGGACCGGGCGATGTCCCCGCAGATGGCCACCGTGAGCCCGTCGATCCGGCCCCTTGCGCGCCGCAAGGTGAAGGCATCGAGGAGCGCCTGGGTCGGGTGCGCGTGGGTTCCATCGCCGGCGTTGATCACACTGAACGCCACCCGGGACGCGATGTACTGGGGCGCCCCCGAGGCGCCGTGACGCACGATGACGATGTCGGGGTGCATCGCCTCGAGGGTCTTGACCGTATCGTAGAGCGACTCGCCCTTCTTCACCGACGACGACGCGACGCTCATGTTGATCACGTCGGCGCTCATGCGCTTGCCCGCCAGCTCGAACGACGTGCGTGTGCGGGTCGAATTTTCGTAGAAGAGGTTGATGACCGTCTTACCCCGAAGGGTCGGGACCTTCTTGACCGGGCGCTTGGCGACCTCGAAAAACGCTTCAGAGGTGTCGAGGATGCCGATGGCCTCATCGGCGGAGATATCGTCGATGGTGAGCAGGTGTTTCATGACTCGCCCTTCCCCGGGCCCATGACCACGGAGCCCGAGCCCTCGGCGTCGCCTTCGGCGGAGATCAGCGCCCCGGCCGGCGCCTCGATCGAGACCCCGACGAAGTCGGCGGAGATGGGCAGCTCCCGACCGCCGCGGTCACAGAGCACCGCGAGCCAGACGCGCTTCGGACGACCGTAGTCGAGCAAGCACTCGATCGCCGCCCGGATCGTGCGACCGGTTTGCAGCACGTCATCGACGATGACCACGTGGTGCCCAGCGATGGCGAAGGGGATGTCGCTCGGACCGATCTTCGGGTCCGGCAACGCCGTCGCCGCATCGTCGCGGTAGAGCGAAATGTCGACGCTGCCCACGGGGACCGTGCGGCCTTCGGCGTCTTCGATCGCCTTGGCGAGGCGCGTCGCCACCGGCACCCCACCGCGTCGGACGCCGACCAGAGCGAGGTTTTCCGCCCCCCGCGTGCGCTCTACGATCTCGGACGCGATGCGCCGAAGGGCACGCTCGACCGCGGCCGCGTCTAGAAGGACATCTTCCCCCGCCTCGGTCTTCGTCATCGACATCGGGGCGGATGATAGACGGCGCCGGGAAAGTTGGAAGGGGTAGTGGTGCGGAGAATGGAGTCGAGAGGTCGCCCGCTACTTGGCGATTCGCATCACCGCCCCGCCCCGCGTAGTCCAATAGACGGCGTCGATGGTCACAACCAGGTTCTTGGGCTCCTCCTGACCCGACGCGACGACGACGGCGGCGCCCCCCAGAGGCATCTTGATGACCGTGCCGCCGAAGTCGTTGGTCCAGTAGAGCACCCCGCCATCGAGGGCGATGCCATGCGGCCCGTCCTGGCCACCGGCGACCACCTCCGCAGTACCGCCGCCGAGGGGAACGCGCATGATCGCCCCGACGTCAGCGTGGTGATCTGCCCAATAAACGAACGTGTCGTCGAAGGTCAGGTCCCAGGGACCGCCGCGGGCCACGGTGGCGAGGAGATTCACCGAGCCGCCGACGGTCGGGTGCGTCGAGATCTCGCCGTTCGTATAGTCGGTCCAGAAGAGGCGATCTCCGCGTATCGCGAGGTTCCTGGCGCTCCCGAGGCCGACCACGTCCTCCGGCACACCGTCAGGGAGGGCAAGTCGGCGAATGGTCGGTTCGAGAGGGTCCGTACTGCTCCAGTAGAGGTGGGTGCCGTCGACAGCCAGGTCGTCGCACGGGCTCACCGCGATCACCGTGACCGGACCACCGGCCGTCGACACATGCCGAATCTCTCCGGTGCTCGAATCACACATGTAGACGGCGCCGTCCGCCACGGCGAGCCCATACACCCCCGGGGACGGCCGGGACGGGACGAGCTCCGTCGAGGGCCCGCCGGCGATCGGAAGCCGGTGCAAAGCTCCACCATCGAAATCCGCCCAATACAGGTTTGTAGCGTCGGCAACGAGGGCAAAGGGAAAGCTCCCGGTGTCGACGACGACGGGCTCCGGTCGCCCGGCGTCCACGGGGCTGGAGTCCGCGATCCCAGTATCCGAGGGCGATGAGTCCGGGGGAGAAGGGCCCGTATCGGTCGGCGCGCTGTCGACCACCGCTCCCGTATCCCCGGCCGCTCCGCTGTCGACGTCTCCATTGCCCTCGTAGCCGAGGCGGCCACAGGCCGGGGCGACCACCGCGAGCACCACGACCGTCACCACGGCAACGAGCGGAAGCCCCATCGGTTGGTCGGAAGTCGTCGCCACGGCTCTAGTTGAGAGTATGACCGATCCGAGGCGTGCGAGGGAGGGGAGCCCGTCGAAGCAGTCTCAGCCTGTTCCGACAGCACGCCGGCGGACCGGCAAGCGTGGCGATCGGTATCCGGCAGAAGTAGTTGTCGCAGGTCCCGGCACCCGGCCGATACCGACTGCGTGACATCGGGCCGCTGCCTCTTTCGCCCCTCCATCGCGACGGGAATCTGCAGCGTCTCCTGCAACCCCATCAGCCACGCCGGGTGTTCGGGTGGTTTCGTCTGCTACGCCGCCCACGGGTGGGCGCTGCCCGGCATGGTGCGGATTATCTCGACGACCTGTGCGAGCCCCGAGGGGGGGGCCGTCGACGCCCCTTGCGTCAATCCCAGCGACTGCGGGCCCCTCTCGATGTGTATCGAGCTGAACTCCGTACGCGTCTGCCGTGCCATCTGCCTCGACGACCCCGACTGCGACACCGGCGAGATCTGCCAGCTCCTCGACATGCCCGCCCTCGACGTCGACGGACAGCCCCTGGGGTTCTGTCGCTTGCCGCCAGGCAGCACCTAGGACACTGCGTGCCGCAGTGTCCTGGTGACGCAAACGCGCGGTCGTGCCCTACTATCTAGCGAGATGCGCCTGCATTCATACGAGCTGACAACCCGAGGTCTGCCCGGGCAAAAGGGGCGGAAGGCTTGGCATTTTACCTTGTCGCCGGCACGCCCTCCGCTGGAATGGGCCGTCGCCATCCCAACCGAGTCGGTCAACCAGTACGGTCCAGATGCCCCCGCGCTCGACCAAGACCAGGCGCGATGGATGATGGAGTTTTCCCGGTCGCTTCAATGCTGTGCACCGGGAGGTTGGCGCAGCCACAGCAAGCACGTGTGGAATCGCCTCGTCAAGACTCTGGAGGCGGCGTCAAACAGCCCGTCGGTCAAAGACCAGGCACGGTGCGCAGATCTGTGGGCGGCACCTCGGCGGAGCGGCCGAAGAGACAAGAACGGGCGGTTTCGGTTTCACGAAGAGTCGCTCGCGACCCACGCTCAGCGCCGAGAGGCTCGGGCGAAGGATCTCGCCCGAGAGAATTGCGCGGTCGCGCTCGACCCCAAGTCGCCGGAGCCCTTGATCGAGCGCTCGAGGCGGCGTTTCGTCGCACATTGGGACCTCCGGGGTGCACTCGACGACGCCAACGCGGCGATCAAGGTCGGACGAGCTTCGGACCGAACCTGGGCCTATCGTGGCTCGCTCTACAGTCAATCCGCGCCCAAGAAGGCGCTCTCGGATCTACGCAAGGCGGTGGCACTGAATCCGAAGATGCATCAATACTCATTGGGGAAGGTCGCGTGGCGCCTAGGCCGACACGAGGAGGCCCTCGCTGCTTTCGACGCCGATGCCCTCGCTCGCCGCGACCTCTTCGTTGCGAGCGAGCGCGCCCTCCTCCTCGTCGACATGGGCGAACTCGACCGTGCCCTCGAGGCACTTCGCGCCGTTCGCCGCAAGGACCCGGCCTATCCATACGCCGCGGTGAAGCTCGCCGGCCTATTGACGTTCCAGGCCAATCGTCCGGGCGCGGCTGTCACGATGCTCTCCAAGTTCATCGCCGCCACGGAAGACCCGGCTTGGACGGCGCTCTACCATCGCGGAGTGGCACAGCGCCGGCGGAGTAAGTACACGGAAGCTCTGGCCGACTTCGACCTAGCGCTCACTCAGGAGCCGTCGGCCTCGCGTATTCAAGGAGAACGAGGGCTCTGTCACGCGGCGCTGGGAAACCTCGAGGAGGCGTCGACGGCCCTTGACGCCTACTTCGAGCTCGGCGTGGACTGGCCGTTCGGTGAGCGGATTAGGGCCCGAGTGGTCGAAGGAGGGGAACCTCAGGACGTCGCTCGGGCGATTCGAGATATCCTAAAATTCTGAGCGGGGGAGAGCATGGACGCGCCGGTCGGATTCAGAAATCCCGGAGGCGCCCCTTCACGGGGATGGCGAAGCGCCCGGGCCCGATGAGAGCGGCCGCGATCGCGCCGGCGAGGTAGAGCACGTTCAGCTCGAGGGCATATTCGCCGTGGTCACCGAGGGCGAAGAGTTCGGTGCTGTGGGCTGTGTAGACCGCGACGACCATCGTCGAGGCGATGAGGAACGCCGAGATGCGCGGCACGACTCCGAGGATCAGGAGCACCGGCGCCACGACCTCACCGAGGTAGACGCCGTACTGCAGGAACTCCGGCAGCCCCTTGCCGGCGAGGGCGGGACCCAGCCATCCGATGCCGTGGGCCATCTTGTCGACGCCGTGGAAGAGCATCAGCCCGCCGATGGTCAGGCGAAGGAGCAGGGCGCCGAGGTCGTGCGGGAGGGTGTCGGTCTTCTGGGGCATGGCTCTGTTCCAGGGCTGCCCATGCCTCATAGCGCAATTCGTCAGAAGAGGCTGACCGCCCCCCTGGTCTCGCCGCGGTTCGGGGAATGGGTCAGAGACCAATGCGGGAATCTCGCGGACCGGCAGAGAGTCTGCGTCGTCGAGATAGAGGAAGGTCGTGGCCGACAAGACGACGGGGGGCACTTTCGATTCACTCGGCCCGAGAGCAGTCTCTCCGACGATGACCACGTGGGGCCGCACGATGGCGAACGGGATGTCGCTCGGACAGCTCGCGTCGAGCGCGCGCTTCCGCTATCGAAGGGGCATCTTCGCCCACTTCGGGGCTGGCGCGGGGTCCGGTGTTCGCTCGTCGAAATCCCCGAGTAAGAGGTCTTCTTCCCCGCGACGTCGGTAGAGCTTTCCGGCGCGGGTGAAGACCAGACAACCGCCCTGGTCTCGGCCGCACCAGTCGGCATCGTCGACCTCAGCGCTCGAACGGTGAACCGCGGGGCCGCCCGTGGTGACCTCGAGACCGCGTCCCGGGTGTTGCCGATGGGCGACGGGTGCGAGGCGCGTCCGAAGCATGACGCCCCGGTTGCTCACGAAGCGCCCTCCCCCACCGTAGGTCGTGCCCGAAGGCCAAAGCGCCAGAGCGTATAGGTAAGGCGAGCGGCTGACCGCGGTCCAAGAGTCCGTGTAGTCGGTCGAAAGCCTCGAACCCTGGAAGCAGAAGCAGAGAAAGAGCTGGCCATCCGGCGACAGGTCACATTTCTCTTCGTAGATGCGCCCCTTGAACCAGGCGCCATCGCTGAACATGTCTCGTCGCGTATTCCACTCGATGAGCTGGTACCACCCCGACGGACCGCGGCGGAGGATCACCGCCACATAGGCTTCGCGCGCCATGATGACGAAGAGCCGACACCGAGGCGTATCTTCGGAAGTCTCGAGCAAGGCACCGTCAGAGTAGCGTCACGGGCGACGCCGTGCTCGGCGCCGATCGATGGCCAGCAAGAGGAGGATGGCCGATAGTAGGTGTAGCCACCGCGTGCCGGGCCCGCGTGGGCTCGCGAGATGACATCCACATCCTGCACCAGGGAACAAGGAGGCCGGCGAGTCGTCGTAGTAGGGTTCAGGAAGGTCCGTGCACTCACCGTCCATCCACGCCCCCCCCGCCGCCGAGCACGTAAGCCCGTACTCATCGCACGCGGTGTCGCAACACACCCCCTCGACACAATGGCCGCTCGCGCATTCTTCGCCCTCGACGCAAGAACAGCCGAGAGGGGAGCGAGGCTCGAATGAGTAGACGGCCCCCGCGCTACCGTACTCCGTGCGTTCCAAGTGAGATCCAAGGAGAGCCGACGTACCGTCGGCCGCGAGCGCGAGGGCCGTGCCTGAGTACCGGACGGAATTGGGGCTGGTAACCTCGAGGGTAGAGCGCAGGAAGGGCAAACTCGGGGTATCGAATACGTAGGAGAGGCCCTTGACGTAGCCGACGCGCGCCTCCGCCCTAGGCGCACCGACCAGCGCGACCCGACCATCAGAAGAGAGGGCAACCGACGTTCCGAAATAGTCATTCCAAGCATCGCCGCGAAGGACGCCCACCGCCGTCCATTCCCCTCCCATCCCGGAGGAGAACGAAAACGCACGGCCCGGGGTGCGGGTCGGGTCGGTCTCCCACGAGGGGGCACCAACCAGCACGCTCGCCCCGTCCCCCGAGACATCCACCGACGCTCCGAAACGGCTCGCCCGTTCACCGGGCACGAGCTGCGTCCGCTCGTACCAGGCGCCGGCCTCTCTCGTGTAGACATGGGCGGCGCCACCGCTCCCCGGCGCACCGACAACGACGGTGAGTCCATCCCCTGACATCGCAACTGCGCCTCCGAACTGGGATTCCGTGGCCGCTGCATCGAAAGAGGCCTCGACAGCCCACTCCGTCGCACCCGAAGTCAGGAAATACACCGCGCCGCTTCCGTCGCCGTCCGGGCCGCCCGCAAACGGGGCGCCCACCACGGCGTCCCCCCCCGCGTCGGAGAGGGAGACCGAACTCCCGAACCGCCCACCGGCGTCCGACGCGGCGACCTTCGTGCCAGCGTCCCAGCCCGTGCTCCGCCGCTCATACGCGTACACGGCGTCCGCACCTGGCGCCCCAACCAAGGCCGTATTACCGTCACCGGAGAGCGCCACGGAGTGACCGAAACCTCCACCGAGCGGCGAGCTCGAGGGACGCAGAGTGGCCCCAACCGCCCAGGTATCCCGGACTCGTATCAGCACGACCGCCTCGGACCGAAAACGAGCACCGACAAGCGCCGTTTGCCCGTCCTCCGAAATTGCGATGGCCGCGCCGAACCACGACTCTCCGGGCCGAGCGATGGTCTGAACCTGTGCTAGTTCGCGCCCTTCGGCACGGACTTCCTGGGGGCCGCCAGCGCTTCCGACTGTGACGATAACCAGAAAGAATACAAATCTACGACCCACCAGAGCCCACCCCCAGGCTGGGTTCAGCTTATAGGGGGGAGTGTAGAAGCGCCAACCGAGCCTAGAACTCGAGGTGGTCAGAACGTGAACGGGTGCCGGAGGCTCCACGAAGCATCCGCGTCAACGCGGTAGGGGTCCGTCGCCATCTCGTCCGGCGGGCCCTCGCCGCGCGTCGCGATGACCTGGGCCAGGCCGGGAGCGCCGGGGAACGGGAACGAGACCGAGGTGTCGTAGCCGCTGGGCAGCGCCGGGACCGTGGCAAACGCATTGGTGGTTTGCATTCCGATGGCCACGATCCCCGCGGCGTTCATGAGCCGGAGCACGTACCGGTCGACGTCGGTGGCTGGGGCGGTCCATTCGAACTCGTCGGTCCAGACGGCGCCGCTGCGCATGCGCGCCACGTCGAGAAACTCGAGCGGTGCATCCGCGGGCATGGACGAATACCAGCGGAAGGTGCGCACCGACTCGGCTGGATTGATGGTGGGCGCGAGGGCCCAGACCAGCTCATCGTCGGTGACCGGGAAGTAGTGGATCGTCGTCATGATGGCGTCGGTGCCCACCGAGGTCGTGGTCAGGGCGCTGCGAGAAAGATGAGTCCCGGGCTCGACCGCGACGACCCACCCCTGCCAGCTCTCGTCGAGGGTCTCGGTCCGGAAGGAGCTCTCGGGATCGGACGGCAGGTTGAGGGTCACGTCGCGCTCGGTCGGTGTCTCGTCGAGGGTGCCGTCGAAGGCGAGGGTCACGGTGCGTCCGCCGTCGGGCATCACCGTCCAGTCGGCCCGCCCGAAATCGACGAGGGCGCCGGTATCGTCGAGGGCGTAGCCGTAGACGTAGTCCTGAATCGTATCCTCGAACTGCCGCACGCCGACGCGATTGTCCCAGGTGACCCCTTCGTCCTGGCAAGGCGTGTAGTAGGCGAGCATCGCAACACACCAGCGTCCACCTGTGGGCACCCCAGTCGCGTTGGCGAAGAGCCGAACGGTGTCCCCGAGATCGGGGGCGAGTTCGAACATGGTGACCTCATCGAATCCGTCGGCGGCCTCCGGCGCCTCGTAGGGAACGTCGACGCGAGCGAGGATGCGATAGCCCTCGAGGGCGGAGATGAAGTCGGTCGAGTCCGTCATGTAGCGGTACTCGAGGACCAGTTCGCCGGCGGCGTCGCTGACCCCCTCGAAGCGCCCCAGGTCCGTATCGATGGCCAACATCACACCCTCGACGGGGGTGTCATCGGCGTGCAGGTAGCGCACTCTCATCGTTTGGGTCGTCCCGGGCCCGCTGCTGTCGGGCGTCGTCGTATCCGCAGTGCCGGTGTCGCCTATCGGCCCCGAGTCCGCAGGCGGCGAGTCATCGTCACCACAGCCGACGGCGATGAATGACGAAGCGAGCAACAGCGACTGCAACGCGATGAAGATTCTGGTCATGGAAGCCCCTCAATTCCCGCCGGGACGTACGCACCGCGACGCCCGTGTCGAGGGGACGGTCGGTCGTGCGGGGGCGGAGGCGACAGTCCGGGGACGCGGCCTCAGGTATTGTCGGCGGTCGGCACCTGGCCCGCGTGGGGCACGGCCTCGCCGTTTTCCTCGCGCTGGTCCATCTCGTACTTCGACGGGCACCGGGGAACCACCTGGTTTGCGAGGAAGCTGTCGTCGTCCTGGAGGCGACCCTGAACCGTCACGCTGATGCCCATGCCATCCCGGAAGGTGTCGGGGACGACGCACTGGGGATAGCTCACGGCCATCTCGTGGCCTTCTTGTTCGAGGACAAAGCGCCACTCGCAGGGCTCCGCACGAAACTCGATCGAACCCTGGCGCAGCTCGCCTTCGACTCGGAGCTCGCGATCGCGATGAGAGTTCGGGTCCGCCATGACCTCTTCGACGAGCTTCGAATAGACGAAGGCGTCGGAGGTGTCGGAACCAAAGAGCAGGAAGGCGACGCCCGCGGCGAGGAGAGCAAACACACCGGCAATGGGCAGCCAGATGGGCAGTCCGCTGCGCTCGTCTTCTTCGCGTTCGGTCTCGCTCATGCGCTTACCTCAGGTCCGAGTATGGGTCAGGGGAGCCGCGATGACCAGTCGTTGCGCCTGAGGAAATAGGCGCGCGGGAGCAAATGGCAATAAAAAAGGCCGGGACGGAGGAATCCCCCGTCCCGGCTCGAATATGCCGGCTGATGTTTGTCGGTCTTAGCCCTGGAGAATCATGATCGCGATGATCAGCGCGTAGATGACCAGCGACTCGATGAGCGCCAGTCCGAGGATCATCGGGGTGAAAATCTTGCCAGAAGCGTTGGGGTTCCGAGCGATGCCCTCGAGAGCAGCGGCAGCGGCGCGGCCCTGACCGAGGGAGCCACCGAAGGCGGCGATCGAAATCGCGAGCCCTGCGGCGATGTAGGCCGCCATCTTCATGCCGGGGTCGACGGGACCTTCCTGAGCGAACGCCGTCGAAGCGACGAACGTCGGGACGAGGAGCGCGGCGAGGGTAAGCATCTTGTTCTTCATCGAGAGCCTCCTTAGAGCTTTCTTCTTACGGGTGACCGAGCCAGCCGGCATCGATCGAAATTGGTGTGAACGCAGCGAATCAGTGTTCTTCGTGGGCGATGGCCATCGAGATGTACACGGTGGACAACAAGCAGAAGACCAACGTCTGTACGGTGACGACGATCGTTCCAAGCACATACATCGGGACCGGCACGAAGAACGGCACGAGCCCGATGAAAACGGTGAGGACCATGTGGTCCGCGACCATGTTCGCCATGAGGCGAATCGCGAGGGACAGCGGGCGCACCAGATGGCTGATGACCTCGATGACGAGCATGAGCATCATCAGGGGCAGCGCGTACCACTTGAGGATGGGGCCGAAGAAGTGCTTGAAGTACGCGAGCCCGTGCTCCTTCACCCCGAAGATGTGGGTGGTGAAGAAGATCACGCTTGCGCAGGCGAGGGTCGTATTGAGCTTGTCAGTCGCCGGCAGAAAGCCGGGGACGAGGCCGAGGCCATTCGAGAAGAGGATGAAGAAGGCGCAGGTGCCGATGAGCGGCAGGAAGAAGCGCGCCGCCTTCGGGCCCATCATCTCAGCGAGCTGGCCGTAGGTCGCCCCCACGAGGAGCTCGGCGAAGGTCGCGATGGTGAACTTGTCCTCGGGGATGAGGGCCTCATCGACGTTCTTGATGCGCGCGTTGGTGATCAACGCGAAGGCGATGAGCAGCAGCAATACGAAGAAGGCTGCAAAGACGTGCTGAACGCCGATCTGCTCGTGGGCCATCCACGACACGCCGTCCTCGTTGAAGGGCCAGCTCGCCATATGGGCGGCGGCCTCTGTGTTCGAGTAGAACGTACCCAGGATGACGTCGAACCAGCTGTGTCCGTGGGGCATGTCAGCCTTCCTCCGTCGCGGGAGTCTGTTCGTCGGAAGCGTCGGCGG
>Ga0164313_10004057_pt1 | contig 13073 bp, 9 predicted proteins | sample GuaBasSedimGuay4_FD_113735 | JGI IMG/M metagenome (GOLD analysis project Ga0164313, IMG submission 113735) | Subseafloor sediment microbial communities from Guaymas Basin, Gulf of California, Mexico - Guay4, Core 4569-4, 0-3 cm | ecosystem: Environmental > Aquatic > Marine > Hydrothermal vents >... | reverse complement strand
CAGGATCCCGAAGCATCGGATCAGTCAGCCCAGGTTACATTGGGTGAAGGGGCGCAGAGCGAGGCAGAAAGTGGCAACCAGATGTTCGAAAGACTACTGGGAGAGCGCCCAGAACAAGCTACCACGACCTCGACACCAGCAGTTTCAGCCCAATCCAAACTCGACAGTTTCCTGCAAAGAGTGGTCGGTCCCCACGTGGTCTATGAACTTGACCCCAAAGCCGAAACTGCTGTAGATGCAGTTGACCTGGCCATTGCGGCCACCATGCGCAACATACTTCACCAACCTGACTTCCAACAGTTGGAAGGTGCCTGGCGCTCACTCTATGACCTTATCCAGGAGTCTGAATTCGGTGAAGAACTGCAACTGAAAGTCTGCAATGTCAGCAAGGACGAATTGCTGGCCGGGCTACCGGTTTCAGCAGAATCAATGGCCGATTCTGGCCTCTACCAGTTACTGGTCGGCAGATTCCGGCGCGCAGCCGATGACGATGGCTTTTCCGTTTTGCTATGCAATTACAGCTTTGGTGGTGATGCCAATGATATTGCTTTACTGGCAACACTTGGCACGCTCGCAGAAGAACATGACGCAGCAATAGTCGCTGCAGCTGAAAGCGAACTGATTGGCGCTTTTGATTTAGCGCAACAACCTTCGGCAAATGAGTGGTCAAAAGCAGACAACCCGTTTTGGAATCAACTCCGGGAAAGCCCGATCGCCGGCCGTATCGGGCTGGTCTTACCCCGTGTTCTTGGTCGCCTGCCCTACGGGCAAAATGCCGAAGAAATCGACAGTTTTGAATTTGAAGAGATTGATGTCGGGAGCGGGGGTGCCAGTGAGCACGAAAGCTTTTTGTGGGTCAACCCGACACTGACATGCGGAAAGCTACTGGCGCAAAGCTTTACCGAAAACGGCTGGAATATGAGCCCGGACAACAATACCGATATCGGTGGCTTGCCAGCTTTCAGCTACGAGGCGGATGATGAACAGAAGTTGAAACCCTGTGCAGAATTGCTGCTACCGGAACGCTCTGCCGAAGCGATACTCGGGCTGGGCATCATGCCGATTGTCAGTTTCCGTAACCGGGATATGGCGAGGTTGTTGAGGTTTCAGTCAATATCGAATCCCCTGAAAGTTCTGGCGGGGCCGTGGGAAGGTTGAAAGTACTTCCGGAGCGGGGTTTATCTTTTGTAAGTCATTTTTCATTAATTCGATCTCGTATGATTTTTTTTAGGCGTTATGTTTAATAATCGCTCCCTTTTGCTCAATTATCCCGCCAGATGTGATCTGTATACCACTTCCAGTATTTGTTACAGTCGACCCACCCCCTGATAGTATCGCAGTTGGCGCTTCAACTTTGGCCTCACCCGGACTGCCCATAACCGCATTTCCATCGAGTAAAACCTTACTTCCAGCTGAAGATTTAGTTAATGCGTTCGCATCCAGTGTCATACTTGCACCACCGCCAGCACTGATTGTTATCTTACCGGGCTCCATTGTTATCTTGCTTGCTCCACATGTAAGAGTAATCTTGTTTGGAGCTTGCATGCTGATCTCACTGGTCGTATCAAGCTTGTAGTTGCCTGTTACGTCGACAATACGATCCCCAGCCTGTACGGTTAAACTAGTATTACCCTTTACCGTTACTGATCTCGTTCCTGCCTGGACAGTAATTTTGTCATTACCTCTCTCAACAGTTGCCGTTCTATCATTTTCGGTTATGGCTGTATGATTCTTTTCAGCATGGAAATAGAGTTCCTCTGAACCTTTCTTATCCTCCATTCGAATTTCATTAAAATTTCCGGATGTGCCATCCTTACTGCTGCGCGATTTGATGCCACTTTGAGTTTTATTCGCTGGCAGGTCATAAGGCGGCATGCAATCGTCGTTATAAACACGACCGGTAATGACAGGTTTGTCCGGATCCCCTTCCATAAAACTGACAATTACTTCTTGATCAACGCGGGGTATGTGTATTCCACCCCATTTTGCACCAGCCCATAATTGCGAAACACGAATCCAGCAGGAACTGTTTTCGTTTCTCTGTCCGTACCGGTCCCAGTGAAACTGCACTTTCACCCGGCCATATTTGTCGGTGAAAATTTCATCGTTGTCGCGACCGACCACGATGGCAGTCTGCGGTCCCTGTACGATAGGTTTGGGTGTGGACCGCGCTTGTCTGTAAGAAACTGTAGAATCCATGACCTCAATCTGGCACCGATACAGTTCGTCTGCGATTCCGCCTCCGCCTGAAATGTAACTGGTATCGTTAATCTGGTGGGACACGGAGAGCACCAGGTACTCCTTATTCTGATCTTCCCTGGGATACTCCATCAGCGTAAACAGACATCCCGCTGATATTCCCCGGCAAGGCCCACCGCCGCTTACCCTCTCATGCTGGCTTCTCAGCTCTTGTAGCCTGATTTCCACATAGTTTTCACCATCGGGACGTTCGGTATATTCACCGGGATAATCAAAAATTTCCGGTTGCTCAATCGGGAATGCATGGTCGCCTGGCTGCATCAGTATGGAAAACAAATCCCCTTCCGGATTCTTGAAATCAAAATCCTTGGTGGCGTATGTTTCCGGCTGAATCGACTGCGTTACCGCCCAGTACTGTAAATGATCATCTATTTGCGCCGATAGCTGACCGGACGATGAATGATAAGGTATGGTTTCGAATTGAGGGAAAGGACTATGGGTGCTCACTTCATCAGTGAGAATAAGCATGTGTTTGTCTTCAAAGTGTTCAAAGTAGTAGTAAATACCCTCCTGCTCCATCAGGCGGGAGATAAAATTGAAATCTGTTTCGCGATACTGGACGCAATATTCCCACTCTCTGTAAGTGCCCCTAAGACGGTATTCAACATCTGACATTCCATGTTCCTGGAATATGTCCTTGATAATATCCGGTACTTTCTGCTCCTGAAATATCCTGCAATCTGAAGTGCGTGTCAGAAACCAGAACCAGGGTCGGAGCGTTGCCTGGTAGCGCGCAAACCGGTCTGTTTGGCCCATATATCGAAATTCGGTGATATAACCATTGAAATAACGCTTGTCCACTGGAAGGTCGAGAGCAACCGTTACCTGTTGTCCAACCACCTGGCTAAATTGCAATTCAAAGTCATGGCTTAGCAGTTCAAGGTTGTAATTAAAAAGCCTGCCGATCGCTTCATCGCCCGACATGGACTGGACAACCAGGTCGCCACCAATCGGTGAAATAAAATTGATTGGATGGCTTGTATCATCAAATATTTCTGACATTTTTTACACTCGCTATATTTAAAAGACTCCCTGGTTCCTATCCATAGGTATAGACGAAATTATCATCTTTGGCATCAATCTCCACCGTTTTAAGCGGTGTTCCCTGCGCCATACGTGATAGCAACTCACGGCTGATCTGTGGCAGTACTGTATTGGTCAGGATGGCATCGATCATACGTCCACCACTCTCAAGCTCAGTACAGCGTGCTGCAATCAAATCATGCATTGCATCTGTGCAGGTTAGCGGTATTTCATGATTGGCCGCCATACGCTTACGTATTCTGTTCAACTGCAAAACGATGATTTTGCGCAGCACTTCATCGCTCAATGGATAGTATGGAATGCTGACAATACGACCCAGCAACGCAGCCGGGAAAATCTTGAGCTGCGGTTCCCGCAATGCCTTGGCAATACCTTCGGCATCCGGCATCAGTTCAGGATCCTTGGCAAAATTCATGATCAATTCACTGCCCACGTTCGAGGTCAGCAGGATCAGGGTATTCCTGAAATCAATCATGCGTCCTTCGCCGTCTTCCATTACGCCCTTATCGAATACCTGGAAGAAAATTTCATGCACGTCCGGGTGGGCTTTTTCTACCTCGTCCAGCAATACCACGCTGTAGGGGCGCCGACGTACGGCTTCTGTCAAAACGCCACCCTCGCCATAACCCACGTAACCCGGAGGGGCACCTTTTAAGGTGGAAACCGTATGGGCTTCCTGGAACTCGCTCATATTGATCGTTATCAGGTTCTGCTCACCCCCGTAAAGTGATTCGGCCAGTGCCAGCGCTGTCTCTGTTTTACCCACACCGCTGGGGCCGCATAACATAAACACGCCAATCGGCTTGCCCGGATTATCCAACTGGGCACGACTGGTCTGAACCCGGCTGACGATCATTTCAAGACCGTGATCCTGGCCAATAACGCGCTCACGCAGTCTATCGGTCATGTGCAGGATGCTTTCAATTTCATCCTTGACCATGCTGCCCACCGGTATTCCGGTCCAGTCTTCGACCACCGCAGCCACCGCAGAACCATCAACACTGTGGAAAACCAGCGGTTGCTCGCCCTGCAGTTCAGCAAGTTCGTTTTGGAGATCTTCGAGACGCTGTCTCATCAAGGCTTCGTCCTCCACTGCAGATTCTGAAGATTCCTCCTCAGTATCCTGTGGGGATCCCTCATCAACACCATCTTCAAGCTCCGCTGCAGATTCATCCGTCACTTCTGCCTGATCTTCCTCTTCTCCTTCCATAACCAGTTGTTTGCGCAATTCCAGAATATCGTTAACCAATGATTTCTCTTTTTCCCAACGCTCGGTCAATTGTTGCTGCCGTTCGCGCTCAGCAGCCAACTCCTGACTAATTTTCTCTACCCGTGCTTCATTGGCGTGACCGATTGCACCCTCCCGTTCCAGAATTTCTTCCTCCAGTTCCAGTCCGGTGATACGGTGTTCGCAATCTTCTAAAGGCGCAGGTGTCGAGTGCAGCGCCACGGCTACCCGCGCACAGGCAGTATCCAGCAGGCTGACCGCTTTGTCCGGCAACTGCCGGGCCGGGATATAGCGATGTGCGAGACGTGTTGCGGAATCAACGGCTTCGTCAAATACTTGCACCTTGTGATGCCGCTCCATTACCGGTGATATGCAGCGCAGCATTTGTATACATTTCTCCTCGCTGGGCTCACCTACCTGTACTACCTGGAACCTCCGGGTCAGTGCCGGATCTTTTTCAATATACTTTTTGTATTCAGCAAAAGTGGTCGCCGCCACGGTGCGTAGTGTTCCTCGTGCAAGGGCCGGTTTTAGCAAGTTTGCTGCGTCACCGGTTCCCTCTGCACCGCCCGCACCAATTAGGGTATGTGCCTCATCGATAAACAAAATAATCGGTGTTTCAGAAGCGTGTACCTCATCAATAATCTGCCGCAGACGCTGCTCAAACTCTCCTTTCATGCTGGCGCCCGCCTGTAACAGGCCCAGGTCCAGTACTTTCAGTGCAACATTTTTCAGTTGCGGCGGTACATCACCAGATGCCAGGCGCATAGCAAAGCCTTCGACTACAGCCGTTTTACCCACGCCCGCCTCACCGATAAGAATCGGATTGTTCTGTCTGCGACGCATCAGGATATCGACAATCTGCCTGATCTCCTCGTCGCGGCCAACGATTGGGTCCAACTCACCGCTGCGCGCCTGCTCGGTCAGATCAGTGGTGAACTTTGCCAAGGCCTCACCTTTGCCCACGGGTCCACCCGCTTCACCCCCAACCAGGCCGGCGGATGACAAATCACTGCCATCGGTGGCGATAAGATGATCTTCCGGTGACCCGCTGGTGATCTTGTCAAACTGATCCATCAGGGTATCGATTTTGATCTCATCAAACTGCTTGGATATCCCGATCAATTCATTTCTCAATGACCGGCTTTTTAATATACCAACCAGCAGATAACCGCTTCGAATCTGGGGAGACTGGTACATCAGGCTGCCATATACCCAGGCCCGCTCCACCCCTTCCTCAAGATGCGAGGAAAGGTCACTGACTGAACTGGCTCCGCGGGGCAACCGGTCCAGTGACTTGGTAAAATCTGACGCCAGGTGGGCAATCTCGATATCGAAATGATCAACGATACGACGCAGGTCAGAGTCCTGTAATTGCAGGATCTGCTGCAACCAGTGAACCAGTTCAACATAAGAGTTGCCACGCATCTTGCAGAATACAGTTGCGCTCTCTATTGATTGATAAAGCAAGCTGTTAAGTTTTCCGAATAAGGCACTTCTACTGATTTCTGTCACGACCCTGGCTCCCTGTTAAGTGGAATGGATTGATTCTATTAGTGTACATAATTCTCGACCTGCAACCGCAAATCGTCTACGTGATCCATTTGTTGCCCGGTTTCAAGCCAACTGGTCCAACCCAGTCTGCCGCTCTTGCCGAGGCAGGTCACTGGTTTATCTTCCTTCCTGAGTATCAGGTTGACCTCCCACAGATACTCCATGCCTACGTAATTCCTGACGGCTGCCACCAGTGCGTCAAAGGACTTTCCGGTTGGCAGAAAGGCCTCATATTGGTCCAGACTTAGCGGGCCCAGGCTGAGCCTGAACTTGTCCTGGCGCTGCCAAACCCGCTCACCGATGACCGTATCCTGGCCCAGACTGCCATTCATACTGCCTTCTCCCAGCAATACGTAATCCTGTTTCGGAATGCTCATCCAGTGCGCGACGTACTCAATCACTTTCGCCTTTACGCCAAAATACCCCTGGATGAGGGAAACAAGACCATTCACATGACGCGGCAGACTTCCAAGATGCCCGGCAAAACTGAGCTTTGAAAGGTGATGCATCGAATCCACACCTTTGAGGCTTGGAAAACCCAGGCCGATCAGTGAACCGAGATAATCGCCGAAGCGGTCATTCTGAGGCCGGTCAAACTGCACGGTGGGCTGTGCTTGCGCCCACGCACCGTAGAACAAACTGACGATCCGATGATGAAACATATCGGCAAAACGTGAGAACGATGCATCACGATGGTGCCTTTCCCGGTCACGTGCGTATTCAGTCAGGTGCAGAGGCAAAGGACCATTGGGACCGAACAGACCGATAAACCGCTGTGTCAAGCGAGGATACTTGCTTGAAGCATCAAGTTCGAGGGCGCTGAACGTAGAGGGGGCAAACGAAGTGTACGGCTCCTGAGAAAACCTCACCGGATCATCTGACGGCCGGTATGCGCAACCGGTTATTGGTTTATCCTGGTAAAAACAGTTGATGCGGCGCACTGTCTGGTAGAATCCATAACGATATGGTTTCTCACTGACCTGTGTCAGAAAACTTACAGTTGCGGTCTCAGACCTGCCTTCACCGGCCATTTAGCCACCTCGGTATTATCATCTCTCAGAACAACAGTTTCAGTCATATGGTTGATGGAAACATACTTGCCAAAAAACTCGTTTAATACAGAACCAAACAGGTACATCCCGCCGGCTTCAAAGCCAGTTTCATCAAGCGTTACGGTGATTTCCAGACCACGTCCGAAACTGATTGGTCCCGGTATCGGCAAACGTCGTGTCACCGCTTTTGCATTGACCTTGAGTAAGCCATTGATCTGACGCTCGCCCACAGTGTTGCCATTACTGTAAAGCTGCAGTAATTCACGCAAAGCTGCCGCCCCTTCATCCGGGCTTTCATCGATCAGCGAAAGGTAATTCAGGGACAGGTGGCTGATAAGCCGCCAGGCAAAGTCACCGGTGGTCGCCTGTGAGATCGGTCTTGTCGGTCCGGCCACACAACGTATCAAATCAACCGGCGCATTGACATCCAGAGTAAAATCACCGCTTTTCTGACCAAGAGGCATCTGCATAGGAAGGTCGCGGTTGCTGCACAGAGTTTTGACACCGATCTGTATGAGGCTGGTGCTATAAGGTGCTTCATTGGCATCGACCAACGAAGCAAATACTTCCTGACCAAGATAAGCGGAACGCGACCCGCGAGCGTGTTGTTTGGATGACAATACGCGGGGTTTCCTCTGTGTCGTGAAAAATGCGGCATGCTCACTTGGACTGTGGTCATCCTTCAAACCATAGAAAGGTAGAAATTGTTGTCTCTCATCCGCGTGTTTTCCATAACCGGTCACGCCAAGCACCTGGTGGATTTCGTAATCCATCGGCCGGCTTCTGTCCGCCACGAGGTGAAATTCGTAATCCTTTGCATTCAGGCTGATACGGTCCGTGCGCTTGGGAAAAAGATTAATGGCTGGCGTGCAAAATGGTAGAAAGTGACTCTTGTCTACTACATTTTCCAGGTCGTTTTCACGGCTCTTTAAATGCACAACCATTTCGAACGCCTGACCGTCCGCCTGCTCAAGAGCCTTTTGCAGTCCGGTAAAATTGATGAACCTGAATCTCTCTGGAAAGGCAAAATATTCTCGAAGCAATCGATAGCCTTCAAATGACCGGGAACGGAAGTTGAGCATGGCCTGGTCGGATGCAAAACCGAAAGTTTGGATTTTCTCTGCGGCAAGAGTGGAAACCCTTCGCTTCGTCTTGCTACCCGTGATTATGGAAAAGCCGCACGCACCCCCTAGTATCTGCTCATAGAGTGTCAGCGGTATCGTACCGCTACCCCCAAGGAACAGGGGTAATTCCTTCATCGTCAGATCGGAAACACTCATGCCCTCGGCAATTTCAATCCTTATTCGGATGCCAGCTGATACCTGACGACCCGGTTTGATACCAAGATTCGCCAATGAAGCACGAGTGGCGAGATAATCTGCTTCAGCCACTCTCACTGGATATAGTTCAACATCGTGGCAGGTCCGGTATTCACAGGGCGTTTGCATGATCGGGCCAAGCCCGCTTCGTAATGATGTTCCCCTCTCTATCAGGAATCCTTCAGCAAGGTCACTGTCACCACAGTCCGGTTGCAATTGCACGATGGTCATGGAAGGCAGGGGTGCCAGGTAGTCCGGGTACACCATTTCCAGCAGGTGCTGACAGAACTTGGGGAACTCTTCCTCAATTTTCAGTTGCACCCGTGCCGTCAGGAAAGCGAAACCTTCAAGCAAACGTTCAACGTAGGGGTCCGCGCATTCCAAGTTCTCCATGCCCAGCCTGCCGCCAATTTTTGGAAAATGACGGGCAAATTCACTGCCCATCTCACGCATGAAATGCAGTTCATTGTTATAGTGGTGGAGTAGTCTTGAGTCCATTTGGAATTAACCGAAATCCTCTGTCACCCTGAATTCGCCACACTCCAGGTCAAGCTCGCTGCGCAAGACTATCTGGAAAGGAGAAGGCTGGCCAAAAACAGCGCCCTCAATCTCAAACACCAGTGAATTGTGACTCATCTCAGATGGATCTGAGTGCACGTTTACTTTTAGAGAATGCCTGATAATACGAGGCTCAAATCCACGAATGGCTTGCTTGACGGAGTTTTCAATCGTCCTGACATCTATCGACGAAGAAGTTTGTCCAGAAATATCAGGTATGCCGAAATTGAGTACTGAGCGTTTAACTTCGGGGTAGGAGTCAAGATCCATACATACATCCAGGGAAACAGAATTGAGCAACCAGCCAAGGTCACGGATAACCGCTTCCTTGAACTCCTTCTGACTCATGCTCTGTTGTGCGGTACTTTCCTTGCTTTTTTCAGGATGGCGGTCTGTCAACCTGTCCAGCAAAGACGGTTGCAACCTCTCCTTGAGGGACCATTGCCCCATACTCAGTTATCACTCATCGAATTCAATACTGCGCACTTGCAGGAATGAATAATCCTGTTGATCAGTGGCGAACATGCGCTGCCCGACACCCTCGAAAACACCTTCAGTACGCGCTACCCAATCGGTACTGCGTGCCAATAGATCACTTTCGGAAACACCTTCAATAAGCGGGTAACGTGACGGCAGCATCACAATGTGCTTGCCGCCATTGGTCCAGGTAATTTCTGCCGGTTGCCAGACCAGGTCACGCAGGTCTGCCGGCTCTTCGGTACTCAGACTGCGTACGCGAGACATCGGCACCCAGTAATAATGTTCATTGAAAATGACTTCGAGAACCGGACCCAGGCGCTGGTCGGCATCGGCCAGCCACTCAAAAGGCTCATCATTGATTTTACCGCTACGGGTTTCTGCCTGTTCAAACGCCTGTGAGTTTAGCTTAGTAAACGCCACATAGTCGCCATTTGCAAAAGACTGCTGGGCTTCAACAAGCAAAGCCACCCACTCTTCAGGCTCACCAAAAATTAGTGGCTTGCTTTTACCCGCAAATACGGCCTGGCGGTGTAATTCACAATTGATCACGTCACGGTAGGCCTGCACCATTGGAGCGACCGATGAATCGAGTTCTCCAGCTATCTCCAGTTGGGTCTGCGCCCGACCCCACTGCCCCAGCACAGCCAGCATTTGAAACAGGAAAACCCGCAGATTGGCATCTGCGGGTTTTGCTTTCACTTGCTCCGTTAAGGTCCTGAGAGCCGCATGTAGCTCGCCTTGTTGTAAAAGTGTTTCAGCACTCATTAACCTCTCCACTTACCAGGCAGACCAAATATTGCCAGGTATTTGGACACAGCCCAATCACCATTGGCAAGCTTGGTTCAAAGACTTAAATAATGTGTTGCTCAGCAATATGGTAGGCAGCGTCAATAGAAGCTCCCTCAGCACCACCTGCTTCCTGAGGCCAATATTTCATCTCATACTCGGCAAAATTCAAGGAAAGAGATTCCATTCCTGCGCTGCCCTCTTGTCCTGATGAGCTTATACTTGAAATAATGACCTTTTTCATGGTTATCTGTAACCATTTCTGCCTATCCTCACCAGACTTCACACAAGTCATAACGACTTCGTCCATATGTATACCGGCACAACAGAATTTCATCAGGTTGGGACTTGCCGTGTCCATATTTTTAGTAACGCTGATATCCTGAACCATCGAACCACCGGCGGCACCTCCTGTAGCTGAGTGCATATTCGCAGGCTGAGAGGCACCCCAAGACCAGCTCATGCAATCAATCTGCTCCTCATAACCTACTGCAACGGAATCGCCTTTAATTTCATTCGCACCTTTAATTTCTAAAAAAATGTCTGCCATGGTGAACTTCTCCTATTGAGCATTCATGTTAAGGAATACGTTCGGATTCTGTCCTGATCCGACAGATGCTCAATGTTGCATCTAGGACAATTCTGAACCACTTGTATTACCCATAGTTTAGTTTGGAAGTTTTCGTCCAATTCCCTTGTTTCGCACTCAACTGCCCTTGGCGGATGGCAGTTTGGAAACCAGTCGCAACGAGACCGTCAGTCCTTCCAACTGGTAATGCGGCCGCAGATAAAATCGTGACCGGTAATAACCAGGGTTGCTTTCGTCTTCTTCAACTACCACTTCCGCTCCGGCCAATGGTTTACGTGCCTTGGTTGACTCACTGGAATTCGAAGGATCGCCATCTACATATTGTTTAATCCAGCTATTGAGCCATTTCTGCATATCGGCACGCTCTTTAAATGATCCGACCTTGTCACGCACGATGCATTTCAAATAGTGCGCAAAACGACAGGTCGCAAACAAATAAGGTAAACGTGCCGCGAGGTTTGCATTAGCGGTAGCATCCGGATCTTCATATTCCTGCGGTTTCTGCAGGGACTGGGCACCAATAAACGCCGCGAAGTCTGAATTCTTGCGATGGATCAACGGCATGAAGCCATTCTTTGCAAGTTCCGCTTCACGTCGGTCACTGATGGCAATCTCGGTGGGGCACTTCATATCGACTCCACCGTCATCCGTCGGGAATGTATGTGTGGGCAAGTTCTCTACAGCACCGCCTGATTCAATACCACGGATGCGGGAGCACCATCCATATTCCTTGAAGGCACGGTTGATATTAACGCCCATGGCATAAGCCGAATTACACCAGGCGTACTTACTGGCATCCGAACCATCGGTGTCTTCTTCAAAGTCAAAACCTTCAACCGGATCAGTTGCTGCACCATAGGGTTGCCGGGCCAGGAAACGTGGCATGGTCAAGCCGAGGTAACGTGCGTCATCCGATTCACGCAAGGAACGCCATCCGGCATATTCAGGTGTCTGGAAAATTTTAGTCAGATCACGCGGGTTGCTTAACTCACCCCATGAATCAAATTGCAGGGTTTTTGGTGCGACTGCCGAAATAAACGGGCAGTGCATGGCTGCAGAAACCTTTGACATCTGCGTCAGGGTTTCAACATCCTGCGGTCCGTGGTCAAAATAGTAGTCTCCGACGACACAACCAAATGGCTCTCCGCCAAACTGACCAAACTCCTCTTCGTACATCTGTTTGAAGATCGGGCTTTGATCCCAGGCAGTGCCTTTGAACTTGCGCAAAGTCTTGTGCAGTTCTTTTTTCGAGATAGTCATGACCTTGATCTTCAGCGATTCGTCGGTCTCGGTATTGTTAACCATGTAACTCAAACCGCGCCAGGCACTTTCAAGCTGTTGAAAATCCTCGTGATGCATGATCTGGTTAACCTGGTCGGTCAGCTTTTGATCGATCGCCGCAATCATGGCCTGGATAGACTCAACCGCATCTTCAGAAATGATGGATGTGTCCTTGAGCACGTATTCGGCCAGGGTTTCAACCGCTGACGAGATTTCTTCCTGTGCCCTGTCAGTTTTGGGACGGAATTGCTTGTCTAAAAGTGCAGCAAAATCGCTGCTTTCTGCAACTTCAGTTGCTGCTTGTTGTGAAGATACCTTCTTTTCTTCTACCATGACTTAGCCCTCTTCCCCTTCATCAGTTGGTTTTGGCGCTGCAACCAGTGATTTCAGCAATGCCGGGTCGTTAATCGCCTGGGCAATCAACTCTTCAGCGCCTGTCTTGCCATCCATATAAGTGACGAGGTTGTTAAGCTGGTTTCGGGCTTCAAGCAACTTGTTAAGTGAATCTACTTTGCTCGCAACCGCATCCGGTGAAAAGTCGTCCATGCTTTCAAACGTCATATCAACGCTTAGCTGACCCTCACCGGTCAAGGTATTTGGAACCCGGAAAGAAGCCCTTGGCTTCATGGCTTTCATGCGATCATCAAAATTATCCACATCAAATTCCATGAACTTACGATCTGCTACAGACGGCAAGGCCTCTTCAGGTTTACCCGCAAGATCCGCCATGACACCCATGACAAATGGCAACTGGATCTGTTTTTCTGAACCGTATAACTCTACGTCGTATTCAATCTGCACACGTGGCGCGCGATTGCGTCCGATAAATTTTTGACTACTCTGTGAACCCATGAATTTTCTCCTGTCAGTACTACTTATAACCTTAGTTCAAATTGAAAATAATACAACGCTGATTAACGCTG
>Ga0164313_10004056_pt1 | contig 13078 bp, 9 predicted proteins | sample GuaBasSedimGuay4_FD_113735 | JGI IMG/M metagenome (GOLD analysis project Ga0164313, IMG submission 113735) | Subseafloor sediment microbial communities from Guaymas Basin, Gulf of California, Mexico - Guay4, Core 4569-4, 0-3 cm | ecosystem: Environmental > Aquatic > Marine > Hydrothermal vents >... | reverse complement strand
GTTGTCGGCACACATACAACCGATTTTTTCTACCTGAGCGCCTCATCCACAGCACTGATTGAAGACCGGCCCGACCTCGACATTGGAACACATGAAGTGGAATATATTGTTCCCTCCTTTCCTCTGGTCGCCGGGACATACTGCGTCCGGTTCGCAATTTTTGATCAACATCAACGCAAGGTTTTTACCGGAGAGACACTTAAAATATTCACGGTATTACCATCTTCTGCTGACATTAGGGATGCGCCAATGCGCAGACTGGTCCTTCCGACACAATGGCTCCTTGACGGCGTGCCGCATAGCAGCCCAGCCGCAGTACCTGTTGAAATAGCCGGTTCGTAGGTCAGCTGTCAGCTTTGGTCACGTATGGAAAATAACAAACAACCGTTAATCTCGGTCATCATGGCCTGCTACGATGCTGCCGCTTACGTGGAAGAGGCGATCACAAGTGTGCTGCGGCAGACCTGGACACATACCGAGATTATTGTGGTCGATGATGGCTCCCGGGATGCTTCCCCGGAGATCGTTAAGCGCCTGGCAGAAATGCACCCGGACCGTATCAGACTGAAACACCTCAAGCACTCCGGACCCTACCCAGCCAGAAACCTGGGCCTCCGCCACGCGCGCGGTGACTTTATCGCCTTTCTGGATGCGGACGACTGGTGGCGGGAAGATTGCCTGGAAAAACTTCTGGCCACGCTACAGGATGAAGCAGCAGACCTTAGCTACTGTGGCTGGCAAAACGTCGGGGAACATATACTGAGCCCTGAACCTTATGTGCCTCCAGCCTACGAAAAAGAGGATCCGGCAGCTGCGTTCCTGAAAAGTTGTCCCTGGCCAATTCATGCAGCCCTGATTCGCCGTACCGTGCTGGATGCCGTGGAAGGTTTCTCGGAACGACTTTTTTCTTCCATGGACTACGATCTCTGGCTGCGCATCCTGGCACATACCGCCAATATGGTGCGGGTACCCGAGGTAATGGCCTACTATCGCTGGCACGGCGATGGACAGATCTCCGCAACCCGCTGGAAGCAGGTACTGGATGCACTGCAAATCAGGCGCGACTTTGTTGCACAACACCCGGACATGGTGAAACATCTGTCATCTGAATCCCTGTACACGCTCATTGACGGTCAATTGCTCAACGAGGCCTACCGGACTTACTGGAGTCGTGATCTTGTTAATGCGCAGAAGCTGTTCAGAGAGGCTTTTGTACAACATGTATGGCATGCCAGGGATCTCAAGTACGTATTACCGGCGCTATTACCTCCTAAAATATTCCGGGGACTCGTTAGTCTGGCCAGCAACTCGCGAGGGAGCGAATAGTGACTGCGAAGGCACAACGCATTCCAGTGCTGATGTACCACCGCATCGGCACGGCGCACAACGAGTGGGAAAGCCGTTACTGCATACCGCCGGAGCAATTTGCCAGGCACATGCAGCATCTTGCAAAGCGGGGTATGCGGGCCTGTTCGCTTGCCGACTTCATTGCCTGGCTTGACCGGAAACAAACCCTGCCCGAGGGCAGCTTTCTGCTGACATTTGATGATGGCTTCATGGGTGTATATGAGCATGCGGCACCGGTACTGCAGGAACTCAACTGGCCCGCCACGGTGTTCCTGGTCAGCAAGCTTATCGGCAAACGGGACGACTGGTGCCAAAGCCAGAACCCGAGCGGTGCTACCTTCCCCTTACTGGCACGCGAGCATATCAACACCCTCCGTAATAGCGGATTTACTTTCCAGTCCCACACACGCTTGCACCCTGATCTTACTACCCTGTCAGATGATGACTTGATTGCAGAGCTTGCAGGCTCACGCCAGGACCTGGAAGATTTGCTGGGCGAGCAAGTACATTATCTGGCCTATCCCTACGGTCGTCTTGATGAACGGGTCCTCGACAGCACCCGGGCAGCTGGCTACACAGCAGCATTCTCGACACAACCCGGTTTTAACCGTCACGATGTCAATCATTTTCGTATCCGCCGCCTGGATATTTTCGGGACCGATACCGCAACCATGCTGGCCCGCAAAATATTCTTTGGCAGTAACGATGGCTCCTGGCAGCAAACCTGGCGGTACTACAAGGGTCGCGTTGCAGACAAGCTGGGGCGTTGACATCGTATGACTGACGAAACAACAGATTCGGACCAGCAGGAGTCCTTTCTCATCACCGTAGCCCTGTGCACGCACAACCATGCAGACAGACTGCCGCGCACACTTGCCGACCTGGGAAAAGTTACACTCCCTTCCAGCCCCTGGGAAATCCTGCTTATTGACAATGCCAGCACTGATGAAACACCGGCATTACTGGCAGATTCCGCATGGCGACCACAGGGTGTACCGGTACGCATCGTGCGTGAACAGCATCTGGGCCTGTCCAATGCCCGTAACCGTGCAATCCAGGAGTCCCGGGGGAAATACCTGCTCTTTGTTGATGACGATGAAACACCGGGCCAGCAATGGCTCACAGCATACGAACACGCTATGCTCACATATACACCGGACGCCCTGGGTGGACGAATAGACGTACTCTTCGAACATGGTGAACGCCCCTCCTGGCTGCAGGACGAGTTGCTGGGGTTTCTGGGCCACCTGGATCACGGTGAAGACTGCTGGCTGAATGAGCCCGACACCCCTTTTTACGGTGGTAATTTTGCAGTACGGGTCGATATCTTTTCCGAGGTTGGTGAATTTGATGCAGACCGCGGACGCAAAGGTCAGGTCAATACCGGCGGTGAAGATACCGAGTTCTATCGTCGGCTTGTTGCCAGCAACTACCAGGTACGCTGGGTTTCCGGTGCCATTATCAACCACCGCATCCGTGCCGACAAACTCTGGAGAAGCTACTTCCTTGATTTGCATTACCGCCAGGGAATGTCAGAAGGCTCACGCACACGTGGCAACAGGAAACGGCTGCCACCCAGGTATCTGTTTGGTCAGCTGGCCCGCGCAATAAAAACAGCCCTGCAACGCCGCTTTAAACAAGGTAAGGACTACTCCTTGCGCCTGGAGATGAATGCGAGCTACTTCCTGGGATATATAAAGGGCTGGATGGCCCGATAACCCACTGATTGTTACCACATGAATCTAACCAGCTAAGCAAATGCCCGTACATAAAACAAAAGTCTTTGGTATAGGACTCTCCAAGACAGGTACAACCAGTCTGGCCCGTGCACTCGATACTATGGGATACCGCACAAGGGATTATCTTGGCGTCACCCGTTATATCGCTGGAAATCTGTCCTCTGTCAACCTGGAGGAAATCGACGCAAATGATGCCTTCACCGACACCCCCATACCAAGCTTCTATAAACAACTCGACCAACAATATCCGGATTCAAAATTTATCCTGACCACCCGGGATATAGATGGCTGGCTCAAGTCATGCAAAAAGCAATTCACCGAACGTATCGTCGCCAGACAGAACGAGGCAACCAGCCAGCTGCACACAGACCTCTATGGCTGCTTCGCATTTGACCCGGAAAAATATGCGAGCGGTTACACGCGTTACGTTAATGGTGTACTGGATTATTTCAAAGACAGGCCAGAGGATCTGCTGGTCGTAGATATTTGCGGTGGAGAACAAAACTGGGAAAAGCTGAGCACCTTTCTGGGACACCCCGTTCCGGAGATACCCTTCCCGGTTACTAATGTATCTGCGATTCAATGGATGAACATACAGAATATTGTGTTACTGGCAAAACAGGCCGGGCAAAAGATCAACACCCTGTACGAGAGAGATTGCCGTCATCGAGCAAACCCGGACACCAGCCCGATTAACCGATTGCTGGCCGGCTTGTCCCGAATATTTTCCATATTCCGCAGCCCCGGGAACCAGGATAAGGCACGATTGCACAAGGCCACACGCACCTCATACAAGATCATCCTTGACGGGCTTAAAAAGATGAATCCCTCAATTCCGGTGATTGCCCCGGAACATATTGATACTCCCTTTGTAGAAAGAAAAAATCAGGGTTATGTCTGGCTGGTGGACCCACTCAATGGAAGCGGGGGATTTACCGATCATAATGGTACCTTTACCGTTAATATTGCCCTGATTGAGGGCGGCAGACCGGTCTGGGGCGTGATTTACAACCCACTGACAGATACCGTTTATTTTGCCAAGGGGGCAAATGGAAGTTACCGGATAGACGGCAATGGCGAACCAGAAAAACTGGACCGACAAGTGAACCATAACAGTGACAACAATACTGTACTGCTGTCCGGGAACAACGAAGTACCGGAAGACATCAAAGCATACATAGAGACCCGGTATAAAGACTACAACATAAAATTTACAGACTGCACTACCGCGTTATGCCTGCTGGCTGAAAACCGGGCTGTGATGCATATCAACCTGGAAACAACGATGGAATGGCAAACTGCGGCCGCCGATGCGGTTGCCAGGTCTGCCGGCAAGCATGTTGTCGATTATATAACCGGCGAAGAACTCGTATACAACAAGGAGAGCCTGTCCAATGACAAATTTATTGCGGAGTAATAATTCCGCACTCTCCGCCAGCTACATCAACCATGCCAACAACTGACTGGAACACCCCACCAGAGATGTATGTATGAACACAGACCCTGAACAGCGCGTGGTATTTGCCAGGTTCATCGATGATGACATCCTGGACGAAATGGGGAGGCTGCTCTATTCCATACTGAATATCTTTGCGACGAATGGCTACCAGATAAGGCTGTTTGACAATATCGATTTCAGCGCGCTGGACAAGTACGGCCAACTAGTCCCGTCCATGCCTCATTTAACCCTGATTGACAAGGTACCCGAGGATTCAGCCCGCATGCTCTACCTGTTCGACCGGGAAGACAAGTCCTGCGCACACCACCAGTGGCAGAAGAAGGTGCAGGTAAAATTTGACCTGTTTGCTCCCTACTGGTTTACAGACCCGGTATTCATGCCCTACCCGGTCCATCCTCTGCTTTCAGGCGCCGACTTGCCTCAGCGACTGGAAACATTACGGGGAAACAAAAAAAGACTGCGAATATTCTTTTCCGGTGATACCGAAGGCTACACAAAGAACCGCATCCATTATCCGAACACCAAGTTACCCCGCTTAATGGCGATTAACGCAATTCTCGAGCAACGGGACAACAAAACCATTCGTGTGGATAATGCAGCCACGTTGAATCAACTGTTTAAAGATGAATATACCAACAGCTGTGTCGTAGTCGATAATAGCAAGCTGCGTATTGCCCCGGAAGACTGGCTGCCTGACCTGTCAAAAACCGACTTTTTTATGTGTCCTCCGGGGTTTTGCATGCCCATGTGCCATAACGTGATAGAAGCAATGGCCGTTGGTGCTATCCCTGTCATTAATTATCCGGAATGGTTCAACCCGTCTCTCAGCCACATGGAAAATTGTATCGTTTTTGATGACGAGAAGGACCTCATCAACAAGATTGACGCCATTCTTGCTATGGGAGAGCAACAAATATCAGAAATGCGACGCAAGGCAATAGACTACTACGAGAAATTTTTAAATCCCCGGAAATTTATCAGTGACATAGAATCGAGAAAAGAGAACAACATAACAGCCCTTATGATTACTGATAAGAACACCCGAAAAAATGCGCCTCGGCTGAACAAAAATTCAATATTGATCACAGGAAAGCCTGTGTTTGCAAACAGCCGCTGGTACAAACTCCTGCATTCGTTAAAGCACTGAGCAGCTGGCAGTAACTCCATCACTTAAGGACAAGAACCGGATTTTATGAACAAACAAGCGCAACACCCCGCAAGCGATATCCTGCTATCCCTGCAAGGTTTGTTTGATCCGCCTGTGGACACTACTACACAAGAGGTACTGAAATCCGGTCAGTTTGAAAGAACACATTGCAATCTAACCGGGGATTTATCCGGCAATGCCACGCTGCTTCTGGACAGCTTTCCAGATACTGATGGTGCCTCTTGCTGTTTTTTACGCATACCCTCTGGCGAGGCCAGATCTGTACGCTGCACGGTTCAGGGAGTTAGCCAGATCGAGTCATGCCAGTCAGGAGGCTGGTTGCTTAAACCTGCCGCACATAACTTGCCTTCATACTGGATACCGCAACTGCCGCAGGCTCGCAAACTCGATTCGCAACAGCGCATACTCTCCGAACAATCCGTCGCCATCACCGGATTCAATGTTACCTCAGACGAGCTGTCCATCGAGATGGAAATCCCCGGGGATATGAGCCTGGACTGGGCAATCTGGCGGTTTCCTGCAACGGACTCAGCCATCAGTGCTTCGCTTGAACGACCGCTTGTCCTGGAGACACAGCCGATCTTCCTGTGGACCTCGCAAACCTGCTTCCAGTCACCTGCCGATGTGTATTTGTACCTCGTCCACGGCCATGTGTATGTGGATCGCTTCATTTGGCCACGCATGTGGAAAATCTGTTCCGAGCTTGATGCTTACGGACTCTATGTCAGTCTGACCGGACTGGAACAGGCTACTGGCAAGATATTTTACAGCCTGCTAAAACGCCAACTCCTGTTTTCCGTTATTTCTCGGCAATCAGAAGACGGCGGCTGGTATCACGGCGAGTGGACCGACTTGATGGAATCGCATTACCGCTTTCATAACGGTGCGATGCTGCTAATGACTGCAGCATTAAGGGAAAAACCTGATGACATCGTGAGCAAGGCACTGGAACGTGCCGCCCACTATATATCATCTCATACCGACAATACTGATCTCGGCTTGTGGTTCCTGCATGATTCTCTTGAAGAAGACGCAGATATGATGCGGAAATTATGCGAGCAAACCGGTGCCACCTGGATACCGGCCCGCACCCTTGGAAAATCACCAACCAACAAAATGATCCTGAACACACATCTGGATACCATTGTCACGCTGGAACAATACCGTGATGTCAGCAGTGATAACCAGTACACCGAGCAGGTAACCTCCGCCCGCGCGGCAGCACGAGCTTTGCTTGCGCTACGGCCTGCTGAACCACTCTACCGGATCATGTACCGCGGGATACGACTCACACTGCTGCCGAAACCCGAAGCCAGGAAACTGCCAGTAATTGTACGTGCCATAAAGCGCCTGACATGGAAATATATCACGCCAAAACTGTTGCCCAGGGTGAAACGGACATATCCGCGGCTGGTAATGCCGGGGGGATTCATCGAACGGCATTTGTCCATGCCGCATTACGATATCAATTATCACCCGGTAAATATTCTCGACCTGACACGGCTATGGCGCTGTTTTCCTGATGAGGATTTAGGTGAAATCCTTGCGCAAGCCGTCACCGCCGTTTCTGACAGCAGTATTCTGCAATTGTGGGCTGAGTCCAAACCTCGGCATTTTTCCGTGGTTGTATGGGTTGATGCACTGTACCAGCTGTGCACCCTGAAACAGGATGCCAGCTACCGGAAATTACTCGCAGAGGGCATCATGATAATCGTTGATACGGGGCTGGGATTACCTCCATCATTACTCGGAGCAGACCCTGAGGCTGTTAAAACAGATGACAGGATTTCCTGCCCCTCCCCCTCTGACAGACACCTCCAGGTAGCAAACCTGAGTTGTAACGGCCGCAGCGAAATACTGGTGATTAATGCCACCGACTCGGAACGTGCACTTGTTTGGGAGAGAAACAAGGCACCGGAAGTAACCTGGGTGACTGCAAGTGGCCAACCGCTCTCCGCAGATAATTCTTCTCTGCACATTCAGCCCCGCCAGTGGATATGGGGGCGTCAAGCCTGATTGCCATGCACCACTGGAAATTCTTCAACCATCGAAAAATAATACTTGACGATTGTATGTACGGATATACACCATGAATAAAATAAAGCTGCTTGCTGTCATCCTGGCGGGACTTATGCTGGCAAGCTCCGCCGCCCTGCTTATCACTGGCCGTTTGTCACGTGACAATATTCAGCACTATGTCCCGTGGACGTTCGCCAGGCTACTTTACCCCGCCGAGCACATATTCGAGGAATATGATTCGCCACTGCAAGAAAGCCACTGGATATACGATAGTGGCATTGTAGACGCCAATGGAGACGGGCTGCTGGATATTTTTACCACCAACCATAACTGGAGGCAGTTATTGCTGCTGGCCGATGCTCAGGGTGGCTATCAGGAAGTACTTTCCAGCTGGGACCTTGATCAAAGTCGCGAATTTCCTGGCGTCGAAATTTCAACGCTGGCGCCCGAATTCAAAAACCCGGGTATATACATTTACTGGTACAACCGACACCTTTATATACGCGGCCACCAGGTCGAATACAGCAAACCGGTCAGCATCACACTCCACGCACTGACTGCGCTCGATATTATTCACAATAACGGCTTCCAGGTAGAAGCACTGGATGCCGAACTGCTGGTTGATCCGTTTATTACTGAAAGCACACTCCGACTTTCCTTAATGGATGATGCCACCATGGAACTCTACCCCACCTCAAGAGGAGTACCTATAAATTTCACACTTGATGAATCCATACCCCTGACGAAAATTTATGTAGGGAACCAGCTCATAGAACCGAAATCGCACGAATTTTCACTGCTATTGCAGGATCGGCATGCGATGGTATGGTCTGATTTCAACGATGATGGACAAGCGGATGTCTTTATTACCCGTGGCGCTATTGGCGGAACTCTGCGCAGCTATCCACAAAGTATTGCAAGCAAGGTAGATGAAGAATTCTTTGTCAGCACGAACGGAAAGGAAGCAGCCAGCACACGTTTTGAAAATGTACTATCCATAACAGGCATCACCAAAAATGGCTGCTCGGCCCGGCATGCGAACTGGGTAGATTTCAACAGTGACGGTCTTCTGGATTTATTCATTAACTGTGAAGATGTAGGCAACGTCGATGGCGAATACCCCAACAAGCTCTATCAGCAGAACTCAACGCAACAGTTTACAGATGTGGCCAAACAAGCTGGTCTGCAGATACTAAATAACAACATCATTGATTACGAATGGTTTGATGCAGACAACGATGGTGACATGGATCTTTTCACTCACCAGGATAATGGCTTCCACCTGTACCGTAACAACACAGGACAGTTTGAACACGAATTCATCTACCGGGGAAAATTTGCCCGTATAGACAATCCAGCGTTAAAAGGTGCTTCCGGCGCATACTGGGTATTTGACGGAAAACTGTCCGTGTCCGACTATGACAATGATGGAGATCTCGACGTATTTTCTGCTTCCAAGAAAGGTAACGCCTTGCTAGTCAACAACGCCGGAAGTTTTATGGCCCAGGATCCATCCAGTCTCGGCCTGCCGGCCAATAGCGTCTCGGCATCATGGGTCGATTATGACAACGATGGACTGGCAGATCTGCATACCGTACCAGCAGGGATCTTCAGACAGGCTGACAAGAAGACTTTCGAGCAGACAAACCTGCTGATTCAGCCTTCAGACCTGTATATGGCATCGATAATCAACTGGTACGATATTGACAATGACGGGAGCCGCGATGTCATGCTTGCTCTCAATGAAAATCAAAGCCTGCATCGCTGGTGGGATACATCACCAAAGGATACCTTCCTGTGGAAATTTTCCACCTATCTGAACCAGAACGATAAAAACCACTGGCTACAGTTCAAACTGATCGGCGCCGCCGGTAATCGAGAAGCAATCGGGGCACGAGTAACCGTGACCACACCCGATGGCGAGCAGCTGCAGGAAGTCGGTATCAATGACGGGGCCTTCTACTCACAGGGACACTACCGTCTGTACTTTGGCCTGGGACAACACAGCAAGGGCGCCCGGGTAACTATCCGCTGGCCTGATGGAGAGATGCAGGAACTGGAAAACATTAGCGGTGACACACTGCACGTTATCGAACAAAACAGATAAGTAGCCGTTGACTTTATATCCCGGGATTATACATATTATGATTATTTCGCATTCTCACAAGTTCATTTTTATCAAGTCCGAGAAAACTGCCGGAACCAGCGTTGAAGCTGCGTTGTCCGGCTTTTGCAGTGGTGATGACGTGGTTACTCCGATTAACGACTATCGGCATAATCGCGATGAAAACGGCAAGTTCATACACAAGTCAATGAATGCAGATGCGTTCATCAAGCTTGATTTACCCAATTTGCAGCATGCCGATGCCCTCACCATAAAAAGCCAGGTTCCCGACGAGGTATGGGATAATTACCTGAAATTCAGCATTGTTCGTAACCCCTGGGACAGAACCATATCGGATTTTTTCTGGAAGAGAAGACAGGACCTGTCGATAAAACCACGCAAGCGTTTTTATCACCACCTGGGAATCCCGTTCGATGAACTCGCGCAACCCCGGGAAGCTTTACATGAGTTTGTAATGAGTAATGACCTTACCAACAATGATCACTACTACATCATGGATGATCAGCTGTGTGTTGATTTTGTTATCCGCTATGAGAACCTGTCGGAAGATCTGATGAAAGTATGCGAAAAGATCGGGCTACCACCTGTTGAATTGCCGCATTTAAAAACAGGCTTCAGACAGAAACGCCATCATTATTCAGAGTATTTTGATGAGGAAAGCAAGGCCATTGTCGCAGCGAAGCACAAAAATGACATACGGCTGTTCCGTTACGAGCTTGAGCGCAGCTAAACAACATGCGCCACACCGAGAGCATGTATCAATCGTCAGATAACTCATGAGCACCAGGCAACGAATAAAGCTGGGTATATACACTACCGCCAAGTGGACCGGAATATTCTCGGCTTGCAGGTTTTTTATGCGACGGCGGCTAATGATTCTCGGTTACCACGGTTTCCAGCTTACCGACGAGGCTGGTTTTCGGCCTGGCCTGTTCATGGAGCAACAACATTTCGCACACCGGCTTGCCATGCTCGCGCACGGCAAATATCCGGTACTGCCACTGGCGGAAGGGGTACGTCGGCTCAAGGATGGCACACTGCCAGCAAATGCGGTGGTAATAGTTTTTGACGACGGCTTTTTCAGTGTGCTCGACAAGGCTGCACCATTACTGCATAAGCACGACTTTCCCGCAACTCTGTATGTGACCAGCTACTACGTAACCAGGGAAACACCGATCTTCCGGCTTGTGATCCAATACCTGTTTTGGAAAACCAAACACTCAAGCTTCGTGCTACCCGACCGTACGTGGACGTCTTCCAGGATCGTTGATCTAGGAGATACACAGGCAGCACACCAGACCACATGGCAGATAATCGACTATGGTGAAGCACATTGTGATGAAGACCAACGCCGCAAGATTTGTGCTGAAGTCGCTACCGCGCTGGGTCTTGATTTTGAAACCATTTGTTCCTCTCGCGGACTATCACTACTAACACCGGATGAACTGCGTCGAATGGAAGAATTTGGCATTGATGTGCAACTGCATACGCACCGTCATACTTTCCCCACGAATAACCCTGAACAAGCACGCAACGAACTGCGCGAAAACCGCACGGTTTTGGAAGAAATTCTTGGGCGGCACCTTGAACACTTCTGTTACCCCAGCGGCGTCTGGGCGAGCCAACTCATACCGATGCTGGACAAGGAAGGTATCGTTAGCGCGACCACGTGCCAGGCTGGCATGAATGATCGAACCACCAATCCGCTCGCCCTGTATCGCATACTTGATCAGAACAATATGCACGCTATCGAGATTGAGGCCGAACTCAGTGGTTTCTGTGAACTACTGCGGATAGTCAGCGGCCGGCGCAAACGCACTGACAAGGAACACAGCAGCAGTATTTAATTCTTTATTTCAGCGAGAGTTGACCAGATCCTTCTCGGCAACAGCAAGACGGGCGCTAATAACACTAACCAGATCGCCGATGTGATCGTAAAGCCAGTTACCGTGGTCGCCCTTTACCACATGCACCTCACCACCTTCAGATGCACGATCGAACCATGGTTGATTAATGTCAACATGGGTTTTGAATGGACTAACTGCTGTTCGTATCAGCGTAATATCGCCTTGATAGCGGGCGGTCGGCGCATATGCGCAAAGTGCCTGGTTAATTCTGTACTCAGCCAGTTCATGCTTTGCAAGGACCCGTAATGATTGCAGGCTTGACTTAAAAAGAGCTCCCCCGGTAATCATATAACGCACACGCTCCAGGGAAAGATAGGCAGGATATCGTCGCAGACTGAACCCCCTGGACTCCCTTAATGCTGGTGGTATCCACATAACAAGTGCACCAACTTCCGCCCCCATATTTTGCAAACGCACCGCTATTTCGTATGCAACATATGCACCTTCGCAGCCACCGCCCAGGTTATAGGGTCCTTCAGGGCAAACATCCAGTATTTTCTGTATATAGTATTCGGAAAATTCCTCTATACGAGTGAAAGGCCGTAGCCCCTGCTCCATTCGTTCTGTGAGCAACGCATACAAATCCATCTGGTAAAAAGGTTGCTGATCACCAAGATGTTGTGGCAATTCAGCATACTTTGGATGGCTACCTGCAGCAAAGAATGGAATTTTGTGGCCGCGGGTCCGGTGGGTAATAAAACCTGATAATTCTGTGGCCGTATCATCCCCGGAAATCGTATTCGCAACATACTCAATAGTGCGCCCCTGCAACAGTGCTGCAAGAGAAACCCTGTGGCCCGTTTTCTCCTCTATAGCAGATAGCAAGCGAACTGCAAGCAATGAATGCCCGCCAACATCAAAAAAATCATCCCGCACACCAACAGGAGAAACACCCAGCATATCCTCCCATATTCCAACGAGTTCTTTCTCCAGTTCATTACGCGGGGCCACATGGGTACGATTATCAGTTTCACGTTCACCACTTGGTTCCGGAAGGGCATTTCTGTCAATTTTCCCATTAGGAGTATGCGGCAAACTGTCCAGAAACACACAGGTACCCGGCAGCATGTAATCCGGAAGATGCTGCCTTAGGCTTCCCGTCACACTGGTTGTCGTGAGCGTGGAATTATTCGCTGCAACGATATACGCCACCAGTCGTTTATCACCCGCAACATCTTCGCGGGCGGTAACGACAGACTGGGTAACTCCGTCTATTTTTTCAATCAGAGATTCAATTTCACCCAACTCGATTCGAAAACCCCGCATCTTGATCTGGTGGTCAGTACGCCCCAGGCATTCGAGCGTACCATCTAC